>Ga0114919_10002933_pt1 | contig 13783 bp, 14 predicted proteins | sample BlataG_FD_88682 | JGI IMG/M metagenome (GOLD analysis project Ga0114919, IMG submission 88682) | Deep subsurface microbial communities from Black Sea to uncover new lineages of life (NeLLi) - Black_00105 metaG | ecosystem: Environmental > Aquatic > Marine > Oceanic > Sediment | place: Atlantic... | reverse complement strand
CAGGCTCGTGACCGAGGCCGCGATCCTGTCGGACAGGATGGATTTCTCCGAAGAGCTCGTCCGGCTGAAGAGCCACCTCAAGCAGTTCGAAAATATCCTCGCAAAAGGCGGTGAGGCGTCCAAAAAACTCACATTCCTTTTACAGGAGATCCACCGCGAAGCGACGACGATGGGTAACAAGGCCGCGGAGGAGCCGATAATCCGCGAATGCATCTCGATAAAGGAAAGTGTGGAGAAAATCAGGGAGCAGGTGCAGAATATCGAGTGAAGACGTCCGATGGTGTCGATCGGACGGAGGGTGCATGCTGTTACAGGTCGGATTCGGGAACGCGGTGGCCATGGACAAGGTGGTCGCCGTCATAAGCGCGGACTCGGCACCTATGCGCCGTTACAGGGAGGAGGCGCGCAAGCGTGGCATGCTCGTAGACGCCACACAGGGACGCAAGACGAGGGCGATCATAGTTACGACATCGGGCCACGTCCTGCTCTCCGCCGTCGCGGTAGAGACGATCTCGCAGCGGTGGCGGGAGAAGAGCGCTTAGATTTTCCGGAGGTGAGGGTCATCCTTGTAGAGAGAAAACCGTTTCTGGTGGTCGTGTCGGGGCCCTCGGGCGTCGGCAAGTCGACGATCGCCCGCGGGCTGCTCGAGCGATCGAGCGGTCTGGACCTGTCCGTGTCCATAACGACGCGTCCGGCGAGAAGAGGAGAGAGCGAAGGGGAGGAGTACAGGTTCGTTTCCCTCGAGCAATTCCACGCCGCCCGCGAAGGCGGCGAGCTCCTCGAATGGGCGGAGGTACACGGCAACCTCTATGGAACGCCGGCAGCCTTCGTCGAGCAAACCCTCTCCCGGGGCCGGAATGTGCTCCTCGAGATCGACGTCCAGGGAGGCAAGTCGGTCAAGAAGCGCAAGCCGGAAGCGGTTTTGATCTTTCTCCTGCCTCCCTGCTTTCCGGAGCTCGAGCGGAGGCTCCGGGGACGAGCGACCGATGACGAGGAGGCGATCAAGCGGAGACTCGATAACGCGAAGAGGGAACTCGAGCTCTACGTGTATTACGATTATCTCGTTGTCAATGAAGACGTTGAACGGTGCACGAGCGAGGTGCTCGGGATCGTGGCCTCAGAGTCGCGGCGGCGTTCGCGCACTGCGATCGATCTGTGGGGATAAGGGGGGGGGCGCCCGCAGCAAGAATACCGTTGATAATTTCCGCAGATTGTATTAATAATTATATTCTTCAACAGTGTAACGTTGATACAGCACTCTGTTGGCTGGATACCCCGCCCAAGCACGGGATCCGAGGGGGGAGTATTAACCTTGCTCCCGCCTGTGCGGCGGAATGAACCGGCGGCGGAGAGAATCTCAAGGACCAAGCCGATGGAGAATATCTTGAAAGTAGTTCCGAACAGGTACGAGGCGATACGAGTCATGGCCAAGGAGGCCAGGCGGATTAACAGCTTGATCCGGAAGGCCGGCGAGGAATTCGAGGAAAAGCCGACATCGATCGCGATGAATCGCGTCATCGACGGGAAAGTGAAGTTCGAATATGAGGAGCCGGAGGGGGAGCAGTAGGCGCGGCGTAACCTTGCACGGAAAAAGAATCCTTCTCATCGTGACGGGCGGTATCGCCGCCTACAAGGCTGTCTATCTGGTGAGGCTGCTGCGGCGGGGCGGGGCTGAGGTGCGGGTGGTGATGAGCGAGGCGGCCACCGAGTTCGTAACCCCACTGACATTCGAGGTCCTTTCCGGTAATCCCGTTTCCTGGGACCTCTTTGCCCCGAGGGATTTGCCGGGTGTCGAGCATGTCGAGCTGGCGGCCTGGGCGGAGCGCGTCGTCGTGGCCCCCGCGACGGCCGGCTGTCTCTCGAAGGCCGCCCACGGCGCGGCGGATGATCTCGCGAGCACGGTGCTGGCGGCCGCCCGCTGCCCTGTCCTTTTCGCACCCGCGATGAATGAGGGGATGTGGGAGAATCCGGCGGTAGGGCGCAACATTTCGATACTCCAGAAGGACGGTCGCAGATTCATAGAGCCGGGCGAGGGGGAGCTCGCATGCGGCGAGACGGGACCGGGCAGAATGGCCGAGCCGGAGGAGATCGTCGAGGCGATCCGGGCATCATTCGTGTCCACCCTTCTCCCGGGCGTCCGGGTGCTCGTCACGGCCGGGCGGACCGAGGAGGAGATCGACGACGTCAGGTACATCTCGAACAGATCCTCGGGCAGGATGGGCTTTGCGCTCGCGCGGGCGGCGGGGGAGATGGGTGCTAGGGTCACCCTGATACACGGAACGGTCGATCTGCCGCCGCCCGGGGTCGATTCGGTGAAGAGGGTCGTTTCCGCCGGTGAGATGAGAAAGGCGGTCGCCGCGGCCTTCCCCCGTTCCGATATCGTGATCATGGCGGCGGCGGTCTCCGATTTCACCCCGTCGAAGAAGACGGCGGGCAAGATGCGGAGGGGCAAGGAGAAGTTTTCTGTGGAGCTCGAGCCGACGGTCGATATACTCGCCTCCCTCGGCAGGAAGAAGAGAAAGGATCAGATCATCGTCGGTTTCGCGCTCGAATCGGATGATGCGGAAAAACACGCGCGGGAAAAGATCAGGAAGAAGAAATGCGACTATCTCGTGCTCAACCGGATCGGGGAGGAGACCGGATTCGACGTGGCGACGAACCGTATTACATTGTTCAAGGGTATGCGGAAGATACTGGAAACCGGTCTGGTGCCCAAGGAGGAGGCTGCATCCCTTGTTCTCGGGAAGATCTCGTCCGACCGAAGGCTTGGGGCCTGATCAGAGATGAATGATTTGGATTTAGCACGGAGCGTGAAAAGATATCTCGAGCGGCGGGGAGAGGTGAGCGGCGATACCCTCTTCAGAACGCGCCCGCACGGGGATGGAGTCCCGTTGCCGCCCCGGGCCGGTTCGGCCGAGCGGACGCAGGAGCCGGAGCGAGGCGGTCACGCGGACGAGGGTCTCTCTGAAAGATCGGGCGGCAGCGAGCTGGAGCGAAGCACAGGATCGGCGGAGCCGCCTCCTCCCATGCGAAGGGAATACCTCGTGAAGGGACCCGCAAAACGGACGCAGGAATCGGCGCAGGCCGATCTGTTCGGTGAGGCGCGGGCCGTCCCCGCCGCCTCGGACCTGTCGGGGCTCGATCTCACGGCTCTCGGGGAGCGCGTATCGAGATGCACACTCTGCCCCCTCTGCGAGGGAAGGAATCGCACCGTCTTCGGGGCTGGCGATCCGAAAGCGAAGATCGTATTCATCGGGGAGGCGCCGGGACGTGAAGAGGATCTCCGGGGCGAGCCGTTCGTCGGGCGGGCGGGACAACTTCTCACCAAGATCCTCGCATCCGTCGGCTTCACGCGTGAAGAGGTCTATATCACGAATATCCTCAAATGCAGGCCGCCGGAGAACCGCGATCCGAACGAGAAGGAGGTGCGGGCATGCAAGCCCTACCTCAAGAGACAGATCGAGTTGCTTGATCCGGTCCTCATATGCGCCCTCGGAAGGGTGGCCGGCCAGAACCTCCTCGAGCGGAACGCCTCGCTGTCTGTTCTCAGGCAGCACATACACTATTACGAGGATGTGCGGACCATAGTGGCCTACCACCCGGCGGCCCTGCTCAGGAATCCAAACCTCAAACGGGCCGCCTGGGAGGACATACAGGAGGCGCGGAGGATCTACGACGAGGCCATGAAGGAAATCTAGCAACTGCGCCCGAACGTTCGAACAACAACAGCGAGGAGAGCATGTGCCCGAGGATATCATTGGCAAGATCGGCACGGACAAGATTCCGCCGCAGGCACTCGACGCAGAGCGGGCCGTACTGGGAGGCATACTGCTCGAGGTGGAGGCGGCCGCGAAGGCGATAGAGATCATCTCCCCCGGCGATTTTTACCGCCCCGCACACGGCATGATCTTCAAGGCGATGATAACGCTCTTCATGCGCCGTGAGCCGATCGATGTGATGACCCTCACCGAGGAGCTGCGCAAGTCGGACGAGTTCGAGCTTATCGGCGGGGCCGCGGCCCTGACCGATCTCGTAGACAGCGTGCCGACGGCGGCGAACATAGACTACTACGCGAAGATCGTTCTCGAGAAGTCGCTCCTGCGGAGGCTGATCAGCGCCTCGCGGGAGATCGTCGAGGAGTGTTTCCGTGCCGGAGAGAACGCCGACACGATCCTCGACGAGGCGGAGCAGAGGATATTCAAGGTCAGCGAGTCGCGTATGTCGCAGGGCTTCTTCCACATCAAGGATATCCTGAAGGACCGGTTCGAGGAGATACAGAAGGTGCACGAGAGCCGCAAGAGCGTGACGGGCCTCTCGAGCGGTTTCATCGATCTCGACAAGTACACAGCCGGATTCCATCCGGGCGACCTCGTCATCATCGCGGGGCGCCCCTCGATGGGCAAGACCAGCTTTGCCCTCAACATGGCGCAGCACATAGGGCTCGTCGAGAGGAAACCGGTGGCGGTCTTCACCCTCGAGATGTCGAAGGAACTTCTCGTACAGCGCCTGCTCTGCTCGGAGGCGCAGGTGGACGCCCAGAAGGTCCGGATGGGATTCACCTCTGCCAAGGACATCGAACACCTCACGAATGCGGCGGGCCTCCTCTCCGAAGCCCCCGTCTTCATCGACGATACACCCGCCATCTCGACCCTCGACATGCGGGCGAGGGCGAGGAGGTTGAAGGCCGAGCAAGACATAGCGATCGTGATTATAGACTACATGCAGCTGGCCCGCGCGAGCGAGCGTTCAGAGAACCGGCAGCAGGAGATATCGTCGATCTCGAGGTCGATGAAAGCCCTGGCGAAGGAGTTGAATATCCCGGTCATCGCGCTGTCGCAGCTATCAAGGGCCGTGGAGGCGCGGGGAGGCGAAAAGCGGCCCATGCTCTCCGATCTGAGGGAGTCGGGCGCGATCGAGCAGGACGCCGATCTCGTGCTCTTCCTCTACCGCCCCGAGTTCTACGACCCGGACGATCCGGAAAAGGCGGGCAAGGCCGAGTGCATCATCGGAAAGCAGAGAAACGGGCCGACCGGCAAGGTCAACCTCATCTTCGAGAAGCAGTATACGAGGTTCAGGTCGATGGCGCCGGTCGATCTGGAAGAGACCGGGGTGGAGTTCTAGCCCCCATCCGGCGAGTGTTCTCATGCGTGCGGAGGTACCGCAAGTGACCCCCTTCGTGTTGCTCGGCAGGTTCTTTCTCGAGTTCGCCCGAGAGATCGGCGGCGTCTTCATCCTCCTGGGCCGCTACGTGCAGATAATCCCCCGCACTTTCTCGAATCTCAGGAACATCCTGCTGCAGATGGAACGGATCGGGATCGGATCGATCCCCCTCGTGCTGGTTACATCCCTCTTCGTGGGGGCGGTCACCTCCATCCAGGCGGCCTACCAGTTCCAGGGGTATGTTCCGCTCCGCTACCTCGGGACGGTCGTGGGCAAGTCGGTGATCCTCGAGCTCGGCCCCGTCCTCACCGCGCTCGTCGTCGGCGGGAGGGTCAGCGCGTCGATAGCCGCCGAGATCGGCACGATGAAGGTCACAGAGCAGATAGACGCGATGGAGATGATCGCGATAGATCCCGTCGAGTACCTCGTGCTGCCGAGGATAACGGCCGCCACGATCATGCTGCCGGTGCTGACGATATTCAGCGATCTGCTCGCGATCCTCGGCGGAATGGTCGTTGCGAAGATATCGATGGGGGTCAGCTACAACACGTTCTCGAGCGGGCTGAAGCTGCTCTTCAAGTCCCAGGACCTGTTCGGCGGGCTCATGAAGACATTCGTGTTCGGGTTCGTCATAGCGCTGATGGGCTGCTACAACGGCTTCGCCACGCGCGGCGGGGCCGAGGGGGTCGGCATAGCCACGATGAGGGCCGTCGTCGCCTCCTGCCTGCTGATACTGATATCGAACTATCTGCTCGCAACGCTCATATTCAGGATCATCTTCGCTCCCTCGTACTGATAGCGAGGCTGGAGGGCACGGCTTGAACGGAACGGGACAAGAACCGATCATCACCATCCGGGGCCTGAAGAAGTCATTCAAGCGGAACATGGTACTCGACGGGCTGGACCTCGATATCCACAGGGGCGAGACACACGTGGTCATAGGAAGGAGCGGCTGCGGAAAGAGCGTGCTCCTGAAGCATATGACCGGCCTCATGAAGCCGGACGGCGGACAAATCCTTTTCCAGAACGAAGATATCACCGGTTTCAGCCGTAAAAAACTGTTTCAAATGAGAATGCACTTTGGTATGCTCTTCCAAAGTTCCGCCCTCTTCGATTCCATGAGTGTCGGGGAGAACGTCGCACTTCCCCTCCGGAAACAAACGGGCAAGGGCGAGGAGGAGATCAGGGCGGTGGTCTGCGAGAAGCTCAAGCTCGTGGGGCTGACCGACGTCTACGATCAGATGCCGGCCGAGATGAGCGGAGGAATGAAGAAGCGCATTGGACTCGCGCGCGCCGTCGTCATGAATCCATCGGTCGTTCTCTATGACGAGCCGACCACGGGGCTCGACCCGATCATGGCGGATGTCATTAACGAGCTCATAAGGGAAATGCAGCGGGGGATCGAGATCACCTCGGTCGTCGTTACGCACGACATAAAGAGCGCCTACAAGGTGGGGGATCACATCGCGATGCTCCACGGTGGGAAGATAATCTTCTCCGGCACTCCGGACGAGGTCCGATCGGTCGATCTCCCGATCGTGAGGCAGTTCATAGAGGGAAGGGCCGAAGGCCCGATCAAAGCGATCTGAAGCAGACGGGGATCTTCGATGGAAGATGAAAAGCGACTGGAGCTCCGCGTAGGGCTCACGATATTCATCGCGGCGGTCGTTCTTAGCGTGGGATTGCTCTGGTTTCAGGGCTTCGAGATCGGCAAGCGCTCCTACGAGATCAATGCCGTTTTCCCCTTGGTCGGTGGAATCGATCCGGGCGACGAGGTCAACGTCAACGGCGTCGAGAAGGGCGAGGTGAAGGGGATTACGCTCGTCGGCTCCGAGGTGCACATAAGGATGGCGATATATGCCGATGTCGATATCCCCGAGGACTCGCAGGTTATCCTCCAGACGATCGGCATCATGGGGGAAAGGGTGGTCTCGATCATACTGGGGAGCTCGGAGCGACATCTGGAGCCCGGCTCGACCTTGCAGGGAATCTACGATCCCGGCTTGTCGGAGGTGCTCGCATCCTTCGGCAACATCATGGGAAATCTGTCCGAGCTCACGGAGGATATCAGAGCGATCGCGGAGACGCTTACCGAGGGGGAGGATCTGAGGAGGGCCGTCGAGAACCTCGCCGTGATAACGGAGGATCTGAAAGGGGTCCTCTCGCGGAGCGCGCCCCGGCTCGAGGAGGGGGTCGATTCCTTCAGCAGATCGGCGAAACGAATAGATGTACTCCTGGCGAGGAACGAGGGGAAAATAGACAGCATGCTCGCGAGAATGGACAGGGCGAGCAGGGGGCTGCCGGAGCTCATAGAAAACATCAGCGCCGTCACCGAATCGTTGTCGGAGGTGGTCAAGCTGCTCGAGAGCGATGAGAGCACGATGGGCGCCCTTATGAGGGATCGGCAGCTGCTCGATCGTCTCGAACAAACGATAACGAGTCTCGACGAGCTGGTCACGGATATGAAGGCGAATCCCCACAGATACCTCAAGATCGAGGTCTTCTGAGCGGGGGGATGAGGAAAGGCGGACCATAGTGGCGGAACGGATCGTATGTCTCGTCGCCGCCGCCGGGAGAGGGAAACGGTTCGGCAGGGATGTGCCGAAGAGCTTCCACCCGGTGGGGGGAAAGACGCTCCTGGCGCTCTCGATCGAGAAGCTGAGTGCCTGGGAGGGGATCACCGAGTATGTTGTCATGGTCCCGGCCGGGTGGGAGGAGAAGGCGGCGGAAGAGCTCGCACGCACTGCCCCACATCTCGATACGAGGGTGCTGGTCGGAGGAGACACACGATCGGAATCCGTATCGATAGGGCTCAAGACGATACGGGATGCGGGTCTCATCATCGTGCACGACGCGTGCCGGCCGGTCGTATCGGCGGCGCTCATCGACCGTGTCGTAGAGGCGGCGAGGGAGACCGGAGCGGCGGTGCCGGCCCTGCAGGCGACCGAGACGCTCGGCCGTTTGCGGGACGGCACGATCGAGGCGGCCGTGCCGAGGGATCGAGTGATCGGGATACAGACGCCCCAGGCCTTCAGGTACGAAGTGCTCAGAGCCGCGTTCGATGCGGCGGACGAGACGATCAGGAAGGCGACCGACGAGAGTTCCCTCGTTCTCGCGGCCGGGTCCCCCGTGCGGGTCGTCGAGGGCGAACGCTGGAACATCAAGGTGACCGTCAAAGAGGATCTGCAGATCCTGGAGAGCTTTCTCGGGGGCAGGAAGCTCGAGCTGCCCGGGAAGGCCGAAGTGTAACGGGCACGGTTCACGCAGGGATAGATCACCGGGCCGCCGGGATTCAAGCTCCTCGGCGTTTTTTTGATTCCTGCAGAGTCATACGGGCGAAGGGAGTATCAGGTGAAGGACGATTTTGGCATGCGTATCGGCATTGGGTACGATATTCATCCCCTCGCCGGGGGCAGGAAACTGATGCTCGGCGGTGTCGAGATCGAACACGAGAAGGGTCTGTCGGGCCATTCGGACGCGGACGCCCTCGTCCATGCCTTCTGCGACGCCCTGCTCGGCGTATCGAATCTCGGTGATCTGGGCGAGCATTTCCCGGAGACGGAGGAGTTCGAGGGTGCGGCGGGCATCGATCTCCTAGGACGTGTCGCCCGCCTCGTCGCGGAAGCGGGGTGGAGGCTCGTGAACGCTGATTGTATCGTGCACGCCGAGAGCCCGCGGCTGTCACCCTACAGGGACAGGATGGCCGGGGCGATGGCGGCGGTCCTCGATGTCCCCGCGGATCGGGTATCGATCAAGTTCACCCGAGGCGAGGGCATGGGCCCCGTGGGCAGGGGGGAGGCGATCGCCGCCCGGGCGGTCGTGCTCGTAACGGCCGCCGGCGGGGGGGGGGAGCGATGAGCGGGGTGCGCGTTCGTTTCGCGCCCAGTCCGACCGGGTACCTCCATGTCGGTGGGGCGAGAACGGCTCTCTTCAACTACCTCTTCGCACGCCACGAGGGCGGCGCGTTCGTGCTGCGCATCGAGGATACCGATATCGAGCGTTCATCGGCCGAGCTCGATGCGATGATGATAGAGGATATGAAATGGCTCGGGCTGGATTGGGACGAGGGGCCCGGAGTGGGAGGCCCGCACGGACCGTACAGGCAGTCGGAGCGCATCGGCATATACGGGGAACATACGGAGAGGCTCGTTTCGGATGGATCGGCCTTTCCATGCTTCTGCAGTGACGAGGAGCTCGCGCGCAAGCGGGAGAAAGCGGCCCTAGCGGGCCGCCCTCCGCGGTACGACGGTTCCTGCAGGGATCTCGGCGAGGAGGAGAGGGATAGATTTCGGAAGGAAAACCGGCCGGAAAGCGTACGATTCAGAGTAAAGACGGATGAGGGAGTATCCCTCGATGATCTGATCAGGGGCGAGGTCGCATTCCCGCCCGACATGGCGGGGGATTTCGTCATACTCCGCTCCAACGGGCTCCCCACCTACAACTTCGCCGCGGTCGTGGACGATGCGCTGATGGAGATCACCCATGTGATCCGCGGGGAGGAGCATCTGCCCAACACCTTCAGGCAGCTCCTCCTCTACGATGCGCTCGGGTTCGAGCGCCCGCTCTTCGCGCACATACCGCTGATCCTCGGGCCCGACCGGTCCAAGCTGAGCAAGCGGCACGGAGCGCCGAACATAAAGGATTTCAGGGAGCAGGGCTATCCGGCCGAGGCGGTCGTGAATTACCTCGCCTTCCTCGGATGGTCGCCGAAGGACGAGAGGGAGATCTTCTCGCCCGAGGAGCTCATATCGGAATTCACGCTCGGGAACGTTGCGAGCAGCCCCGGGATATTCGATCACGTCAAGCTCGACTGGGTGTCCGCCCGGCATATACGGGCGGGCGGCTCCGAACGCTATCTCGACGAAGCGCTCCGCTGTTTCCCGGAGGAATTCACCGGGAGCTACGGGCGGCCCGAGCTCGCCCGGATATTCGATGTGGCGGCGGAGAACCTTTCCTGCTTCTCGAAACTCGAGGAATCGATCGCGCCCTTCAGGAAGGGCACACACGACCCGGGCGTAGAGGCCCGGCCATATCTGGAGAATGCCGCAGCGCTTCTCGATGCGCTTGCGGGCGAGCTCGAATTGCTGGACGAGTGGAGCGCCGGCGGGATCAAGAGCGCGATCAAGAGGGCCGGCTCGCAGAGAGGGGTCAAGGGAAAGGCGCTCTTCATGCCGGTCAGGGCTGCCCTCACCGGCGAGGTGCACGGGCCGGATCTCGCGACGATCATCGAGATAAGGGGGCGTGAGGATATCACCTCCGCGCTGCGGGCGGTCCGCCGGGACGGATCCGCGTAACGGGAGCGATATATATCAACGAGAGGGAACGGAAGATGAAGGTCACGGTACTGCTGGGAGGGGATTCACCGGAGCGGGATGTATCGCTCGCGAGCGGCAGGGGAATCGTGCAGGCGCTTCGGGGGAGGGGCCACGAGGCCCTGCCTCTCGATCCGGCCTTGCCCCTCGAGCGGCAGATCGAGCCGGATCATGTGCATATCGCCGAGAGGCCGCCCGGGACGCTGGACCCGCTGCCGCCGGAGAAGGCGTTAGATTGGCTGCGCTCGCCGCTGCTGCTCGATGCGGATGTGGTCTTCGTCGGGCTGCACGGCGGCGCCGGCGAGAATGGAACCGTGCAGGCGCTCCTCGAGGCGGCAGGTGTGGCCTATACCGGCACGGGCGTTCTCGGCAGCGCGCTGGCGATGAACAAGGATCGCTCGAAGGCGATCTTCAGGATCGAGGGCGTGCAGACGGCGGAGCACCTGATCCTTAGAAGGGGCGATCCGCCCGGCGATGTCCGCCGTCTCGTCGAGGAGAGGCTCGGGTTCCCGGTCGTCGTCAAGCCGAACAATCAGGGTTCGAGCGTCGGATTCAGCTTCGTCGAAGAGCCCTCAGAACTGGGGGATGCGCTCGAGAAGGCGGTGTCGTTTCGCTGTGACGTGATCGTCGAGCGGTTCGTGGCGGGCAGGGAGATCACCGTCTCCATACTCGGCGGCGAAGCACTTCCACTCGTCGAGATCATACCTGAGGGAGGGTTCTATGACTACAAGAGGAAATATACGAAGGGAACGAGCCGGTACGTTGCGCCGGCCGAGCTCGATGAGGATGTAACCCGCAGGTTTCAGGAGCAGGCGGTCCTGGCATACGATGCGCTCTGCTGCCGCGACTACGCGCGGGTCGATTTCAGGATGAGCGATGAGGGCGAACCCTACTGCCTCGAGGTTAACACGCTTCCAGGCATGACCGAGCTCAGCCTCGTTCCGATGGCGGCCATGGCGTCCGGAGTGAGCTTCGACGAGCTGGTGGAGCGCATCTGTATGATGGCGATCGAGAGAGCGGGGAAGGGCTGTGCGGGATAGCCCGCGGCTCCTACCCTGTGTGGAGAGATGATATCCGCGGTGGATCCGGCCTGCCGGCCGCCGCGCCGCAGGGGGCTGATAATGGATCGTACCGAGAAATTGATGAAGGAGTTCACCGAGGCGCTGGGCGTATCCGGATTCGAGAGCGAGATCTCCGGGCTGATGAAATCGCACCTCTCCGACGTGGCCGATATCGAGAAGGACCGCCTCGGGTCCTTTATAGCGAGGCTCAGGAAGGGCAGGGACGAGCCACGCGTCATGCTGACGGCGCACATGGACGAGGTCGGATTCATGGTCTCCCACTTCACGGGCAGGTTTGTCCGATTCAACAGGATGGGCGGATGGTGGACGCCGAGGATGGTCGGGCTGCCGGTCAAGGTGAGGACCTCAAAGGGCGACATACAGGGAGTCGTATCCTCGAAGAGCCCCTTCTTCATGGAGGAGAAGGAACGTAAGGCGATCCCCAAGGCGGAGGATCTCTTCATAGACGTGGGTCTCGTCGGCGAGAAAGGGCCGGAGTCGCTCGGGATCGTGCCGGGGGATCCGGTCATCCCCGATTTCCCCTTCACCATCCTCGAGGGAGGAAAGACCTACCTGGCCAAGGCGTGGGACGACCGGGTCGGCTGCGTCATGGTCGTAGAGGCGCTCCGGCGTCTTGCGAGGACGGCACCGCCCAACGCCGTCTTCGGCGTCGGGACCGTCCAGGAGGAGGTCGGGATCCGGGGCGCCGTCACGAGCGGCAACTATATCGATCCCGATGTCTGCCTCGCGCTCGAGGTGAACCTCGCGCAGGACATACCGGGCTCGGCGGACGGCAGGCCGGAGAAGCTCGGGGGAGGCGTCTCGATCTACGTCTACGACGCGACGCTGATTCCTAACTCGAAGCTCCGCGACCTCGTCGTCAAGGTAGCGAAGGAGAAGAAAATTCCATATCATTGCAGTGCTCTGCCGGTAGGAGGCACCGACGGCGGAAAGGTTCATCTGAACAGGTACGGTGTGCCGACCATGGTGATCGGCGTGCCGACGCGTTACATACACAGCGGAGCGGGCATCATATACAGGGCCGATTACGATGCCGCGTTGAAGCTAGTCGTCGAGACGGTGAAGCGGCTCGACGCTAAGCGTGTGAAGGGCCTCGTCTGAGGCGCGCCGCCTGGAGGAAGGATACCGAATGACCCTGAAAGTGTACGACACCCTGCGGGGGACGAAGGAGGAGTTCATACCGGTCGAGGACAACAAGGTCGGCATCTACTTCTGCGGAATGACGGTCCAGGACAGGCCGCACCTCGGGCACATGTTCGCCTTCGTGGCGGGCGATATGATCAGACGCTACCTCGGGTACAAGGGTTTCGATGTGACCTACGTGCAGAACTTCACCGACATAGACGACAAGATAATAGCGCGCGCAAACGAGGAGGGCGTCGACTACCGGGCTGTCGCCGAGAGGAACATAGGGGAGTACTTCAAGTTCGCCGAGGTGCTGAACATACTCCCCGCAGACGTCTACCCGCGGGCGACCGAACACATAGAGGATATCATAGCCCTGATACGGAGGCTCGAGGAGAAGGGGCTCGCCTACCGGTCGGGCAGCGAAGTGTTCTACAGGGTCAGGAAGTTCTCGGACTACGGAAAGCTCTCGAAGCGGCGTGTCGACGAGCTGATGAGCGGAGCGCGCATCGGTGTCGACGAGCAGAAGGAGGACCCGCTCGATTTCACGCTCTGGAAGGGCGCGAAGGAAGGGGAGCCCTCCTGGGAGAGCCCATGGGGAAATGGCCGTCCCGGGTGGCACATCGAATGCTCGGTGATGTCGATGAAGTATCTCGGCGAAACGCTCGACATGCACGGGGGCGGGCAGGACCTCGTCTTCCCCCATCACGAGAACGAGATAGCGCAGAGCGAGGGGGCGACCGAAAAGCCCTTCGTCCGGTACTGGATACACAACGGTCTGATCAACCTCAAGGGTGAGAAGATGTCCAAGTCGACCGGCCACTTCTTCTCCGTGGAGGATGTGAATAAGGATTTCAGCGGTGATGTCATTCGTTTCTATCTGCTCTCGACGCACTTCAGGAATAATTCGGAGTTCAGCGAGGAGAGGCTGAGGGAGGCGGAGGCCGGGCTCGGGAGGATCACGAACCTCTGCGCCTACATCGACGAGAAGCTCTCCGCCCTCGAGGGGGAATGGGCCGGCGAACCGGTGGAGGAGACGGAGGGCCTGGGGAAGATCGCCCTGGAGGTCAGGCGCGACTTCGAGGAGGCGATGGACGACGACTT
>Ga0114919_10002931_pt1 | contig 13785 bp, 9 predicted proteins | sample BlataG_FD_88682 | JGI IMG/M metagenome (GOLD analysis project Ga0114919, IMG submission 88682) | Deep subsurface microbial communities from Black Sea to uncover new lineages of life (NeLLi) - Black_00105 metaG | ecosystem: Environmental > Aquatic > Marine > Oceanic > Sediment | place: Atlantic... | reverse complement strand
GTAAAGCGTGGTTATGAGGTTTCTGTTTTGGATAATTTTTCTTCTGGTCATAGAAGTAATGTTCAGCATTTGTTGGATGATCATTCTGATGGGGTTCGTCTTTTTGTGGGTGATTGCACGAGGGCTGATGATGTGGCTGGGGCTTTGGAGGGTGTGGATGTGGTTTTTCATTTTGCTGCTAATCCTGAGGTGCGTTTGGAGTTGACTGATCCAAGGACTTGTTTTCATCAGAATGTTTATGCTACGCATGTTCTTCTTGAAGCTGTGAGGAATAGTCATGCAAAGAAGGTTGTTTTTGCTTCCACTTCTACGGTTTATGGGGATGCGAGGGTTATTCCTACGCCGGAGGAATATGGGCCTCTTGAGCCAATTTCGATTTATGGAGCTTCAAAGCTGGCTTCTGAAGCTTTGATTTCAGCATATGCTCATACTTATGGTTTTGACGCTTTGATTTTGAGGTTTGCTAATATTGTTGGTTCAAGAAGTGGACATGGAGTGATCTTTGATTTTATAAGGAAACTACAGGAGAATCCTAGGCTGCTTGAGATTCTAGGTGATGGAACCCAGACTAAATCATACTTGTATATTGATGATTGCATTAATGCAGTTTTGACAGGTTTTGAGTCTATACAGGAAAGAGTTGAAGTTTTGAATGTTGGTTCTGAGGATCAAGTCAATGTCCGTGAAATAGCTAAGATAATAATTGAGGAAATGGGGTTAAAAGATGTGGGATTTCGTTTTACGGGAGGAATTGAAGGTGGAAGAGGCTGGGTAGGTGACGTTAAAAACATGCTTCTCGACGTGAGTAGGCTTAAGGCGAAAGGTTGGAAACCGAAATATAACAGTAAAGAAGCAGTAAGACAAACGGTGAGATTGATTAAAACATAAAGAGAATGTTAAAACAAAAAAAGCTTTAAAGCAGAAAAGAAAAAGCTGGAAAACTAGGTTACCTTTAAACTGAAGCCAAGCCTATGGCTGCAAACTTTAATTGGCGATTGATGGTTGCAAAAAGATTACTGGTTGATGTTTACTCGTTAGCTTTTTCTCTTGGGCCGATGTAGTGGATTATTATTGTTCTTTTAGAACATAAAACTTCGCGCGCGTAGTGTTTATTGAATTTCGCGTTTATATTCGTTGTGAATTTTGAACAATAGAGGGTCAGGATATGTATTGTTACTCGAAGCGCGTGCAACTCGAGTACAAACCAATCCTGCATTTAGAACTTGCTTATTTGCACCTTGCATACCATATCTGCAATCAGTGTTATGCGTCTCTGCTTTGGTTGTTTCTGAGTATCATAGACTCTCCTTTTAGTGCAAGTACTGGGACATCTTTGTAATATATCCAATTTCTATCAGGAATAGCCCATCTCTCTCCATATCTGAGAGTTAAGTACTCATTTACCTTATTGGGTATGTTAAAACGCATACCATAGAAGTTTATTGTTGATAGATTTGTGAAGTATCCATTCGGTACATTGTAAAAAAATCGCTGCGAACCAATCTTACTGTAGAGGAAAAAGCAGATTCTTTCAAGCTTCTTCTTCACTAAGTTTGGAAGTGTTTGAATCATTCCAAACATTGGGCGTTTCAGCCTAGTTTTCAAACATGTTTTCTCTTCACTATTATGTGCTTCCATATTTATGGACAATCTAAACTCCAGCGATGCCAAGTTTGCACCTATCCAATTTCTTGTTATGAATAATGGGTGTGTCGCTCTTTTGTTGATCAAACTGTAAAGAAAAACGTCTAACTTCGATTTTTCCGCCTTTATAATAAATTCATGTCTATGCTCATTCAAAAAGACCTCAAATCCTTTTTCCCTGAATTCATTAGAAATGGAAATTAGTTTTGGAATATTTTCATGCCATGTTCCTAGATCCATATCCCTATCCCATGGTATAAATCTTCCATTTCTTACAGCGCCAAGTAATGTTCCAGCATCCAACCAGTAGGTAATATTATGCTTGTCAAAAATACTTTTTGTCCCCGCCAATAATTGGACAGCATAGTGTTCATTCATCTATTACACCTTTTTCATCTTTGCCTTTTCTGCTAGTTACAGACTGGGTTGCCTTACAATATTGCATATGTGACCTCAGATGTAAAATGATTGCGAAATCAGCAATGGCTATGATAGCTATAATTGGTGAGAATACTATGCTTTCCCACGGCACCACTTGTTCCGGTGGTGTAACAAATGGAGTTTCACAATCACCATATATTTTGAAACTTGATATATAGAACGTATTAGTCTTGATGATGTAAACTGGAAATTCAATATCTCCATCAAATAATATGCAATCCCCATTGCTGTAAGGAACCACTCTCATTCCAGTTTGATTCAGCCAGAATGGAAACTTGTGATAAAAGTTCGCAAAACGAAGTTGTCCGTTCATACTCAAATGCAAATTCTTCACAAGAATTTCAGTTGAATTAATACCTAGTTGACAGTAAACACCAATCATTTGCAGGGTATCATTTTTTATTGTAACATCGGAAATGTTGCCATTTGTTATGATACGCATTCTAATTTCGCTCTCAGCTGGCACGCGAATAGTCCAGTTAAAATCACCGTTTAATCTAACAAGCGCGTAGTTCCAAGATCCATCCAAAAATTTTCCACATCTCCCATTTATAGTGGAAAAGGTGAGACCGAATCCCTCTATGTTTTGGATGCAAACACTATTTTGGAAAACCTGCTTTGATTTTATCATCTTGGCGTATAGATTTCCGGTTTGAAATAAAGTGAACGCGTCGAATTGTAGGTTAATGTTTCCTGTGAAATTAGCATCTTTTGCTATTGCAATATGAGTGTTTGGTGGTGGATAGATTAATCTATTTACAGTATCGTGGTAGCTTGAAGTGTTTAATTCTAAGATAAGTGGCATATGTTTTAGGTTTGAGAACAGTATTTGTCGAGTTGTGGAGTTATCTTCTTCTTGCAATGAATTGAGGTAAGGTGCTAAATATACGTAGATTATTTTTCCTTGATTGATAGTTTTTAGGAGAGCAAATGGTGATGTTTGATTGTTATCATTAGCACGAGCGCTATTAGTGTAGTTAGAAAGCATATACACATTTTCAAGAGGTTTTATTTTGGGAATAGAAATGTTAGGAATAGAGAGCGTTAAGTGTCTTCCTTGTATGCCATCGGAAGTCACGGTATCATTTTCAAGAGACTCAATAAAGAGGTTAGCGATAGGCCCAAAATTATAGGTGTTTAATATGACTAGTGTTCTTCCAGTTTCGACCCATTCGAGAAAACTAGCTGCGTTTGCAACGTTGCTATCTGTTGTTATAATAGTCGAAAACGTGTGTAAGTCATAATCTTTGGAAATTATCGTGTAATTTAGATGGGATAATGCTGCAATTTCTGTTGGATAATAATAATCAAAAATTCTTTTTATGTCCGCAGTTTTTGCAGTCGAACTATTAAGAATGTGGAGTTCGTCGATGATGCCGTTGAAAAAAGTATGATTATCTACCGAAGCACCTATACATAGGGCATAAGTGTTTGTGGTGTGAGATGTAGCATTTCCCCCTTGCGTAGTCGCGACTTTTTCGCCATCAACAAAAATCTTATCCCACTCAACTGCCAAGTGATACCATCTTTCAACCTCTAATTTTGGAACAGACTGATACCATTTATAGTTGATTCCGTCTCCCCAGATGAACAATACTTCTCTTGTTTTCTCAACACGAAGATACCAGTTAGCCTCATGCCAGTCGGTTCCCGGCGCTTTAATGACTATTATACTGGTAGAGTTCCAATTCTTGTTAAGCTTAACCCAGGCTTCAATTCTTATGTCGCCAGTAATATCTAAACTAGCATCATTCCCACAATCCACCGACGTGTTTATCCCGTTAAATAATAAGCCACTGCCAAATTTTCCTACGACCCATGACGCATTATATAGCGTTCCGTTATTACCGTTTCCACTAGAATCTCCAACATTTTCTCCGCTTCCTTCGTCAAAGTGCCATAGCGCAACAGTGTGTTCATCCAGTTCAGGAGGCTGTCGAACGTTGATGAAATTTGGGACAACAACGGCAAGAGATGAAATAGCGCTTGGAGGAGAGAAAGTCGGTAACTCGTAAATCTGAACTTCGGTGTTTCCGAAAACAATTGGAAGATTTTGAACCAAGTGTTTAAACACATAGCTATCGGTGTATCTGTTAACGTATTGAATATCTCTAGATGCAAGGTAAAGATATCGAATATTGTAGTTGAAAAGGAAATTCACGCAAGCCTCAAGGCTGCTTGTGTCATAGAGAAGTGATTCCCACCATCGGTCAAATATTCGTTCATTAGGTATTCCTGCATAATCATGCAAAAGCTGATGGGATGTAACTGTTGCGACCGAAACATTTGGAGCACGAATACTATTCAGATACTCAAGAGCGTTGAACTCTTGGGTTGAAACTCTACGGTCTGCAATAGTAAAATGTTCGACTTGAAACAGCATAGACGTTACTCCGCCGACAAGAATCAGCGATAGAATTAAAACGCCGGTGATGTGACTTGAATTGAGTTTGTGTGTGCGTAGCTGATTTCGTGAACTTTGTTTGACTCTTGAAAGAAACGTTGTTAGACCGTAAGAAGCTAATAGACAGAGCGGAATCCAAAGGTATTTTTGAAGCTTATTTTCGAGGATACTTGACTTGATTGAACTTGGCAAAAACCATATTGTATGACCTAGCCAGCAGAATGTTAGAATGAGAAGAGCCCAGATGAATAGAAAAATCATACCTTCTCGACCAAACTTTTTCGGTGACAACAGACAATATGCAATAGTTCCTACTGCGAGCAAACCAACCAGTCCAAATCTCAAAGGATACATGAACCATGGCCAAGCGTACTCAGTGTAGACAACAGAATGAAGTGGAACGAGATCTTGGAATGTCATAAAATACACAACGAAGCATAAGCTATAAACGAAAAGAATAACAGTTGCAAGAAGAGTTTGTAACGTTTCATTTGGAAACTTACTTTTATATGATGAAGGGAGATTTGTGTTAATCTTTCCTCGGAAGAAGGAAAGAAAAATTCCAACAACCAATAAAGAACATGTACCAATGAACATTGTGTTTGCCATAATTAGACCAAACCTATCGGCAGTATACGCAGTCCCGGGCGCTATGAAATCGATTAGACCTACCATTAAAAGACCGATTAGAATGGACAGCCCCATTTTACGGTACTCAAATGCGGTTTTTTCCTTAGAAAAGAACTGATATAACGTAAAGAGAATCACAAATACGGATATATCGTATATACCATGGGCTAAATAGCCTAAAGTAACCATAATAAGGAGTAGAATATAAGGTAGGTACCCAGCTTTCCATCGCCGTCGAACAATGTATATAGCAACAAGGAAACAGCTTATGCCTACTATCTCGGGTGTATCTAACGTGTATGCAAATTGACTAGCACAATTCCATATATCATAAGTTTTGTCACCAGCAGCATTGATAAGTTGGTGTAAACTTTCGAAATTTTGTTGAAAGTAGAATTTTGAAATCATTGCGTAAAACCACCCAAATCCAGCGAAAAGTGGAAACATAACTGTTCCTACAATCGCTATCCGTTGATCTCGTTTGAAGAATGTTGAAGCAAACAAGTAAAAAGAAAGAATCGGAACAACTATGAAGAAGTGCAAAATGATGTAAGCGTTGGCCGCTGGAAAACCTGATAAAACGAAAAATAAGCTGAAAAAAATATTGGTCCAATAAGGGTAAGGACCGTATTTTCCACAAGTAACTGGAAACGTTCTTTCAAAAATTAAAGATTCACCGAAAAGACCCCGCTCATCACCAGGATATAAGCCATACTCAGACTGTATTGAATACGCTAATATCAACACCAAGATTACGACAAGAAGCAAGACTATTTCAGCATTAACATCTATCCAGTTCTTATTGGAATTATCATTTTGATGTCGTTTGAGACCTAATCTTAAATGAAAAATGGCATAAAATGTCAACAGGATAATGTAGAAAAATGCAAATGCATTGATGCCTACTTCCGAAATGGGAAAACCAAGAACTGTTATGATAAAACCAATTAATGAGATAAAGAAAATGCTCAATAGAGGTGAGAGAGTGAGAAGCCCAGTTTTGCTCAATTCGATTTTTCGATCCAGAAGAGTTAATATAATATACCCTGGGAAAAAAGACATGAGTGGTATTGTAACGAGGAATCTCAACCAATTGCCAAAGGGAATTTCTTGCCATAATTGGTACAAATTATGGCTTTGTGATGGAAAAAAAATAACTGTAACAATGAAGACAACAAATGAGATTAAAGGTAAGCTTGCGCGCTCTCTTGAGCCTATTTGAAAATGTACATAGCTCTTGGAATATCGAATACCTTGAAGTTGGGTTATGTTGCGAAACAGCAATCTGAAAAGGAAAAAAGTTATTGCTGCCAAGATGATTGCTATGAATAATTTTGTGGCAATTGTTAGAACCCACAGAACCCATGATCCAACAATTATGCTAAGGACAATAGATAGGAAAATCTCCCTGTCAAGGGTAATAATATCAAGTTTGATTCTCATATGTAATCTCATCCTTTTCAACGGTTTCTGATTTTCTCGACATTTCAATAGGATTTATTTTTTTAATGTTCTCATCAGTAAACGATTAAAGCTACCCCAAAAGTATTCTTTAACTTCTTCATCCTCTATCTTCCTCTTTCTTAGAAGAAAATTCTTGAAGTAACCAATCAAATACGATAGTCCCTCGCTCGGATAAACTTTAATGATATAGTAGATTCCTGTTAAAAATGCGTTTATCGGGTGATAATTGAGAAAATATGCGTCTTTCCCTGCTGTGAGGAAGTAGTTTTTCCTCGACCATGACTTCCTACGATGAAATGCCTTTATCGATGGAAATACTTCTACGTGCCAGCCTCTATTTCGTGCTTGCAATATTGAAATTGAGTGACCCAGAAAACCGCTTATCGTCTCATAGAACTTTTTCCTAAAGACAAGTGCGCACCCTCTCGGTTCGGCATTGCTCTTTTGCAGTTCCTCTAACGACCATCCTTTTTCGTAGACAAATCCACTTGCTATGCCCAACCTCCGATTTGTGTGAAAAACTCTAATCAGTTTTTCAAAATATTCGCTTTCAAATCTGACGTCAGCATCAACAACCGCAAGGAAGTCATATTTAAAATTATGTTTGCGGCAAAGTTCTACGCTGTACTTAATCCCCTTCCTAACAACCTCCGCGTATCTTCTATGAGCATATTCTCTCTCCTGTATATGTTCAAGTCTGATCCCTCTAATCCAAGAAAATTCTTTTTCAAAATCTTTAATGATGAACCATGTTTTGTCATTACTTCCATCATCAACTATAACCCAAATAACTGGCTTAACTGACTGGTTGACAACATCCTTAGCAAGATACGGTAACATATCTTCCTCGTTCCTCGCTGGTGTTACAACTAAATAATTTTTCTCTTTAGTTTCATTGGAAGAATCTTGCATATACTTATCCTGCGCGTGCGCTAAGCGATAACAATTTCTTTTTCGTGATACTTCAATAGGCAAAGTAAAAAATTTTGGAGAAACTACTGAGTAATCTTGTGTTAACTCGTTACGTGACTCTTCTGCAAATTCCAAAAATCCAAAATGTTTTTTGATATAAGGCAGTTTTAATACTAAACCAGAAAAATAGGGTATTGGCATCAACACAGTCATGTTGTTAAGATATGGCCTAATAAAAACAGCTTGGTCCCTGATAAATACTTTAAAATGAGGAACTATAAGCAAAAGTTTTTGTGATTTTAAGAGATTCATAGAGGAGCCCTCTGCGTTTATCGAGTTATTTTGGGCTTTGCCCCTATATTTTGCAGTGCTTCCTCCGCAACCCAATTCCACATCGTCCAGGTATGGCCCCACAAACAACCACTTTTTCCTCAGTGAAATCATATTTTCACATAGCTTTTCGGGCAACTTTAGCGCACCAATTATCTTGACGCTGTTTCTCATCAAGCCTTTGATAATTACTTTGTTCCTTACAATTGTTGGATTATAGGATCTCAAATAACAAGGAATCAAAGAGTTTAGCACTATTTTTTACGAGTTGTTTCTTATAAGTTACTTCAACTATCACTTCTGTATCGTATTTGATTACCATTTTTGCTTCAAACCTAATGTTTTAAATCCATTTTTTCTACCATCAACATTACACACTATCCTCCAAGCACGATTGATTAATAAATAGGGTTAGGAAAACCTAGAACTAATAATATCTTCAAGAGCTCCAGTCCTCACATATGGTATCTCGAATTCATAATGCTTTTCCACATTTCAAGCCTTGTTTTCTTAAAATCTCCAAATAGGGAATAATACACTGCTAGGATTAAGAGGGCTTCAAAGGACCGTATGTACTTCAAAGAAGATTCAAACAACCACAAAGTCACAGATGAGGGAATAAACGCTAAGAATAGCGCCAACGAGGTTACTTTCTTCATAGCCCAGACATCCTAATATCATGAGACTTTGATTTATTCAAGCCTTCTCAATTTCATTCCGCATCTATTAGAGAATTACCCACTTTCATATATTTCTCAACCACGTTAGCAATATCATGTTCTTTTTCGACATATTGCCTTGCATTTTCACCCATTTGCCTTCGAAGATACTCATTCTCCATCAAGATTTCTACATCTTTAACCAACTGATTAAATGTTCTCGAGTGAAAACCAAGCTTATACGTGCATATGATTTCATCAGGATCAGAGTTCAAGCTTACTACTGGGGCATAATACATCCATGCCTGAACAAATGCGTGAGGGAATCCTTCGAACGTTGAGGTATTCACCAAAGTCCATGCTCGCTTAAAGTATTCATTCACTTCATGAAAGGGTATAGGACCTAGGAATTCTAAATTTGAAATCCTTTGGGAGTCTCGTTTTATCCTCTCATAAAGCTCTTGATTACTAGAAGTGCAACCTCCAATCATTTGGAATTTTGTCTTCGGCATCACTTCAGCTAGCTTCAGAAGCAATTCTGGTTGCTTTACTTCAGCTATTGATCCTACCCACAATATAACGGGTGTTTTTTCCTTTTCAGGCTTTTCTTGCCAAGAAAGTGGAAAAGGTACTTTAATCAATATGCCATCTTTATTGTAGTTTTGCTTAAGCATTTTTTTCTGGAATTCATTCTGAACAATAATTATATCGGCTAGTGTAATGTCCAATTGATGAAAAAATTCAGCTAGACTAAATCTTGGCCGATGAAACTCTCTGTTTTTTGGATCAATAAGTTCTCTGCTAGTTAATGCATCTGATGCAATCTCATAAATATTTTTTTTGCTCATCAGTCGACAAAAAAGCGAAATACCTAAACCCCCACTATGAACATAAATATGCGCTTTGGCTATTCTAATAGCCTTCCATATACAGAAGGCTTTCAACACTTTATTTAAACGAGAACTTTCCCTGTAAGTCTTTATTATTTCCATGCCATTTATGTACTCAACTGGAGCCCCTCCATTGTTATAGGTAATAACGCTTACTTGAAAGCCACGCTTCACCAATTCTTTAGCTAGTGAAAAGGAATGAACATCAGGTCCTACCACAGATTTGGGTCTCGAGTTTTCATCCATAGAGTAATACGCTACGATGACCAAAGCAGCTCCAGAAAGGTGTATGCTTTGACGATCTGCGCGATAGTACCATAGAACCTTTGGTACATCCTATTTCCAATAGGACTTAGGTTTAGCGATGAACCCGAGGGTAAAACCAGCGAGTGTAGCTATTGTAATAAGGCAGGTTAATGCAGCAAGTATCAACAATTTTTTCGGCGTTATCAAAAAATATCTGCGCACCCTCAAAAAAAGTAGTAAATGTGTTGTTAAGTATGTAAGAAAAACAAGAGCCAGAATCATGGGTGACACAAGCCAGCTTAAGAAAAGGATTAATACAGTCATCAGGAGTAGCGAGAGATGATATTTAATGATGACTGGGCTTTTCCTTCCTGCAATGCTCATCCACATCGACTGAACCAAGACAGTCTTGAGAATTCCAGATAATGTTGGAGGCGTTGGGTGAAAAACGAACAGATTTCTCGAAAACAAAACCTTGTAGCCCTTGCTAGTCAATCTGGCCATGAATTCGCGGTCATAAATCGCTTTGAGTTTTTCAGAAAATTTTTCTTTGTCAAAAACGTTTCTTCTGAAACCAAGAAAACAACCATAGATTTTTGGATCGACTTTTCCTTCAAATATTTGTACTTGCCTAGTTGCGTGAAGGCGATTGTACATACCTATACGCAAGAGTAGAGAGTATGCCTTGTGACCATCTGTTGGAACATACCATCCTCCAACGGCTGCGCAATCAGTATTTCTTATCAATAAATTTACAGCTCTTTCTATAAGCCGTTGAGGCGCCACTATATCTGAATCTAAGAAAAATATATGTTTTCCTTCGGCTTTCTCTGCACCAACATTCATTGCGTGAGGAGCGCCACGGTTTTCTTTCAACGCAATTACATGCACGCCATATTTCGAAGCATTGACCAATGTTTCATCTGTAGAACCATCATCAACAACTATTATCTCTAAATTTGGATATGTCTGGTTCTGTATCGATTCAACGCAGGCTCCTATTGTTTTCGCGCTGTTAAATGAAGGTACAACAATTGATACGAGAGGAAATTTGGTTTTCAATTCCGAGTCCTCCAGCTCGATTACTTCAATAGAATGGACCCTGCTTTCTTGAAACTCATTTCTTGACTGGGTTCCGGGTTTTCAAGGTCTTTTGATTGTTTGAACAGTGTGTTGATTTTTCACTGTTAGGTCGCATTGAATCTAGTAATAGTATAACCCTTCGAATTTTCTAACTGGAATTCCGGTCACGCTGACATAGAGATTCGCTAGTTTAAGGAGTATTTGCAGTAGAAAATTAAACTTCCTCATTCCTTCAGGAACAATCATCAGTGTAGAAAAAAGGCAAAATATCTCTTTATCACTACATTTCCTGAGGCTTTGAACCTGTTTCCTTTTTTCCTTGATCCGCCTTCTATTTTCTTTCATGTAATGCACAATTCTAGCGAAATTCGCTAGATGATTTACGTCTTTACTCCTTATGAACTGAAAAACGCATGTAAGAAAAATGTTGGTAATGACAAGCGGCAAAACCTTGTGGAGGTTTGTCTTACTCAGATTCTTATAGTACGTAACAAACATGTTTCTAAGAGAATAATAAAACGAAACATATGAGACTATTGAAGAAGCACCTCTTTTATGGTATGCAACAGCTTTTGGAGCATATACAACTTTGAAGCCGAGTAACCGGGCTCTCCATCCCAAGTCTAGATCATCTTGAGACATGAAGTAATCAGGATCTAACAAATATCCAAAACGTTCATACACTCTTCTTTTCAATATACATGATGCTCCTCCAGGATGCGTAATCTCATATTCTTTTTCATACTGACCTTCGTATTCTCTCAGCATGCCGATACCCCATCCCTGCCCAATTATATTATTGGTACACCCAGCTTGATCAAGCATCGTATGATCATCCATCAGAAAATTTCTTGAACTGCACATTTCAATGCTTTCACCATTTAAGCTTCGAACCAGTTCAATCATCCAGTCCTTGTCAACATAGATATCGTTGTTTAGAAGAATCAGATATTCTCCTTTAGCATGCTTCGCGCCAACATTAATCCCACCAACCCAACCAGCATTTCTTTCCAACTTTATCGCGTTGATACTTGGAAACGCTTCTTGCACATAATCCAGACTGCCATCATTTGAGTTATTATCAACCAAAATGATCTCATATCTTGAACTTGGATAATTGAGCTTGATAAGTGAAGGAAGGCAAAACTCCAAGTAACGTTTCTTATTAAAATTGACTATGATGACGCTTACACTTGGGAACTCAGTCTTTGACATTGCCCTTTTAAAGGATGTAGCGATTTTTCTGATTCAACGATTCTTTAGGGATAGAAGAATTGACTTCAAAAGATGGCTGAGAGTTAGCATTATGCTCTTTTCAAAAAGCACTTCATCAGATACTTGGCGTTTTTTCTGTATTTTGAGTCTCTTTTGCCAGATAGCTCGCAAGTTTGCAGTAGGCCACCAATGAGCCCTAACCAGCAATAGTACGAATTTTCCTTGTTTATCTTTCAATAGAATGAAAGCTTGAACAATCATATAGATAAAAGAAAAGAGAAGAGCAGAGGGGATATTTTTCAATTCCAAATTCTTCAACAATGTAGTGATTGCATTTTTGTTTCCATGATAGATATTCGTTTCCGAAAGCAAACGTGCGCCCAAGTATCCTCTCTCAAATTCATATTCTCTGCCTGTAACCAGTTTATCCTTTCTACTTGCTGCACCAATATGATAAACAATGGAGTTTGGGTTATACATCACTGAATACCCACACAGCCATGTTCTCCAACATAGATCACCCTCCTCTCCATACATGAAATAATCATCATCAAAACCATCAACCAAATTAAAAACATCTTTTTTCATAAGCATAGAGCAGCCAATAACGTAACCACTTGGTCCTACAGCTTGATCCAATTTGTTTTCTTGCGCATAATAGGGAGAAAGTACGCCACCCAAAGTATGAAGATAACCACCTGCGAATTGAATAATGTTTGGAGCATCCATGAATAGAACTTTGCTTCCACATATACCGACTTTTTCATTGGAATATGCCGCTGCCACCAACTCAGATAACCAGTTTTCATCCACAACTGTATCATTATTTAGAATTATCATTGCTTCTCCTTTTGTGCGCCGAACGGTCTTGTTTATCGCCGACGTCAATCCGAAATTTTTACCCATTTCAATAATTCTAACCCAAGAGTATTTTGATCTAACAAATTCAACTGAACCATCTGTTGAAGCATTGTCAACTAGAAGAACCTCAAATTTTTCTTTGGGATAAGCAAGCTTCTGTAGACTTGAAAGACAACGATGCATAAAACGTATGCCATTGTAATTCACGATGATTATACTTACCAGCGGCAGATCAGGCAGCTGACGAATCACCTCTATCTCAACCCACTCATCCAAACACTCACCTCTGCAAAATGATTCAAACAATATATTCATAACGATGCCTATAGTAGTCAATTAGCGCACGCGCCTTTCCAGAATTTTTCCATAAGTTGTAGATGATTGCCTGCAGTGAATTTATCATTTCCAACCAGTATTTCATTTGTTACTCTTCGTGTTTGATTGTTCGGAGAATCTTGAAATACATTCCTTCTGGAGCGTTATTGCGGATTAAGTACACTACTAGAAAGATCAAGGCGCCTGGTAGAATTATTCCAACAGATAACAGATATAGATAGGACAAGTTTAGCTCAAAGGAAAAAAATGAAAAAGAGATACTGAATATTGCATCGATTGTTACTGCAATAAACATGCTAACATATAAGCCATAACCAATTAACAGCTCAGATATTCTCATAAAAGTGGATGAAGGCTTAGCTGAAAGATAATCATCCAGTAATCCTATTTCCTTGAGATCAGTTTTCTTGTATTTCTTAAACATCTTAGTATGTTTTTGATGTAAGATTGGCTCTAACGCTGCAACATGCAAATAGGAAAATATGATCTTGACCAACAATATTGATATTGATGCAGAAAATCCCAGAATAAAGCATTTTATATCCCCAAATTTCGAATAAAGCGCATACGATAAGGACCAAAATATGCAGGCTTCAACTACAGCTGTATTCAACCGATCAAAAAAAGCACCCGCAAGACTGCAAATGTTTCTATACCTTGCAATTTCACC
>Ga0114919_10002930_pt1 | contig 13789 bp, 16 predicted proteins | sample BlataG_FD_88682 | JGI IMG/M metagenome (GOLD analysis project Ga0114919, IMG submission 88682) | Deep subsurface microbial communities from Black Sea to uncover new lineages of life (NeLLi) - Black_00105 metaG | ecosystem: Environmental > Aquatic > Marine > Oceanic > Sediment | place: Atlantic... | reverse complement strand
GCTGCGCTGTTTCAGCCAGGTAAACAGCAGCACGAGGCCCAGGACCGTGGTCACCGTGATGTCCACGGCCGACATCGTGATCATGTCGAGATGCATGGTCGCTCGCGTAGCGGGATTGAACTCGCTGCGACCGTACAAGACGGGTGCTCACGGTAGGCTTTACGCCACCGCCAGAATTTTCGGATAAGTTTAACGAACCCCCTATTTCCCGGGGCACTTTGCCAAAAAGAGCGCCTAGTCCTCCGTCTTCGCCCGCTCAATTCCAGCGCGGATGAGATCGCCGGCCTCGGCATGCTCGGCCCAACGTACGACCTTGACCCACTTGCCCTTCTCCAAGTCCTTGTAATGCTCGAAGAAATGCCCGATCTGCTCGATCAAGATCTCCGGCAAGTCGCGATAGCTGGTTACGCGCTTATAGAAGGGATGCAGCTCGTCGATCGGCACGGCGATGATCTTCTCGTCGATGCCTTTCTCATCCTCCATGAGAAGCGCACCGATGGGGCGCGCGCGGATAACCACGCCCGAGGCGACCGGGGTGGGTGCGATGACCATGCAATCCACCGGATCACCATCCTCCGACAAGGTATGGGGAATGAAGCCGTAGTTCGCCGGATAGAACATCGAGGTATGCAGGAAGCGGTCGACGAACAGGGCGCCCGACTTCTTGTCGATCTCGTATTTCACCGGTGACCCGCCTTGCGGGATCTCGATGATGACATTGACCTCGTGTGGCGGGTTGTCGCCAACCGGGATCGCGAGAAGGTTCATTGACTGTCGTACTCCTTTAGGGCTCCACCAGCGCCACCGCGCGCTCGTCGAGGGCCACCGTCTTGATCAAGGCAAAGACCCGATCACCGGGGCCCATCTTAAGCTCGTCGATGGCTTTGCGGGTGGCTAGGGCGAAAAGATGGCCGTGGCCATCCAAATCTATGGAAACTCCGGCGAACGGGCCGTCCTCGGTCTCGATATTCGTCACCGTGCCGGTTAGGGCATTGCGGATACTGAGGTTCTGGGATGAAGCCTTTGATAATGTGATGTCGGTCGATTTGACCACGACGCGCACCGCGCGGTCTGCGGGCCCGGCCCGGCCTGGCAGCCAGATGCTGCCGGCGGGGTGGAAAATCTCGGTGAGCCCGTAGTCCTCATCGACGGCTTTGAGCGTGCCGGTGACCACCGAGGACCGCGCGAAACGGCTGATCCCCGCGCCTTTCAGCGCCGCCCCAAGGGCTTCCTCGACCGATCCCACCGTGGCGACGCGGCCGTTCTCCAGCACCACGACGCGTGCGGCGAGGCGCGCAACCTCTTCCACGGCATGAGACACGTAGACGATCGGGATGCCGAACCGATCGCGCAAGGATTCGATCAACGGCAGGATCTCTTGTTTTCGCTCGGTGTCGAGCGAGGCGAGCGGCTCATCCATGAGGAGGAGCGATGGGGAGGCAAGAAGCGCCCGGCCGATGGCCACACGCTGCTTCTCGCCCCCGGACAGAAGCGCCGGCCTTCGTCCGAGCAGGTGTCCAATCCCCAGCGTCTCGACCACGGGGTCGAACGCCGCACGCGCCGTCTCCCTGCTAGCGAACCAGCGTCCGTAGAGGAGGTTCTGCTTCACGGTGAGATGCGGAAACAGCCGGGCATCCTGGAACACGAGTCCGATGCGCCGCCGATGGGGCGGAACGAAGGTGCCGGTCCCGGTGTCCGCCAGCGTGCGGCCGTCGAGCACGATGCGCCCGCGATCGGGACGGACGAGACCCGCGATCAGGCTGATGATGGTGGACTTGCCCGCGCCCGACCGCCCGAACAGGCAGGTGATGCCCACCTCGTTCTCGAAGGCGACGTCGAGATCGAAGGCGCCGAGCTTGAGCGCCACATCGACGCTGATCATGGCAGGGCCGTGCCGGTCATGCGCCTCGCTTAGCCCCTACGCTGCCAGCCGTCCAGGTGGTGCCTCAATCGCTTTGCCTCATCTCTGGCGGTCCCACGGAATAAACTTGCCAGTTCCGCGCCCTGCGGCATGGTGAGGCCGCCGGGCGTCCGCCAGCGATCAAGCCTTCCGATCCGCTATGCCGCCGCCTACCCTGGCGTCTTTCGGGAAAGGCTCGACGTGCTCTCAGTCTTCGACATGATCGCAGGGCTGCTGACCCTCACCGCGCTGTTCGCTTGGGCCAATCACCGGTACTTGCGGCTGCCGAACAATGTCGGCCTGCTGGTGATTCGCGGGCGCGCTGCAGATCGATCTCTCTTTGCTGCGGGATCGCGCCTGGACGGTGGGCGCCATGGCGACCCTCGGCGTGGTGATCTCGACCATCCTTGTCGGGATCATGTTCTGGGGTGCCGGCCAGTTCTTCTCTCTTCCCATCGCCTTCGCTTGGGCGCTGGTCTTCGGCGCGCTGATCAGCCCGACCGATCCGATTGCCGTGCTCGCCGTGCTGAAACAGGCGCGTGTCGCCAAGACGCTCGAAATGGACATGGCCGGCGAGTCCGTGTTCAACGACGGCGTCGGGGTGGTGCTGTTCACCATCCTGCTTGCCGCCGCCATGAGCAGTTCGGGCGATGGCGGCATCGACTTCGTCCAAATCGCACGACTGTTCTTCGTCGAGGCGCTGGGCGGCGCGGCGCTCGGCATTGTCACCGGCTATGTGGCCTATCTCGCCATGCGCGGCATCGACGACTATCCGATCGAGGTTCTGATCTCGCTCGGCCTCGTTACCGGCACTTACGCACTTGCCAACACGGTCCATGTCAGCGGCCCATCGCCGTGGTCTCTGCCGGCGTTCTCATCGGCAACCGCGGCAAGAAGTTTGGAATGAGCGAGGAGACGCAACGCTATTTGTTCGATTTCTGGAGCCTGATCGACGAGATCCTCAACTCGGTCCTGTTCCTGTTGATCGGGCTCGAAGTGATCGTCTTACGATTCGATGTTTCGCTGCTGCCGCTGACGATGGCCGCGATCCCTATCGTCTTCGTCGCGCGCCTCTCGTCGGTCGCGCTGCCCATGGCCTTCGTCAGAGCCAAGCAACAATTCGTGAAGGGCACCGTGCCCATTCTCACCTGGGGCGGCGTGCGCGGCGGTATTTCCGTGGCGCTGGCGCTGCCCATTCCCCTCGTTGCCGAACGGCCGCAAATCCTGGCCGCGACCTATGCCGTGGTGCTTTTCACGCTTATCGTGCAGGGTCTTACCTTGCCGGCCGTGGTGAGGCGCTTCGCCAATCCTGCGCCCCGGCAGGAGCCGGACTAAGCCCCCGGCTCGGGGCTGTTCATACCGGGCCCGGTTCGGCTAAAACAGCGCCCAAGCCATCGCGCAATCGCTATTGAACCAAGAGGAATTTTCATGCGCTCCACATTCGTTGCGTTTTCGTTCGCGATTTTCGCCCTGACCCTTGGCGGGGCGGCCGCCGAGGCGGAGGAGGTACGCTGCCAAGCCATCCGCGACTCGGCCATGTGCGTGTCGGAACCAACCTGCTGGTACGACGCGACCAACAATAAGGGATGCCTTCCGGGGCCGCGGCCCGATGAGGATCGATGCGCAGTGCATGGCAGCGAGTCCATCTGTAACTCAAGCTCGTTCGGCTGTGCTTGGAACAGCGCGGACAGCAAGTGCGCATCAAAATCAGAGTAGAACCCCACGCGGAGGCTTCATGATCGAGCTGCTCAAGGGCTTTCCCGACAATGTCGTGGCGATCAGCGCGCATGGCGAGGTGACGAAGCAGGACTACGAGACGGTGCTGATCCCCGCCGTCGACAAGGCGCTCCAGTCGCACGACAAGGTTCGGCTGCTCTATGAAATCGGCACGGACTTTACCAGCTACGACGCGAGCGCCGCGTGGGAGGATTTCAAGGTCGGCATGGAGCACATCTCTCGCTGGGAGCGGGTGGCGGTGATCACCGATATCGAATGGATCAAGCATTCGATGCAGCTGTTCGGCTTCTTCATGCCGAGCGTGATGCGCGTCTATCCGAATGCCGAGGCGGCCAAGGCACGACTGTGGATTACGCAGGCCGCGTAGCCTGACGGCCGAAAAGCCGTCTCCTCAAGCCCGCCGGCTAGTAAGGGTGGCAAACGACGGCGGTGGCCTCACAGGCCCTGAGGATGCAGTGGAAGGTGGTGGGGCTTACCGTCACGCCTGCCGGGTCTCTCATGTGAACGGCGATTTTTTCCGCCAGTCTTTTCTCCGCGCGCCTCTTGGAGACCCATTGGTTCCTAGCGTTCGCTTCGCCGCTGACGACGAAACAGTTCTCCCTATCGCCGCCGGCGCGGGCCGAAGGAGACGTGACCGCAAATGCGACGAGCGCACAGAGCGCCAACACACCAACCCATAGCTTCTGCATTACGCGTTCCTCTCAGTACTCACCGCGACGCAACCTGGCGAGAGACCAAGTCCGCGCGCAGACATCCAAACCCGCCATGCGCCGGAGGGCTTTGACTTGGATCATTCGTGGCGCAGCGCATCGATGGGGTTGAGCTGCGCTGCGCGGCGCGCCGGAAAATAACCGAACACAACCCCGATCAGAGCCTTGTCGAGCCCCAGCACCGTCTCGATGTCGGCCTTGATCTTCTTCGACGGCGTCAGCTCGTTCATCCGCGACCCTGCAGACCTCAACGACGATTCTACTGGCCCCAGCGGAGGCGGGCTTCTCTCTGGTCAAGTCGCGCCGCCTCAAGGCAGGCCCCAGCGGAGATTTTTGTTACGAAAACCGGCTTTTCGGCGCGCCGGAAACATTTCGACACAAATTTCCCCGGCCCGAAATGTTGGGAAACACAGGCGAAGAACGGCGGCAATGTTCCGGTCATAGCGTGCACCCTCAACCTTGAGGAGGGTCCCCCCATGACCATGATTTGGACGGTTTCGCTTTTGTGCTGGAGTGGCGCCGCTGTTTTGGTCGCCAGCTTGGCTTTCCCGGACGTCTTCGACCTGTGGTTTCAGGAACGCGACACGCGGGACGCGTAAAGCAAATACGGGCCGTGGCTCAAGGACTCGGCACGGCGGTCACGGCCTTGGCAGGGCCGCGCTGGGCGATGACCGGCGCGCCTTTGAATGCGGTAGCCGAGCAGCTTAACCTGATCGTTGATCAGGAACCACACCAGCGTGTAGCCCCAAACCAGGCCTGCGAGTTCCCAACTGATGGCCGGCATCAACAGCCCGGAGACCGCGATGATGGTGGCGAGCGCTTGGGTGCCGAACACCGCGATCAACAGGATCCGCGCCGGCATGATCGACCAGAACGGCCCGCGCGTGCGGGTGACGAAGATGTTCAGATGGCCCGCCACCGACAACTTTAGATACATGAGCGTCTGCACCACCTCGCGATCGAGATGCAGCACGCGCTCAGCGATATAGAACATGCCGAACGAGGCGATGACGCGGGCGATGCCGAGCATGGTCGAGACGCCGAGCACGCGATCAGTCTGCATACAGTAGTCTTGAGTACGGCGGGAGCGCGTACTTCCTCGCGCGGACAGCAAAGACCCAAATCCTTTATGGGAAACGTACGTCAGTTCTAAGACTCTGATCCGATTGCTTCATCTTATATTGAGACCGGCATCGTAAGTCGGCTGCAGCGACAAACGCCGACAACGCAAAGCTGAGGAGCCGCAGGTGACGCGCGACGAACACCAAGGTCCCCTCACGCTCGCCTTCGATATCGGCGGCAGCCATCTGAAGGCGGGCATCCTCTCGCCGAAGGGGAAAATGCTGAAGGGGCCGAACCAGGTGGTCACGCCTCACCCCACCGTTCCGCAAGAGGTGGTCGAGGCGCTTACGGGTCTCGCCGCAGCGCTCGGGCCTCATGACCGTATCACCGTCGGTTTTCCCGGCGTCGTGCGCGCCGACTACGTGGTCACGGCCCCCAATCTCGGCACCGAGCTGTGGCAGGGCTTCGAGCTCGCCGCAATCCTACACCAGCGGATGAAGAAGCCGGTGCGCATGCTCAACGATGCGAGCGTCCAAGGCTTGGGCGCCGTCTCCGGCAACGGCGTCGAACGTGCGCTGACCATGGGGACGGGTTTCGGCTTCGCGCTGTTCGAGCATGGGCGCTTGGCGCCGCATCTCGAGATGAGCCAGCACCCCATCAAGACAAACACGACGTACGATCAATATCTTGGCGAGAAAGCGCTGGAAGCTGTCGGCGCCAAAGATTGGAACAAGCGCGTGCGCGAGATCATCGGGATCCTCGCGACCGTCATCAATTACGACATGCTCTATATCGGCGGCGGCAACGCGCGCTTGATCGAAAAGCCGTTGCCGGACACTGTGCGGACGGTGTCGAACGAAGACGGAATCACCGGCGGCGTGAAGGTTTGGGATAAGGCGATGGATCAGAGCTTCATCGGCGTGTCATCCGCCTTTGTGACGGTAACTTAGAGCTTAGGGAGGAACGGCGGCGGTGGCGCAGACCCAAGACGAGCTCGACGAGCTGGCGATCAATACGATCCGCACGCTCTCCATCGATGCCATTCAGAAAGCCAATTCCGGTCATCCCGGCACGGTGATGGACGCCGCGCCCAACGCCTACACGCTGTGGCAGCACGTCCTGCGCTACGACCAGAAGGCGCCGCACTGGATGAACCGCGACCGCTTCGTGCTGTCGGCGGGGCATGCCTCGATGCTGCTCTACAGCCTGATCCACCTGGCGGGGATCGAGGCGGCGGAGACCTCGTATCAGTCGAAGGGCGGGGAAGCGGTCTCGCTCGCCGATATCGAGAGCTTCCGCGAGGAGAACAGCCGCTGCCCCGGGCATCCCGAATATGGCTGGACGACGGGCGTCGAAGCCACAACCGGCCCGCTCGGCCAAGGGGTGGCGACCAGCGTGGGCATGGCAATGGCCGGGAAATGGCTCGCCGCCACCTACAACAAGCCCAACTTCGAGCTGTTCAACTTCAATGTCTATGCGCTTTGCGGTGAAGGCTGCCTGATGGAGGGCGTCGGCAGCGAGGCGGCCTCGCTCGCCGGGCATTTGAAGCTGTCCAACCTGTGCTGGATCTTCGACAACAACAACGTGACCATCGACGGCCACACCGACATCACCTTCACCGAGGACGTGATCGCGCGCTTCAAGGCTTATGGCTGGCATATCGCCGAGGTCGCCGATGCCAACGATCTCGGCCAGGTCGCGGCGGCCTACAAAGAATTCCTGGCGACCGACGATCGCCCGACGCTTATTCATGTGCGCAGCCATATCGGCTACGGCTCACCCGGCAAGCACGACACGCCGGCCGCCCATGGCGAGCCGCTGGGCTTAGAAGAGGTGCGCCGCACCAAGGAATTTCTCGGCTTCGATCCGGACAAGTTCTTTGTGGTGCCGGGCGCGGTGCGCCAGCACTTCACCACCCATATGGGGCAGCGCGGCGCCGACGCGCGCGCACGTTGGGAGGCGCTGTTCGCCGATTACGCCAAGACCCACGCGGCCGAGGCCAAGCAGATCGAACTGATCCGCGACCGCGACCTGCCCGAGGGGTGGGACAGCGATATCCCGGACTTCGCGCCCGATGCCAAGGGAATCGCCACGCGCAAGGCCTCCGGCAAAGTGCTCAACGCCATCGCGGCGAAGGTGCCCTGGGTCATGGGCGGCGCGGCGGACGTCGCCGGCAGCACCAAGGTGATCTTGGACTATCAAGACGCGGGCGAGTTCCAGCCTTACGGCGAGCTCGGCGACTATAGCGGCCACAATCTGCGCTACGGCATCCGCGAGCACGCCATGTGCGCCATCGTCAACGGCATGGTGCTCACGGGCATGCGCGCCTACGATTCCTGCTATCTGATCTTCACCGACTATGCGCGCGGCGCGATCCGGCTGGCTTCGCTGATGGACTTGCCCGTCCTGCATATCTGGACGCACGACTCCATCAGTCTTGGCCAAGAGGGCCCGACGCATCAGCCGATCGAGCAATTGGTGTCGCTCCGCGCGATCCCCGGCATAATGGTGATCCGTCCGGCCGACGCCAACGAGACGGTGGAGGCCTATCGCCTCGCCATGCCGCATAAGAGCCGGCCCGTGGCGCTGATCCTGTCCCGTCAGGCGCTGCCGATCTTCGACCGGTCGAAGCTCGGTCCGGCGAGCGGCCTCGCCAAAGGCGCTTACGTGTTGGCCGACGCGGACGACGGCAAGCCCGACGTGATCCTGATCGGCACCGGCAGCGAGGTGGCGTTGTGTCTTGCGGCGCGCGATCTCTTGGCCAAGGACAAGGTCAAAGCGCGAGTCGTTTCAATGCCTTGCCGCGAACTGTTCGATGCCCAGGACGAAGCCTATCGGGAGTCCGTACTGCCGTCGGCCATCACGGCGCGCGTCACGGTCGAGGAAGCCTCGCCGATCGGCTGGGACCGCTATGCGGGGCCGAAGGGCATTGTGCTGGGCATGAACACGTTTGGCTTGTCGGCGCCGCTGAAAGTCGTCTCCGAGCATTTTGGCTTCACGCCGGAGCGGGTCGCAGCCGCGGCGAAAATGGCAATGGGCCTTTAACTCATGCGTTCCTGTCCCGGAGCGTCCCTGACGAACGCGAAACGAGGAAAGAAACAATGCAACTCGGCATGATCGGCCTCGGTCGAATGGGTGCCAACATGGTCGTGCGGGCGATGAAGGCCGGCCACGACTGCCACGTCTTCGATACCCACGCGGACGCCGTGAAGGCGCTGACCGACAAGGGCGCCACAGGCAGCACGAAATTGAGCGAGTTCGTGAAGGGGCTCGATAAGCCCCGGGCCGTGTGGATGATGGTGCCGGCGGGTGCGGTCGACGCGGTAATTGCGGAGCTCACGCCGCTGCTGGAAGCCGGCGACATTATAATAGACGGCGGCAACTCCTATTATCACGACGACCTGCGCCGGGCTAAAGCGCTGAAAGCAAAAGATATCCACTACGTCGATGTGGGCGTCAGCGGCGGCGTGTGGGGGCTCGATCGCGGCTATTGCATGATGATCGGCGGCGAGGACGAGGTGGTGGCGCGGCTCGACTCCATCTTTAAGGCGCTGGCGCCGGGCGTCGGCGACACGGCACGCACGCCGGGCGCCACCGGCGAGCCGTCACCGGCCGAGAACGGCTATCTCCATTGCGGACCGAACGGCGCCGGGCATTTCGTCAAGATGGTGCATAACGGCATCGAATACGGGATCATGGCGGCCTATGCGGAAGGCCTGAACATCCTCAAGAAGGGCAATGTCGGAAAGCACAAGCAAGAGACCGACGCGGAGACCACGCCGCTGCGCAATCCCGAATATTATCAATACGACATCGATCTTCCGGACGTCGCCGAAGTGTGGCGTCGCGGCAGCGTGATCGGCTCCTGGCTGCTCGACCTCACGGCGAGCGCGCTGCGGGCAAGCCCCGACCTGGCGAATTTCGAAGGCCGCGTGTCGGACTCCGGCGAAGGCCGCTGGACGTTGCAAGCGGCGATCGACGAAGGGGTCCCCGCCCCCGTGATCTCATCGGCGCTGTTCTCGCGCTTCGCCTCGCGCGGCAACGCGGACTTCGCCGACAAGCTGATGTCGGCCATGCGCTATGAGTTCGGCGGACACCTGGAGAAGAAGGCACCATGAGGCAGTCGAATGGAGGCGAATCCGACGCGCTCGTGTTCTTCGGCGCAACGGGCGATCTCGCCTATAAGCAGATCTTTCCCGCGCTGTACGGACTGGTGCGCGACGAAGGCCTGTCCACGCCGATCATCGGCGTTGCCAGAGACGGACGGGGTTCAGAGTGGCTCAAGAAGCGCGCCGCCGACAGCGTCAAGGCTCATGGCGGCGATATCACCTCGGATGCGTTCAAGAAGCTGGTGGGCCATCTCCAATATGTGGACGGCGACTACGCCGACGCGAAGACCTTCAAGGCGCTGCGCAAGGATCTGGGTGACGCCAAGCGCCCCCTGCACTATCTGGCCATCCCGCCGACCTTGTTCTCCGAGGTCGCCTCGCAACTCGCCAAGTCGGGCTGCGCGGAGAATGCGCGGCTGGTGGTGGAGAAACCCTTTGGCCGCGACCGCAAGTCGGCCGACGAGCTGAGCCACATCCTGGATGAGTATTTTTCGGAAGAAGACATCTTCCGCATCGATCACTATCTCGGCAAGGAGCCGGTGCAGAACATCCTCTACACCCGCTTCGCCAATTCGATTTTCGAGCCGCTGTGGAACCGCAATCATGTGCGCAGCATCCAGATCACCATGGCAGAGAATTTCGGGGTGCAGGACCGCGGCGCGTTCTATGACGAGGCCGGCGCGATCCGCGACGTGTTGCAGAACCATATGCTGCAGATTCTGGCGTCGCTGACCATGGACCCGCCCACCGGCCAGGAGCATGAAGCAATCCGTGACCGCAAGGCCAGCCTGCTGAAATCCGTCCGCACGCTCGGGCCCACCGATCTCGTGCGCGGTCAATACGAAGGCTACGAAAAGGTGCCCGGCGTACGTTTAGGCTCGACGGTGGAAACCTATGCCGCGGCCAAGCTCGCCATCGACAGTTGGCGCTGGGAAGGCGTGCCCATCTATATCCGCACCGGCAAGTACCTGCCTGTCAGCATTGCCGAAGCGGTGGTGCAGTTCAAACGGCCGCCGCGCGAGACGTTCGGCGAGATCAGCTCGATCGGATGCGGTCACGTGCGCTTCCGCATCCAGCCCGACGTGACCATCGCGCTCGGGACGCGCGTCAAGGTGCCCGGCGACCGCATGATCGGCAGCGACGTGGAATTGATCCTGACCCGGCAGCCGGCCGGCGACAAGCCGCCTTACCAACGTCTTCTCGGCGACGCCATGCACGGCATCAGCGACCTTTTCACCAGAGAGGACATCGTCGACGCGGAATGGCGCATCGTGGACGGCGTGCTCGGCAATGTGACGCCGGTCTACCGGTACAAAACCGGCACCTGGGGACCGGCCGAGGCCGATCAGCTCGTCGGCACGGACGGACACTGGCTCAACCCCAAACCCGCCTAAGCCACCGCATGTCCGAGACACACCAAGTTATCTTCCTGTTCGACGTGGACAACACGTTGCTCGACAACGACCGCATGAAGGGCGATCTCAGCGCCCATGTGGAAGCCGTGTTCGGCAAGAAGGCCGACGAGCAGCTCTGGGCGCTTTACGAGGAAGAGCGGGCCAAGCATGGCTATGCCGACTTTCTCGGCACGCTGGAGAAGTTCCGCCTCGCTCATCTAGAGGACCCGCGTGTGTTGCGGTTTTCCAACTGGGTCATGGATTACCCGTTTATCGAGCGTCTCTACCCGGACGCGCTGGGCGCCGTGCGCCATGTGCGCCAATGGGGTCTGCCAGTGATCCTGACGGACGGCGACGGGGTGTTCCAGCCGCATAAGCTGGAGCGCGCCGGGCTGTTGGACGCGTTTGGCGGGCACGTGCTGAACTACGTTCATAAGGAAGAAGAGCTCGAGTCGGTGCGCCAGGCCTATCCGGCGGAGCACTATGTCTTGATCGACGACAAGCTCAGCCTCTTGGATGCGGTGAAGAAGGCGTGGGGCGACCGCGTAACCACCATCTTCCCGCGCCAAGGGCACTACGCCAATGACGCAAAGACCCTGACCAGCTTTCCGCCGGCGGATATCGAGATCGCGCGCATCGCCGACCTAATGGAGCACGATTTCTCGACGCTCGTAGCGGCCTGAGGAGGAGAGACAAGTGAAACCAACAAAAGCTCTGCATGATCTCGGCCAAAGCCTATGGATCGACGACATCACCCGTGACATGCTCGATAGCGGCACGCTCAAAAAATATATCGACGAGCTTTCGGTCACGGGGCTCACGTCCAATCCGACGATCTTCGACAACGCGATTTCCAAGAGCGACAGCTACGACCCGGAGATCAAGCGCCTGTCGAGCGCAGGCTATACCGGCGAGGCGCTATTCTTCGAGCTGGCTTTGCAGGATTTGGCGCGCGCCGCGGACATGTTCCTACCGGCCCATCAACGCACGGCAAGCGTGGACGGCTTCGTCTCGCTCGAGGTCTCGCCGCTGCTCGCCTATGACACGAAAGCCACGATCGCCGAAGCGAAACGGCTTTATGCGCGGGCGAATAAGCCGAACCTATTCATCAAGATCCCCGGGACACAGGAAGGCCTGCCGGCCATCGAGGAAGCGATCTTCTCGGGCATTACGGTCAATGTGACCTTGCTGTTCTCCTCGGAGCACTGCGTGGCCGCGGCCGACGCCTATATGAAGGGGCTGGAGCGGCGGGTAGAAGCCGGGCTTGATCCGGATGTGCGCTCGGTGGCTTCCATCTTCATCAGCCGCTGGGACAAGGCGGTGATGGACAAGGTGCCGGACGATCTCCGCGACAAGCTCGGCATCGCCGTCGCGCATCAGGCCTATCGCGATTATCGCGCCATGCTCGATTCCGACCGCTGGCAGCGGCTTGAATCCTTCGGCGCGCGGCCCCAGCGGCTCCTTTTCGCCAGCACCAGCACCAAGGACCCCCGCGCACCCGACACTTTATATACAGGCGGTCTGGCGGCGCCCAATACCGTCAACACCATGCCGGACAAGACGCTGCTCGCCTTCGCCGATCACGGCACGCTGGAAGGGGCGCTTTCGCCCGACGGCGGCAATTGCGAGGACGTGCTCGCGGCCTATGAAAAGGCCGGTATTTCGGTCTCGGCTCTGGCCGCCCAGCTGCAAAAGGAAGGGGCCGACTCCTTCGTGGCCTCATGGCAGGATCTGCTGAAAGCCATCGAGACCAAGACCAAAGCGCTGGCTTAAGGAGACCGCAATGCTCACCCAACCGACCGACACGCCGGCCTGGCAAGCGCTTAAAACGCACCATGCCAAGATCAAGGACGCGCATTTGCGGCAGCTCTTCGCCGACGATCCCGACCGCGCGGCCCGCTTCACGGTGGATGCGGCCGGCCTTTCCCTCGACTACTCGAAGAACCGCGTGATCGAGGAGACGGTTGCGCTCCTGGCCGATCTCGCCAAGGAACGCAAAGTCGCCGAGCGGCGCGACGCCATGTTCCGCGGCGAGAAGATCAACGTGTCGGAGGACCGCGCGGTGCTGCATGTCGCCTTGCGCGCTCCGGCCGATGAAGCAATCGAGGTCGATGGGCACAATGTGGTGCCGGACGTGCACGCGGTGCTCGACCGCATGGCGGCGTTTGCCGACAAGGTCCGCAGCGGCGCGTGGAAGGGCCATACGGGGAAGCCCATCAAGAACGTGATCAATATCGGCATCGGCGGGTCCTATCTCGGGCCGGAGATGGCCTATCTCGCGCTGCGTTCTTATTCGGACCGCGACATGACCTTCCGCTTCATCTCAAACGTGGATGGCGCCTGTTTCGATGAGGCGACGCGCGACCTCAACGCGGAAGAGACGCTGTTCATTATCTCGTCCAAGACCTTCACCACGCTCGAGACCATGACCAATGCCGCGACGGCGCGCGCCTGGGCGGTGGAGAAGCTCGGCGACGAGGCGGCCGTGGCCAAGCATTTCGTCGCCGTGTCGACCAACACGGCGGGGGTTGAGAAATTCGGGATCGACACCGCCAATATGTTCGAATTCTGGGACTGGGTGGGCGGCCGCTATTCCATGGATTCGGCGATCGGGCTTTCGACCATGATCGCCATCGGGCCCGACAACTATCGCGAGATGCTCGCCGGCTTCCACGAGATGGACGAGCATTTTCGGACGGCGCCGGTCGAGAAGAACCTGCCGATGCTGATGGGCCTGCTGACGGTCTGGTACAACAATTTCTTCGGGGCACAGACGCTCGCGGTGCTCCCCTACTCGGAGCATATGAAGCGCTTCCCGGCTTATCTCCAGCAGCTGCAGATGGAGAGCAACGGCAAGCACGTGGATCTCGCCGCGGC
>Ga0114919_10002928_pt1 | contig 13802 bp, 10 predicted proteins | sample BlataG_FD_88682 | JGI IMG/M metagenome (GOLD analysis project Ga0114919, IMG submission 88682) | Deep subsurface microbial communities from Black Sea to uncover new lineages of life (NeLLi) - Black_00105 metaG | ecosystem: Environmental > Aquatic > Marine > Oceanic > Sediment | place: Atlantic... | reverse complement strand
TCACAGCGCCTTTGGCGACGCCCTGTCAACAGCCTTGCTTTTTCAACGTTTTATCAATATATTGAACAAAAATGGGGTCTCGACTCTGAAGCAACTCGTCAGAATCGCCGGCGTGCCCTGAGCAGTAAATGTCCACGCCCAGAGGACGGGGTTTTCCAGAAACCAATAAAACTGTCTGAAATGGATCAGAAACTTCTTTCTGCCGAACGTCTGAAGGCCACTGGCAGGCTGGCCAGCGAGATCGCACATGAACTGAATACCCCCCTTGGTGGTATCCTCATGTACAGTCATCTACTCATGGAAGATCTGCCTGATAGTGATCCGCACATGGAAAACGTCATCAAGATAAACAAACTGGCACATCGGTGTAAGATGATTGTCCAGGGGCTGCTCGATTTTGCGCACCAGGAAAGCCCTCATCCAAAGATGGTGCAGGTCAACAGAATTCTGCGTAATGTGATAGGGTTCCTGGAAGATCATGTGCTCTTCAGAGGTATTTCCATTGAGATGCGCCTTGATCCAGCCCTTCCCATGGTGGCAGGCGATGAAAACAAGCTCGAACAAGTCTTTATTAACCTCATTATCAACGCAGCACAATCCATGGACGGGACCGGAGTCCTGACCCTCCGTACGGGGTTTGGCTTTGATTCAAATCAAGTCCGGATCGAATGTTCCGACACGGGCAGTGGCATAGACGACAAACACATTGACAGGGTTTTTGAACCTTTTTTTACGACCAAGGAAAAGGGCAAGGGAACAGGTTTGGGCCTTTCTATCTGCCACGGTATCGTAGAACAACATGGTGGGACCATGACGGTGGATAGTTCCAAGGGACAGGGTTCTGTATTCACCATCTTCTTGCCATCGGAAGTAAGTCTATGAAGGCCAGATACAGAATCTTGGTGGTTGACGATGACGCATTCATGCGGGATGCCTGTCACCAGACCCTCACCAAACAGGGTCACAGTACTACGCTGGCGAAAAGCGGCCAAGAAGGCCTGGGCTTGCTCGAAAAATCGTCATTTGATCTTATCTTGCTTGATCTGAACATGCCCAACGAAGACGGGCTATTCATTCTGGCCGAGATCAAGGACATCGATCCTGAAGCCATTGTTGTCATGATCTCAGGCTACGGCTCCATTGAGACGGCTGTCCAGGCCATCAAGCTTGGGGCGTTCGACTTCATTACCAAGCCCTTTACTCCTGAAGAACTGCTCAATACGGCCAAGCGGGCGCTCAGGAACCGCCGGCTGACCATTGAAGATATTGATACAAAAAAACATATCGATAAGGAACGCAAGCACACGGAAATCATGAGTCAAAGCCCTGCCATGGCAAAGGTCAAGGAGATGATCGCCATGGTGGCCTCAACAGACAGCACGGTATTGCTTCAAGGGGAAAGTGGCACGGGCAAAGGCCTTGTGGCACGCCGACTCCACGAGTTGAGCAGGCGACGCGGATCTGCTTTTGTGTCGGTCGATTGTGGCTCATTGGTAAAAACCCTGTTTGAAAGCGAACTCTTTGGTCATGTCAAAGGGGCCTTTACAGGCGCAGATACAACCCAACCGGGAAAATTCGAGATGGCCCACGGGGGAACCCTGTTCTTTGATGAGATATCCAACATAAATCTGGAAATCCAGGCCAAGCTTCTTAAAGCGGTGGAAGAAAAGCGTATCTCGAAGGTAGGAGATCACAAGGTAGTCAAAGTCGACGTTCGGATTATATCAGCCACAAACCGAGATCTTCAAGAAACCATAACCAAAGGGAACTTCAGGGAAGACCTCTTTTTTCGGTTGAATGTGGTCTCCATCAATCTGCCGCCCCTTAGAGATCGCAAAGAGGATATCCCGCTGCTCGTGGATCACTTTCTGAAGGTCTTCAACCAGAAACAGTCAAAGACAGTTGAGGGCTTTTCCCGCAATGCGATGAAGGCGCTCACAGAATACGATTGGCCAGGAAATGTACGTGAACTGGAAAACACGGTAGAGCGGCTGATTGTATTTGCGCAGGACAAGACCATCACCTCCCACGATCTTGTGTATTCCAATACGGTGCTTTCACAGATGGTGCCGACACAACCGATCCGTCTTGAGGAAATGGAACGGGAGCATATCATAAAGGTGCTTGACACCGTGAGGGGGAACAAGACTCAAGCTGCTCAGTTGCTCGGCATTGACCGCAAGACACTCAGAATCAAACTGAAAAAATACGAAATCTCATCGCATGCTGAATAGGGAAATGGTGGGACAAGGCGGTCCATTTTGTGACGGTTGTAGAGAACTATCTATTGGAAACGGCGTAACTTCTCAATAAGGCCGGGCATTCCAACAACTTCCCCCTTTCAAAAAGGCCCGCCCTGCCCGCCCTGCCCGCCCTGCCCGCCCTGGCGCGACAGCGAATCGAAAATGCTGATGCAAAGCAAACCCGGCCCGCCCTGGCGCGACACAAGATGGACCATGCCACAGAAAGAAAAACCCGGTCTGGGCCAGGGTCTGGGCCAGGGGCGCGACAGAAGTTGGACAGTGCCCAGCAGTGAAAAACCCGGTCTGGGCCAGGGGCTGGGCCAGGGAGAAATCCTCTCTCCAAGAGTAGCATGGGCCAGGCGGGTGCGAACAGTTCCTTAGAAGTGTAATTTCGGGGAGGCATAAGGGGGAATTGTCAAGAATGAAGACCTGACCCCAAATTTCTTCCGGACGCCTTGATATACTGGAAAAGCTTTATGGAACTGTTTTTGTGGCACAAGAGGTCTACGAAGAGACGGTGACCTCGGGGATGGCTCTGGGCGCGCCAGATGCTTACCTGATCCGTGACTACTTCTCCAAAGGCATACTCCAGAAGAGGCAAGTTCAGTTGGCTAAGCTTGAAAGTGAGTCGAAGATAGAGGAAGGGGTTTTGCTAATCCAGCAGATCAAGCGGCGAAGAGATATTTGGATCAGGGATAGTCTCTGTGACATTGTTTTAGAGAGATTGTAACCATGTGTAATGTAAGTTCTCCTTCCCAATATTAATTCAGCTGAAAAAAGCATCCCCCTTGCGCGGATCCCACAAGTGTGAAAAGCTTTACCACTCCGGGAAGACGGAATTCTCAAAAGTGGTATTTCATTTCCACTTTTTACTCCGGGCGGGTCTATGCCCGATGTTCTATGGCCGTTGTAAGTATTAGAGAGTGTTGGAAATATTGAATTATGTTGCTGTCTTGGATTTTTCGGCATGGATCTTGCTGCAACTGAGAATCTATATCCTTTCAACCGGTCAAGCTATAAAATCGCTCCGCGATTTTATACAAGGCGGCGGCTACGAGCTTTCCGCCGAAGGCTACGGCCCGCAGGCGGACGGCTGAATACGCTGCTTAAAAAAAGGAAATTCCTATACTATTCAATTAGTTGTAGAATTTACGAGACGTTCCAATTATTATAGAAGGCAGGGGACCCCGAAGAGCAAAAATGGGGGCTGTTGTAGTGAATATTACTCCAAAAACCGCTGTTGACAAGCCGACTGGCCCATCATACAATATTAATACAAATGATTGAATGCACAGGGGGATGTCATGCAGCAGGTAAATGTTACTGAAGCCCAACACAAGTTGCAGGAATTGGTTAAACTGGCGGCAGGCGGGGATGAAATTGTGATTACCGACCCTGAAGATCATCCCGTTGCCAGGTTGATTTCTTTCCGCCCGACCGGATGGAAACGGAAAGCCGGCAATGCGAAAGGCAAAATATGGATGGCAGAGGATTTTGACGCGCCTCTGGATGATTTCAAGGACTACATGTAATGAGACTCCTTCTGGACACGCACGCCTTTCTCTGGTTTGTAATGGACAGCCCGAAAATCTCCGAACAGGCCAGCTCTCTGATCGAAAGCGCAGAGAATGACGTCTACCTAAGCGTGGCCAGCATTTGGGAAATCGCCATCAAAGTCAGTATAGGGAAACTTCGGATTGACGAAAGACTCGAAGATTTCATTATGCCCGAACTGGAAAACAATCAGTTCTCATTACTCAACATCGAAGTCCGACATCTGGGAAAGGTCGTTGAGTTACCGTTCCACCATCGCGACCCGTTCGATAGGCTTCTGGCAGCACAAAGTTTGACGATGAACATACCCATTCTCAGCCGAGATCCCACCTTCGATCTCTACGAGGAGATGGAAAGAATATGGTAAGAAATTTCCGTTTTTTGAGCGGCGTAGCCCACCGGGCCGGAGGCCGCGGCATATAAAATCACGCAGCGATTTTATAACTTACATGGGCCAGGGTCAAGAGTCCGGGGATTTTCGTTGACCTAAGTGGTGACATTTACTAAAAGAAGGGATGAAATAGGGAATCAGAAAGTCCAGGTATCAATAAGCAGATATGTTTAATCAGGAGATTAACAAAATGTATCAAACTATTAGAGGGATTTATAAAGATGGTATAATTGAACCTTTGGAGCCAATCCCGGTCAAAAAAGAGGCGGAAGTTACTATCACCTTCTTGGTAGAAGAACTGGAAAGAGACGATATGGGGAGATTAGAGAGTGAGAAGCGCCTCTTGGAGGAATGGTCAACCCGGGGCCTGGTCAAGCTTCCCCTAAAAAGCATCAAGAAAATGGCTAGGCATGAACATCCCCCAGTCTCTTTAAAGGGAAAGCCTCTCTCCCAAATTATCATAGAAGAAAGAGGAATTAGGTGATGTCTGAGGAGGGGTTCTTCTTTGATAGTAGTGGGATAGTGAAAAGATATGCGAATGAAATGGGAACGGATTGGGTTCGTTCTGTTACCAATCCGGGTACCAACAATATTATTGTGATTTCTAAGATTACCGCAGTTGAAGTAATAGCAGCCCTGTCCAGGAAATTAAGGTTAGAAGAGATTAGTCAGTCAGAGTACGAAATGGTGATCGCAGATTTTGAACGGGATTGTCTCAGCCAGTATATCCGGGTAGAGGTAAATGATGAAGTCATCGATTTGGCCAAGGGTTTGGTTACAAGAAGAGTCCTGAGGGCCTATGATGCCATCCAGCTTGCATCAGCTTTCATCCTGAACAAAGATCGCAAGAAAGCAAAATTAGATCCACTCGTTTTTATTTCTGCTGATAGCTCTCTCAATACTGCTGCTGAACTCGAGGATCTAAAAATCGATAACCCTAATTTTCATACTTAATGCCATGAAGATGGTTCAAATAATCACAAAGCGCAATCAACATTGTAGAGGTAACAAAGATTTTGAGGTCTTTTTATGGCCGGATTAGGGCGCGGCGGGTTTATCGTTAAGGAATTCGCTTCCAGTTCTTAGCTCACCAATTTCTGTGCCAAAAATGGGCTGCCAAGGCCTCAGAACGGGATGATTTTGAGTTCTTTTGCTGAAATATTAATAAATTAGACAGGTCCGACCCGAAAAGACGATTTTTTTTCAAGCGGCGCAGGCCGCGCTACATAAAATCGCGCAGCGATTTTATAAGGAGAAAGCCTATGTAATAGCATAAAGCAGTACCCACATAGCTGATTCAGTTTAGCGTACAGGCTTGAGCGTTTCCCATGCGAATTACCACGGGTCCTAAAGGACTCAACCGAGTAACGCATAAGTGCTGGACGCCCCCCATAGGGGGTGTCGTCCTGCACTGTGTATTCGGTTGGGGCGTGGTAACCCCGCATGGGAGCACAGTTGGGCGGTGCTCCCTTTTTTTTGTGCAAAAAAAAGCCGAGGGACAAAGTGCCTGACTGCCGAGCTAGCAAGTTCTCAAAAAGCTCGGGTTTTCGTCATTGCGAGCGAAGCGAAGCAATCTCTTTGATAGCAGTTAGATTGCTTCGTCGGTGACGCTCCTCGCAATGACACGAAATGACAATTTCAAGGAATCACCCGAATTTATTGAGAAGTTACCTGAGCTATATATAGGTTTCTAGCCAATTTCAAAGATAAGGAAGGGGGGTGTTGAAACAAACTATTGGGGTGTAGGTTGACGACATAGTTTACCAGCGTAATTGCTAATGGAATCCAATTGTGCGTAGGCCCGAAGTTCTTGGAAAATGGTTTTGTGAGGCTTGTACTTAAAAATGGCACAGAGATACGTCTATTTTATCTGCTACAGGTCTGGCATCCTCAGTCAGGGCTTGTTGGGTTCGAAAGAGCCAAGGGTGTTAATTCCAGCTTGACAACAGCTACTGTCAAAAAGGAAAGATTATGAAAGGAGGACAAGATTATGAAACGACTTGCTTTTTCAATATTCACAGTTGGACTTCTAACCTTGCTATTGCTCCCAGTTGGGAAATCACACGCTATCCAAATTCTATATGAGGCCACGGATTTGCCTGATGCGGGATCCGGCGATTTATGGGCGTACTCGTACACAGTCAGCGATTACACGTTTGACATGGATTACGGCTTCACTATCTATTTTGATTACAATGAGTACGGTGCGATTGATCCCGCACCGCCATCCCCAAATTCCGACTGGGATATACTGACATGGGATCCTGACTCTGGGCTGCCCGACGACGGTGCTTACGATGCCATGGCTTGGGTGGACGCCCCGTCTTTAGCTGATGCTTTTGTGGTTAGCTTCGTCTGGCTCGGAACCAGTACACCAGGGTCACAATACTTTGAAGTCTACGACCCCGGTTTCAGTACGGTAGTGTCCGGCGAAACCGCACCAGTGCCAGAACCCGCAACCCTGCTGCTGGTGGGTTCCGGTCTGTTAGGCCTGGCTGGCTTGCGGAAGAGGGCTAAGAAATAGCCGCGTAAAATTGGGTAAGTTTTTTTGACACAGCACTTTCCATGCCTAAAGGGAGGAGTAGCTATGAAATTACTTCGCACAATTAATATATTCTGTGTTGGCATTCTGCTCTTATCCGCAGGGATAGCCTCAGCCCAAGATCTGACTATTGGAAATTACACCCTGATCAGCAAGGAGCGGGTAAGCCGAACCGAGTACAACTATACCTACCAGGCGGACATCACCAACACCGGATCTGATGTCAAAAATGTGATGGCCAGCTTGACCTCTAATTCTCCCCATACGACCGTAGTTGATGGGACTCTGAGCTTCGGCGATGTAGCTTCAGGGACCACAGTCACGAGCAGCGACACCTTCACCATAAAGCAGAACCGGCTATATCCCCTTGATTGGTCAGATGTGGTTTGGGACATACAATGCGTTCAGATACTCGGACCCTCGGGTGGGACGTTTGAAGGAGAGAGTGGTGTGGCTGTGACCATTCCTTCCGGTGCTACTGATCAATCTGTGCCCATCAGCATCGAGCCGGTACAAGAAGATGAACTCGGCAAAGATGTTCCATCCGGTTGCACGTTTGTTGGCGCTGTAGCCTTGGATATTGGTGATGTTGTACTTGATGACAATGCCGACGTTACAATCCCATGTCCCTCTGGAGTTCCAGGAAATGCTCAGATTTACGTTGCCAAGGTAGTCGAATATGCGGGAACTCAGATGTTTATGATGGTTGACACGGCAACTGTTCAGGGTGACTCAATAACCTCTCAAGACCCAGCTTTTCCAGGAATTATAGATAGTGGGACGTTTGTTTTTCTGTGGGCTGACAATGTCGGGTGGATTGGTGGTCAGGTGACTTATGCAGCCAGCGGCGATGAAGTTCCAGGCGCAGTGGTGACTCTTAGTGGCGGATATTGGTTGGATATTGCCGATGATAATGGATACTGCGGCCTCCCTGCCTGGGCAGGTAATTTTGTCGTGGTCGCCTTTGATGACCAGACAGGCGAACATGGTGAAAAACAGGGGTACATGCCTTCAGATGGGGCCACTGTTGTTGTCAACGTACAAATCGGAGAAAGTTCCGGGCCTGTTCAAAACGCATTGACAAATGGTGACTTTGAAACCGGTGATTTGACTGGTTGGGAGTTGAGCGGTGCCGGGGACGTCATCACTTCTCTCGGACCAATCTCGCCGTATGAAGGCAATTACATGGCCATGATTAGCAGTGGCAGTGGAGCTGTTGGAGATGCATCGAGTGCCTTGGAACAGTCCTTTACAGTGCCTGCAGGCGCCACGACGTTAACCATCCACTATAATTTCGTTTCTGAAGAGTATCCTGAGTTTGTTGGGAGTGTATTTAATGATGTTTTCAATGCAACTTTGCACACTCCAGATGGATCTGTGGAAGTCGCTTTTGAGGAAGTGAATAGCGCCAATTTCCAACCAGTATCAGGTATACCATGCGGATCAGGTGATTGCACGTGGGGGCAAACTGGTTGGTTAACAGCCTCTATTGACGTGTCACAGTGGGCCGGTACAGATGACACGATTACTCTCACGGTTCACGACGTTGGGGATACGATTTATGACACAGTGGTCCTGTTGGATAATCTCACCTGTCGTGATGATGTTAAGATTTACAGTTATCATGACACAAGCAAGAAATTTGTGTTCTCAAGAAAAGTTGTTGAACAGGGCACTAATTATCTGAGGGCCCAGGTTAGATTGCTCAGTGGAGCAGGATGTTGGTATTTAGCGACCCCAAATTTTAGCCAAAGTGGGACCCCAATCGACAAAACAGAGGTATACTATTTAGCACCATATGGAAATATTTTAATTGATGATCAACTAAGATTTGAACGTGAAGAGTATTTTCAGCTTGATATCGACAGATCGAATGTGGCTGTCCACACAATGACTGCTCTGGACGTTATACTCCGAGGCATCTTTTCGAAAAAGCTGGAAGATGTATTAACCAACGACAAAGATAAAATTACTTTTTTTATTGGCATTGTGAAGGAAAGCGGGCTTGTCTCTGGTCTGGACACAGGCACTGCTTATCTATTGGCTGGAGAATACATAGACGCGGCTAAAGAATACCTCAAAGCAATGAAACAGATTGCTGATTATATTGGACATGACCAAATGGAGCAGATATTTGTAGAAGTATTGGGCAATAGCGGAGAAGTGATTTGGAATACTGGTATCACAGCCTTACTGCAGATAATTTCCTTGCCTGATAAGTACTTTTTATTGAAGGAGATTGCCGACAATTATGTCTTAAATCCCGGACCATGGAATGGCTACGTCCGGTTAGAGGCTCACTGATTAATCAAGGGTAACAGCCGGTTCTCTTGACAAATCTTGCACAATAAAAGCTGGCCACACAGGACGAGTATCGGAATCTATAAGCATGCCGCTATTGGGAGCGGGCCTGCTTAGTCCAACTGGCTTTCGGAAAAAGCCCAAGATATCCCCAGCATAAAATCGGACAAGGTGTTTTTGGTGTGACCGTTTCCACACATAAAGGGAGGAGGTAGCTATGAAATGTTTGGTTCGCGCGATTTTTGTATTTTGTATTGGCATTCTGCTCTTATCCGCAGGTGTAGCCTCAGCCCAGGATCTGGCTGTTGGAAATTATACGCTGATCAGCAAACAGCGCGTAAGCCGGACCGAGTATAACTATACCTACCAAGCGGATATCACCAATATAGGGCCTGATGTCCAGAACGTTACAGCGTTTCTAACCAGCAATTCTGCGTATACTACCGTAGTTGACGGAGAGCTGATCTTCGGTGATGTGGCTTCTGGAAGCTCAGCGATCAGCACAGACAGCTTTACGATCAAGCAAAACCGGCGGTATCCCTTGAATTGGTCGGATCTGGTTTGGGATATACATTACACGGCTAACCCATCTGTCCCACCTTCAATCATTGACAACTCGGAATTACATCCATTCGAGACACAAGGCCGTCTCACGGTTCAAGGTGATCTGATTGAAGGATCTGGCCTAAAGGTTACTCTTTCCGGTCCAACTGAGACTTTAGTGTTAGGACAAACCTATTGGTTTACAATCAAAATTGAACCTGGAGATTCATGGACTACGGATCAGAACTATCAGGGATTTCCAACAGCGATCTTTGGCTCTGGCATTAGTCAACTATTGGTATTATTTGACTCGGATGACATTACGATGGGCAACCCGATTCTGAAAATTGATGGGATCACACGTGCTGAGGAATATGTCTTGGGTATCATCTCCTTAACTCACATGGGTGTAGCTAGTGATGTGGAAGGCGCGATTTTCGGAACCATTTCGGAACTTATAGAGCAAGCGGCGGCTCATTGGGGATTCTCTTTTTATGAACCAACAGGCTATATAGAGTTTGAAACGCCAACAGACCTTCAAGCCTCAGAGGATTGGGCACAGATACGAAGCATAATTGGTGGGTCGGAACTGTTTGATTACTCATATGTAGACAACGTGGAGCTTTCTCTTCCTGTCACTTTCCAGAATGCTGGAGCGCATAGCATTACATTTGTGCCGGATGTACGCTTCGAGGTTCACGTCATACCTCCCCCCGGAATTACTTCTGACTTCTATGCTGGTTCTGAATACAGACGCGAAATTGTGCTCCGTGTTTCTGTTGATTGCCATAAATTTGACACCGATTGCGATGGATGTATTAACAATGAAGAGGTAATTGTTGCAATCGAGAAATGGAAGGCTGGTGAAATATCTATAGTAGAATTAATAGAAGCAATAACAATATGGAAAAAGTGTACATCAGCAAATACACTTTCGGACGATTTCGAAGATGGGGTTATTGATTCAAGCTTGTGGGTAACAGGCGATGCGAAACGTGGATGGAACCCATCCAATCTATCTGACACTGGAAACTGGGATTATTCTCATGAAGAAATTACTGATCCTATAGACGGTTACCTAAATATGCGGGTTTGGGGGCCGACGTCCGGCAATACTTACGGTGCAGAAGCTTGGGTGCGTACGAGTACAGATTTCAATGATAGTGCTAATCATATCATTAACTTTACATGGGAGCCTGAATTTATCGATTATCATTACAACCTCTACTTCATACAAGTGACAGATGGTTATATTTCGCCCGGAACTCTAAGCTGGGCTCGGCACTCTGATTACGCTGGAACTGTTAATTTGCTTTGGGACAGCGAGGACGCACGAGGCTGGCAATTTGATGAACGACTTGATAATGTGCCGAGTCCTGGGAAGTTGCAGTACTCCATCACGATTGACCCGTCTGGAGTCGCACGCCTTTATGATAGTCCAAACGCCACTGGAACCATAATATACGAGAGTGCTCTGGACTTGGCTTACCCCTGGTACGTGCGTTTCATGGTCAGCGATGGTACCAGCGCAGGATTCCCTGCTGGTGATGCACGGTTGAAATTGTATGACTTCAGCTCCGTTATATATTGAAATAACGGGCGTGCGGAAAGAGTCAAGAGCAGACCCATTTTCGGCGCAACTTGGGGGGGGCGACACATGCGTAAACGATTCCTGATTCTTGTAGGGCTTGCAGTGTTAGTGACTGCGGTAGGCATTTTACTTCTTCTTCGCACTTGGCCTATTGTACCCGACTCGAAAGTGGCCCATCATGTGCCAGCTGGTATTACGAGAGAAAAACCAACTGTCCAGCCTTTCAAACCTGTTGCACAGAAAGAACAGCATGGGAAGCCGCAGCCCGTGCATGACCGAATTCAGGCACTCGCTGAATCACCAGCAGAATTTGCCAAATATCTGGGTGGGTTGAAAACAGAACGCTTGCTTGATTTGGCACGCTCCTTCTTGAACCCATCGGACAAAGGCACCCTCTACTATGGCATAGGCAGCGAACTCATCAGGCGATTCCGCGCCCAAGAAGATGTTCGTCCCGTTCTTCAGATTGTGAAAAATATCAAGGAAACGGCGGAACTTAGACGATTCGGGTTTGAATTGCTGCGCGCATCTTTCAGCTATGTCGATGAACAAAGTCAGCGGCAAATACTAAAAGCTGGAGTTCAGGTTGCCTTCAGCGAGCCCGATGCCTCTTCTGAACTGCGGCAGTCAGCCTTGATCTGCGCCAATTACGCAATGACAGCCCTTTCCGTCGAAGACCGAAGTCCTTCTGATGAAGTCGACCTCTACTGCGAGCGTTTGAATGAGCTGATGATGGATAAAAGGGAAGAAGGTGTCCTACGGGGTCTATCCATCGACGGTCTGGGAAAACTACACTACAGCGAAGCTGAACCTCACCTGCTGAGGCTTTTGGCATCGGAAGACGATCGCAAGAACACTCCTGTGGCAAGAACAGCCTGCCTTGCCCTTGCGCGTCTTGGAGCCTATGATGCTGTGTCTACAATCGGAGAGGTATTGCAGGACACCGAAGACCCGAGGATTTACGGCTCCGCCGCTCTTTCAATAGGTCGTATAGGTGGTGAAGAAGCGCTTGGACTACTTGTTGACAACGCTAATCGATTTGACACTGGATCTTGCGGTGTAGCCATAAGGCAGCAGAAGGACAAGATCCTCCAGATACTTTCAGATGTTGAATCGCCTTATTTGAGCGAAGCCATTCGTGCTACCCAGTATCTGTATCATCCAGATGAGGTCGAGGCGACAAAGGAAAAACTGATCAAGCTTTTGCCGCAATTGACGAACGATGAACAGATTACATCAGCCTTGTCACGACTGCATCAGGTTGGAACAAAAGAAGAGTGTACAACCATTATTACTTTAGTACCGCGTAAACCTGCATATGGGGACGCGTGGGACGCAGTCTACAGGCGTTCTATAGCAGTGTCTGTAGAGGGCCAACCAAGCGCAGAACCAACAGAGGGATAAGAGGTGCCGAATATGCAACGAAATAGGAAGTCTCTCCCTGTAGGAAATAGGAGCTCAGCACTCTACCATATTCTAGTTCTTGTAGCATTGGGTTGGATTGTTTGCGTTATGGGGGCAACGCTGTGTTTCGCTGGTAACACATCTTCGCAGGAATATGGCGATCCGCTCTATCGCGAACTTGGCTGGCCTGGAATAGGCCAGTTAGACCACGCAGCCCTATTTGCGGGCATTTCTTCTGGCAATGTTCCGAAAATCATTCAGGCTATGGACTGGGATCTTTCGGTCATAAACGAAGCCAAATTATCCGAAATGACAGATTCGCCGGGGGAACAATATTGGGGCTCCTACAACCTGAAAGACCAAACGTTATCGTTTTCGGACAGGAAAGACATAATGGCAACAGCCATTGAGCTCAAAGACGACTGTTTAGTGACGTATGCATTCTGGGACTGCCTCAACCCGTATGTATGGGTCATTGGGGGGACCATAGATCCAAATGAAATTTGGAACATCCGGTGCGATGGGCTTGTTGAGTATTGTTATGAATACAACGAGTTTCTTGTATGGGGCAAAAACGGCCAGCATTATGACGTGAGCAACTATTGGTACTATTGGGAGCACAATAATCTGTATGACCTTGTATGGCCGAATAATGCGGATACCGAACTTGCACCGGTGGTCCAGCGAGGTGCAAAGGGTGGAACTAGTACGTATTTGACCTTGACGGCTACCACAGATGTTGCATCATATGAAGTTGAGCAATCACAGGTTGGGTCTACCGTGTACGTTACAATAACGGCGACTGACCAATCTGGTATTCATTACATAAAGTACAAGACGGGCTTAGGGGGCAGTTACATTTCGTCGCCGGTGCAACCTCAGCACCTTACTTCCAACTCCTACAGTTACACGGTCGAAGTTACAAGTTCTACATGGCTTTACTACTACGCGAAAGACAACGGAGGGAACTATCCGGAGTACGCTGAGAGCCTCTGGGTAGAGATTGTTGAACCTCCATCAAAGGCTACGAATCCAAGCCCAACTAACGGTGCTACTGGCCAGTCTATCGACACTGATATCAGCTGGTCAGACGGTGGTGGGGCCACGAGCTACGATGTTTATTTTGGGACAGATTCTACACCTGACAGCGGTGAGTTTAAAGGGAGTCAGACAGGTACAAGTTACAATCCCGGTACGCTAAATTACAACACCACATATTATTGGCGAATAGAT
>Ga0114919_10002926_pt1 | contig 13809 bp, 23 predicted proteins | sample BlataG_FD_88682 | JGI IMG/M metagenome (GOLD analysis project Ga0114919, IMG submission 88682) | Deep subsurface microbial communities from Black Sea to uncover new lineages of life (NeLLi) - Black_00105 metaG | ecosystem: Environmental > Aquatic > Marine > Oceanic > Sediment | place: Atlantic... | reverse complement strand
GGGGGGGGGGGGGGGGGGGGGGGGGGGGGGGGGCAGGATTTTTTATTATTCTTGATAGATTTACAAATGCATGAAAAAGAGTAAGTGAACTTGAACTGACATACCAGGAAAAATGATGAAGTGGGAGTCCACTGCTTACGATAGAGAGAACAACACGTACATGTTGGGGGCGTAGGCCGAGTGTCAGTCGGCACTTTGACAACTTACCATGTCAGAGCAAGCAACCTGCTATGCCTACTCCATAATCATATTTGAGGGCCTATACAGCCCAAGTTAACCTTGATATAGATCCAACAAGTCAACGTAGTCTACTCACTATGGGAAATGGGCGGTGGAGAATGTTGTTTCCACAATTGTTACCTGAATGTTGTGTATAGCGTCAGAGATGTTTGTTATAGGTACATATAGAAACTTAATTCCAGATTGCCATATATGCGCGTTCTACCCATCCGATAGCAACAACCTTACAGCATTTCCTTATAATAATTAGTATTCTCATCTTGTTAACACTCAACTTTGCTAATTTATTACGTTCACAACCACTTAAAACAGCTATTAATAGCTCAAACTATCAACTGGATTTAATAAAGTGTACATTTTGCGTTCACAGTTCATCCAGGGCCATTTTTCTGTTTTCTAAGAATTTAAAAGAAATGGTGGTTAGAAAGAAAGGGAGATCAGGGCGCAACCCTTACTCTCGTAACCGATCAAGGCGTAACCCCTCTGGTAACCCCTTCTCTCGTAACCCTCACACAACCATTGTTGGATATCGTTACTATTTAGAGTCTACATATACACCGTTTCATTCAATCGTAACGTCTTATAATTTTGCAAACATGCGCCTTTCCATTCCTACCATAGTGGCCATCTTGCTGGCCTTCCTTGATGCCTCCAACACTGTCTTGGCCGATTATAAGCCTGACTGTAACAGTGGTTGGGGAAGAACCACCGATGCTCTCAATAGTGCCACATATAAAGACCTCTCCACTTGCCAAAACAGTGTCTTGAAGTTTGACAAGCTCAATGACAATTTGATCGGTGGAAAAGGTGGAGCGGACATTGTTGGAATTCCCGCTGGCTCAGGAAGTGGAGGTTGCAGTAACGACAATGCCTGCATGCAGATGTGCCAAGCTATGTGCTGCTTGCAGGATGGATGCTTGTATGCTGAAGTTTACCAATCAAAGAAAACTAAAGACTATGTTGGTAAGTGTTCTCCCCACCCAAGCAACAACCATAAACCCTCCCCAACAAAAACAAACCCCTTCTATAACCTCACTTTAATCATTTCCCCTCAAAAACAGTCTACAAAGAGACAGAATACAAGTACTACTGCAGAACAAAGGCGAGTGGGAGCAAAAGTGGCAGCAGTCGCACCACCTACTGCACCAGACCCAATCCCATTGGTAATTCAAACTGCCCTGCCCTTGTGGCGTCGAGCTATTTCAAATGGGATTCCACCACCTATAATTACCTTTTAAGCCTGCAAAATGACAACAGTTGCGCACCTTCTGGTAGGAAGTTGCTCAATAGTGCCAAGGAGATCGAGAACAAAATCAAGAAAGCCTTCAAGCCTTTTAAAGCCCTCAAGAAATCTCTCAAAAGGTTTACCTCTGCTAGGAAGTGTACCGCATTGACGAAGCTCAACGGAGTGTCAAGCTCAATCATTAAGAAATCATGTCCATCAAATTAAAAGATTTATCCTTTTCTAATGGTTATATAATATTTTGAATGCATAATCGTTTGGTGTGTGGTGCTTGCAATAGTCCCGGCAAGAAATAGTCCCCTTCTTTGTTTAGGAAACCCGTCTTATTTCAATGTATTCAATGATAGTTTTTAAAAGTGATGCAGATTTCGTATTATTGTTAATTTCTAAGGAATTGACACACCTGGTTGCTTGATTTTTTTGGATGGATGGTAAAGATAAACCCTTTAAAAATAGAGAAAAACTGGTGGTGAATCCCCCCCCCCCTCTGTCACTGATGAACGTTTCCTCCTGCACTCTGGTCAAGGGTAAGTGTCTCTCAACTAATATGACAGCCGGGTAACAGTACAAAAAGGCTCGGAAAACAGAGCCTAGTCCCAGTAAAAAATTATATAGCATGAATTCTACCAACCTTGCTCTATCAAAGTGGAATGGCTCGGCAAGGAACACCTCAATTTCGATTATACTTTTGTTGATTTTATCATCGGCTTTATTGTCATACTTGCCTGGAATTTTCTCTATACTACCACATACGTACCAATATCTACATGCCAAAGCCATCATAGACAATGGGCGCGTAATGGATTCGCCTCTCATCAATCATCACCACCTACCCAACGACACCTGTGCCCAGCCCAGCCCAGGTCACCATCAAATCCACATCATAATCATACGCGGTAAGAATGAAGATATTTCTTGGCTCTTCACTGATGACAACTCCCTCATATACCAAGGTCTCATCACCATCTATCAAGACACAACCAGCCCACCACTCCCCACCAACACTCCACCACCACCTGGCCTTTCTATCGTCACCCTGCCCCTGGGCACATTTAGAGAATCTGCCTTCATGTTGGATGCCATTATCACTGCTTACAACTCCTCATCCTCATCCTCGTCCTCATCATCATGGAGCCATCTAGCCTTCTTTCATGCAGATCGACGGAGCTGGCATTCTTTATTCACCAATGACTGGATATTGAGAAGGTGGGCTGCATGGTCTCCGTCATCTCTGTCACTAGGCTATGCTGGCACACACTGCCGTCAAGCTAATGCCGCCGACACTAGGGATATGACCACTCGACAACATCTCCATCCAGATAGAAGTGGGGATAGGGGTAAAACAACAACAATCTCATCTACAGTGCCCATAGCATGGAAGGAATTCCTGGGTGAATGGTTGGGTGAAATGCCCAATGCAATCCAAGGCCCTTGCTGCGCAGAGTTTATCGTCAGCAAAAAAGCATTACATTCAAGACCTTTAGAATTCTACACAGCAGCCCAGAAATGGATCACCACTACTGATACATTTACCCCGATGCAATTAGCATATGTATTTGAATATACGTGGCACTATATCTTTACTGGGCAGCCGATAATAATGCAGCCTCAGCAGCAATGTCTGTGTGAATTGTATGGATTAGATGTATTGCCTTCTCAGTTTAGTGTAGCTCCAGATATTGGGGTGAATGTGGCCTTGGGAGTGATGGTGGGAGGAATGGTGGGGATTGGGGTAGTAAGTAGGGTGTGGAGGACACGGAGACGGAGGATGCATAGTTCTAGCTGGTAATCAGAGGGTGGGGTGGGTGGGGTGGGGGTAGCGGGGATGAATGTCAATATATTTGTTATTTAAATGATCGATTTACATAAGAAAGATACAGAGAGAGATACGATAGAGATGAAATGTGTATACATAACGAGGAAGAAGAAGCTAAACTACTGGATATTAGAAAAAAAGCTCTCAGTTGTTGTTGGCAGATGCACTGCTATTAACGCTGCCATTAGCAGCAGTCTTTTTCCTTGGACGTCTCTTCTTCTTCTGATGATGATGATTGCTATTGGGAGCACCATCTAATGCTTCGGATACTTTGATAGTTGATGGCACAGGAGTCATTGTGGGAGGAGTGATTGGCTCTGCGGTATTTTTAGGTTTGGCAGAGGTCGGCGGGTTGATTGGAGGAGGAGCAGGCTTAACTGTCCTCTTCTTTTTATATGCTATAGCTACATGTGGCTTAGAGGCATGATTCACTGCCTTACTGGATACTAGAGACGTTCTCAATGATAGAATTTGAAGCAGCTGTGAATAGAAACCTTCGATCAGGCCAACAAATGCGCCAGTAAATGCGTAGAACGGTGATGGATCCAACGGCATGGTGCTATATGTTGTGTTTCTCACAATTGAATAGCATAAAATCATTAAAATCTGATATAAACCCTATTTCTGATCTTCTTTTTTAGATCTGGATGGTTAGTAACCCAACTCAACATTGTCTCTCCTCTCCTGATCTCGCAACATTTGGCCATGATGATTGCTGCTGTCCTCCTCCTACTACTACAACTCTTTCTACACTATACTTTGTTGAGCAGCACTAACAGTAGGTACAGCCCCAGCTTCAACCCTTAGAGCCACGCCACCACCACCACCACCACCACCACCACCACCACTACTGTTATTACTCTTCTGCTCCAACTCCTTCACTTTCTGTCTCAATTGCCTGATCTGCTCCCCTTCCGCCTTCTCCTCTCTATCATCACCTTCTCCATAATTGTTATACTCATATCCATGCTCCCTATCCTTTTTACCTCTCTTCTTACCCCTCCCCCCATACCTCTCCCCTCCCCCTCCTCTTCCTCCTCCTCCACCACCAACACCACAGCAGCATCTTGACGCCATGCACAGACCAGACAAACAAGCTGCCATCTTGATACACAACCCAAACTTGAAGCATGCAAATATACCTAGCCCACCTGCAATGAGTCCGGCAGCAACACCAAGCCACCCCAAAATGCCTAGATCAATAGGGCCATTGCCACCATCATCTTCAACATATTGTCGGGGAGGCGGAGGTGGAGGCATAGCAACTGGAGGGCGCCACCAAATGGAAGAGGACGCAAGAGGGAGGGAGGAAACTAGTGCTGGTGTTAAGTACTGAATTTGCGAATACAATAAGAGAGGAAGGAGGAAGAGAAGAGAAGAAGATATAGGAGTAGAGCTCATTTTCTAACGACGAGAGAGCATTCATGCACTGCTCTGTGTTTTCCCTTACCGCCATCACCATTGCTGTTGTTAGAAGGAGGAGGAGGACCAAGTCCCTGTTCATTCTGCTCCTCTGTCACTCCCGTATATACAGTACAATATGCAAATGTACCTATTGGTTGGTTGTAATCAGTCTTCCAGCCAAAATCGCATTGACAAGCACACATCTGAGATCCATCTGAATTTAATCGGGGAATAGGCTGACCATTTTCTCCACATGCTATTGCACAAAAGAATGTAGCAGTGGTGAGAGTGGTGGATGAACCAAATGTATCTTGAGAAAAGACAGTTGAAGGGTTCGCTTTAAGATTTTTTTGGAGTTTCAAGGTGCTGGGCTCATCTTCATTCTTCCAGAAAGTTGCAATGATATCAACGACAATGCCTTCTGTAGCTGCTGTTGAAGCAACAGTAGCTAATAGACGTCGGCGTCTCTTGGAGCTCCCTCCAGCAGCGACAACATTAAGAATTCTCACAACAGGAGGATGACTTGCACCTGCTGCAGCTTTGGAGATTGAGGCCATAAATTCCTCCTTTTGTTGTAGATTGAATGCTTCCAGACTCATCTGCTCAAGTGCAATAGAGGCTATGAGACTGGGGCCCACAGGCCTTCCCTCTGGCAATGGTGGAGACACTGGCTGTTGTGTGGCTGCTGGAGGCGGTGGAGGAGGCAACTGAGGAGGAGGAGCAGGCGGAGGGGGAGGAAAGGGGGGGGGAGACAGGAATGCCTTTGGTGGAGGTGGAGGCTGTGTATTGTAATCCTCCACAACAAACCTTCTCAGTAGAAAACTCATTGTCATAGAAATTCCATCATACGTACATCTGATACTCTGAGCTTCATGGTAAGCTTCAACTGTGAAATCGTCTCTGTAGAATGGAACATTCGTATCAACATTGGACACCCAGCATGTTCTTTTGTTTCTGGGAGGGCTCCTGGAGTTGGACCCTTCCTCCAGTAAAGTGGCCAATGTGGTCTTCCTGTGTGTGGGGTAGGGCGAGTCCTCTGATGCAGACGGAGGAACACATGCCCCCACTGGTAGTCCACACCCATTTGTCCTACAAGATCTCCACCATTCTCTATCCACAGCCCCCGCTTGTTGTGGATATTGCGACCTAGGTATGACAAATCCTGGATTGGGTGGCCCCGTAGTACCGCCACTGAAAGGCATGACTACCAAGTAGTCTGAGATTAGAGTGGCATTATCTCCAGCGTACCCTCCGCCATTCTCTCTGAACATATCTATCATGGCTTGTACATGCACGTCATGAGTGACAGCTGTCTTTTGAGAAAAGTAACTGGACCAATGCGCTGATCTGGTAAAGTAGCCAGTCTCTACGTCTGCTTGTACTGCCCATCTCTTCATGTTGTGGGGATAGGTACCATCTTGGAGGTTGGTGTTGTTGATCTTTTGGATCCAAGGTGCGAGGATGCGGTGGGCTTTGGCTTGTCTGAAGAGAGTGTAGGAAGTGTCTCCATTGCAGCAGACCTCCAGAGAGGAGCCGGTGCAGCCAAGTTTCGTTCTCTCCACCGGGGCTTCGTAGATGGTCTGTCTCGCGCCAGTGTCAGTGAGAAACACTATTACTTTGTTTGTGTCTAATAGACTTGGAGATTTGACTGTTACTTTGACGTCACCTGGGACGGTCCATTGGTCGCAGGTGGATGGGTCGGACTCGCAGGTTGGGGTGAGTCGGGGGATGCGGACGCCTTTGGGTAACGTTTTCACAAGCGTTTGATTTCCCCACCAATCGTGGAATTTAAACTGTATAGCAAAGTCTGTATCGTCAAAATCTGGCCAGAAGTATGCCCAGAGGTCTTCATTGTCTAGATACACTGCTCTAGTGACATGAGATGTGATCACAAGAATGAGTGCAGTCAAAGGTAGAAAACCGAGAAGACACTGCATATTTCCAAGACTAGGCTAATTCATGGTGTTTATGAGATTATATTAAGTCGATGTTTGATGAAATTGCTTGTTTTGAAATGGCAACAAGGGAGGGGCTTTTCTGACCAGTCCTCTGTCCTTTCTCGGCCATTGGATGCAGATCATAGTGATCAGAGAGCCAGGTGGCGCTGGCACTCTCGATTGATATGAAGATAAAGTTCTGGCATTTGGTACCATATCTACCACAAACAATTCTAGAATTCGTGCATAGATGCATCTTGAATCGTTTTAGTTCACTATATTATTTCATTTGTTTGGTTTTTTAGGAGATGTCAGCCAAAATGATTACTGGAAGATGCCGTTTCAGAGCACCACAAGGAGCTGTTCGTCCCAACACCACTTTCTCTGTAGCAAGATTAAGAGCCTCATGCTCTAAATACTCGATAGCTCGCGTTAACGCAGGTGCATCCGTCACCGACTTGACCGAAGTCGAAGGGCAGGTGTTCTCCGAGCAGCAGTTCAACGACTTTCTCTCTCAGAACAAAAGCAGCACTGTCGTCATTGATTTCTACACTTCCTGGTGTGGCCCTTGTAAGATGATTGCCCCCAAGGTAGAAGCACTTGCAGACGAGCTCAAGGATATCAAGTTCGCAAAGATCAACCTGGAAAAGTGCGAAAGTGGCCTGTCAAAGACCCTCGGCATCAAAAGTCTGCCAACCTTTGTTGCTTATAAGAATGGAGAGAAGGAAGCTACTTTTGTAGGAGCAAACTATGAAAAATGGCGCCAGTGGGTATTCTGCTTTGTTTAGATAACAGAGATAAGGAAGAAGGAAGGGAATTAGAAGAAGAATCTATTATGACGACGCGAATGCATGAACAGCAATTGAAATAGCCTTGAGAATCAGAAGAGAGAGAGAGAGGAAGGGAGGTTCCCTTGAATACAACAACTCACCCCCCCCACCACCACCACCACCAACCAACCAACCAATCAATTGTGTTATTAATTTTTTACACTCCAACGAGCAGTCATTACAAAAAAATGAACATTTGTATTTAGATTAAGAGAAGAAAAAGAAGAGGAAGAAGATTGATCATTTAATACTCCACCACCAACACTCACGAACCACCACCAGTCACTTCACATCCAGGACAGGTATGTAAACTCTCGTGAATGAACACATCACAGTCATAGCAGTATATTTTAGTACAATCGGGACATTGTACCGCAACCATCCCTCCTCTTGACTGATGACCACTACCAGTTGTATTGCGGTTACTGTCCTTCAACACTGTGCTGCACCCATAGCACACCACAAAATCATTTATATTTTTATTAGTATTAGTATTAGTATTGTCAAGAATACTGACTTCATCAAATGGTTTAATGGGAAATAAATGGTGATAAGATCTAGCTAGATGAGGAGACGATACAAGCGTCAGCCCACACACATGACATTGGGCTGGAAGAGCTGCGGTCCTTGATTTGCATCGGGGACATACAAATGCTCCACATGACAGCTTGGCCTCTGTTCCTACAAATGTAGATGCTCCTGGAGCATCTATTTCTTTACTTGGGAACCCCATCATCACCAATGATGACTTATTATTACTATTGTTGTTACTATTATTATCACTGCTAGGAGGAGGAGTGGCATGTGCCAGGATGAGATCTTCCAAATGACCCTCATCCAGAGCAACTCCATAACTCCCTCCTGTTCTCTGAGCCATCAACCTACATATATACACCTCAGCTGCTACTCCTACTACTGATATTCTGACCTTAGCTGCTACTGCTTCTTTTACAGAGTCAAGAACATTACCGGGGTCACAAGTAGCTAGAGCTGAAAAGATAAACAACACCTCCTTGTGGCCATATGGGGGGATGCCAGACAGAGATTCTAGACATAATTCCAAGCCATTCTGGAGAGAAGCATCACCTGAGATGTCTAAACTGGCCTTCAGCTTCTGTATGTGGATTTCAGGGCTGGAGGAAAGTTCAGTGAGACGGTGAGCCAAGCCGTCCTTTAGAATGATGACGCCCAATTGACTGAGGGGATTTTCATCAAAGAAGGTTCTAATGAATTGTTGTGTAATGTTGAATATAACTGCAGCACGTAGAGGGCGCATATCGTTTATTCCTGCTGCTCTGGAGAGGTCTATGACGAGGGTGAGATAGCGAATGAGGCCACGTTTGATGCGAGCGCTGCGAGAGGCTGTGAGGGCACGACGTCGTTGTTCTCGAGCTGCTGCTTGGGAGTCTACTGCTAATAGGTTTCCGAATTCATCTTCTTGGAGTAGTTCCCAAGAATGGTCGTCTTGATATTCTTTTTCAAAAGCGGTGAGGTCGGCTTGTTGCTCGTCGGGCCTGTGGATTGGGGTGGGATGGGTGGGAGAAGAGTGAGGGGTTGAGCAAGGAGTGGGGCGCGAGGGAGGAAAAGATGGAAGGAGATTGATTGGTAAAACACTTACTCAGCGTCATCAGCATTTTCAACGTCTAGAGGATCTAAATTATTGCTCATTTGTGCTGCTAAGGTGTGGAGACCTTGAAATATAGCTTTAGTCGAAAGTAATCGGTCTTGATCAGTAGATCCGATGCAAGTTTCTTCTCATACATGTAATTATACCCAATTGAAGCATATCATTAATTGTAAATTACACATACAATTCGTTTCAACTTGCTCTAGTAATGTTGGAGGCCACAATTTTGCACTGACTCCCCCAAACAACCCGCCGACACCAACTTTCGACACTCCTCCTTCTTCTCCACTCTTTCTTGTTGTTCCAACTTATCCATAGCTTTACTCATCTATTCAGAAACCCTCCAATAGTAAGAACTGATATTAAAAAAAAAATCTGATAAATCTTACCCAGACAAATTTATAGCAGTGATAAAAGCTCTGCCCCCCCCTCCCCCCCCCCCAACCCTATCACCAGCTTCCCCAACTCTAGAGATCTCTGTTCGCCAGAATCTCTCTCATGTTTCACAAAACTCAACTCTAGTATGGAACTCCCCATTTTCTCCAAATGCATCCCACCCAGCTGGCATCTTTTCCACTAACTGTTCATCAAACACATCTCCCACCTTTACACCACCACCACCACCACCACCGCCATCATCTCCCATCACTGCGCTCACCACCACCCTCACCCTCTCCCTCCCCAGTCTCTCCATCAACTCCTTATACCCTCTCTTCCACAATGGAAACCAACAAGTATACCCCAAATTTCCCTCAAAAACATCCTCCCTCCACTTTCTTATATTATCCAAATGCAAATCTCCAAATATCAATCTATCTATCTTGAACCCTTCACCATTACCATTGCCCTCAATCAGTTGCAATCCACGTCGTACTGCGCCCACATACCCATCACCCTGGTCTCCTATATTTCCCCTCTCTGTGGGTACTACTACTATATCTAGCCCCAGTTGTTTAGCTTGGTCTTGTATATGGGAGAGAGGGACTTGTTGTAGACCATGACATCCCAGGATGGGGTCGTACGTTGATAATAATAATATTTTCTTGTTGTTGTTGTTGTTGTTGTTGCCATTATTGTTGGATGAGTCTAGTAATATGTCATCCAGCGTGTATTTCAATGCTAAGAATGAGTCTTTACCTCCAGAGAAGAAAACTACATCACAAGATGTGTAGGAATGGGTGATACTAGTAATAGTGGTGGTGGTGGCAGCCTTCTTATTCTTATTCTTGCTGTTGTTGCTGGTGGCGGTGGGAAGGTAGGTGGGGTGATGAATGGTTGATGTGTGGCGTTTGGTGGGATCCTTGACATTATACTGGCCATAAGGACAATGTCTGCACCCAGATCCACAGCAGAAGCCTCGCTTGAGATGAGCAGAGGTTGTCATTACTTGGTAGCCAGTGGATGGGTCGGTGTAGAAGAGGTGGTGATTGGCGGTTGCTTGGTCGTGGAGTGATTCTATGTCCGCGACGTCGTCCATATCTTGCTTTTTTTGTCGAGAATTGTATGTGTATGACGTATGGTAGTTATATTATTGCATCCTTAATGGACTCCAGTTACATCTGCCAATCTTCGGATGATCAAAATCAAACGCATTTTTGTTCTTTTTATTATTATTATTATTTTAGTCGGGGTTCAGGACATGATACTCAAAACACATAAACACACATAACATATCATTATAATCTTCATACATTGGAAATTGTGGTAGGCTTTTCATTCAAAACAAAGCAAGAAGCATGCTGCCAACAACAACCGTCACCGCCATCCCACTCCTCTCATAAGCACCTGCAGTCACTTCTGCGGCTGCATCGCCCTGTAGACCTGCACTGATGTCACCAGGAGCAGGTGCAGCTGCTGCAACAACTTCTTTTTCTTCTTCTTCTTCTTTCTCCTCTTCTTTAGGCTCCTTTTTAGGCTTTCTAGGCTCCTTTTTAGGCTTTACTGGTAAAGACCCTCCAAAGGTACCTGTAGTAGGAAGGTCACACTTGGTAGATGACGGGTCTGCTTTGGAGGCACTGACGTCTTTCAAGCAACTGCCCCAGTTGGCTGAGCCCAAGTTGAATGATCCCACGTTGGTAGAACCGAAATTGAAATCGCCCACATTGGTTGAACCTGTAGGAAGGGAGAAAGGAGAAAAGGATGTTAGATGATGATGAGAGAAGAGAGGATGATTTCCATCCATCACGTATAGAATTCCAACCTACCATTGTTATAATTTCCAATATTAGTCACTCCAAAGTTTCCACTGCCATTATTATCAACTCCAGAGTTGTCTTTAAATGTCTTTCCACATCCAGCACCCGCAGCACCCCTGAAACACTCAACAAACTTATAAGAGGAACACTTGCACTTCATATCTGTGCATGTATCTTCACATTCATTACCAGCGTCAGCCGTCAAGGTAAGTACGGGGTAGTCAGTGGGCCAGTTTTGAATCTGGAAGTCACCTGCAGAAGTGAAATTGCGACTAGTGCACCAAGCGTCGGCAGCGGCCTTGCCGTCGGTGCTGTCGGCTGTGGTGGAAGATAGGAGGAAGACTCTGTCATCTTTGACCATGGTAAGAGCTGGGAGAGGGAAGACCCAGCAGTCTGGGTAGTTGTTAATACCCCATCCCAAAATCTCGGCAGCATCATAGTTGGCTGTAAGTTGGGGGGAATGAATTATATGTGTGAGAGAAATGTTGAGCAGTGAGATTGAGGGTAGGGGAGTAAGAGTGGAATAATGAACGAGTTGATCTTCGAGATAAGTTAGTGCCACAAACCTGGATATTCTATCAATGGAGATGCTTGTGCAGAGATGATGGAGGGTAAAACCAGCACGATAAGTGCCAGAGTTGATAGTTTTAGCATTATACACGTCGGGAATCTGGGCAGATTGGGTATAATTATTGCATGTGCGAGTCACCAATTCAAATTCTAGTCCTTTGGTTTCTGATGTCAATGGAAATTTAGGGTGAATATAGACGTGATCACAGAATTGAAGTAGAAAACGAAGTTGTTTTTCCTTTGGTCAGACCCCCAACCATTCGAGAATATAAAATTCCGGTGGATTGTCGATTTAGCTCAAATCATAACATGCAATGAACTACGACAACATATACGATTCAATTTAGACACCCATCGAAAACCAGTCACGTAACGCGTTTAATCTCATTTCGAAATCAGTTTGGAAAAAATGGGCTTTGTCAGAAAGGGTGCCATTAGTGCCAAGGATCCAGGAACACGGCCAGGATTACATGGACAAACACTAATCTCATCAGGACACGCTGATTTAGACAGAATTCTCGGTGGTGGCCTTCCCCTTGGCACCTTGACGGTGCTCCTCGAAGACAACGGACCTTCCCAACATCACGCCTCTCTCCTCCGTCTCTTCCTAGCAGAAGGAGCAGCACGCTCTCAATCCATCCTTCTCGCCACTCCCCACCCTTTAGATCCCACTAATAATAATAGTATGCATGGATTCTTACCTGGCATAGCCCTACCTTCCTCATCCTCCTCAAGCAAGGACAAGAAACAACAAAAAGAAGAAGAGGAGGAGGAGAAGGAGGAGGAGGAAGAAGAAGAACATTCCCTTAGGATAGCTTGGCAATATAAAAGATATCTTACTAAGAATGAACCCATACAATCTGCATATGCATCTAATACTCCATCTACTCCGTCAGCAAGTAGTGCTAAAAAATCAACAAGCAGAAATGGAGGATTGAGAGATTGGTGTCACAAGTTTGACTTGACCAAGACATTTACCTACAGTAAAGAAACACCGGAGAGAGAGGCATCATCATCAGTATTAGGTAGATTAGAAAGTATAGTCTGTGATAATATAGATGGTAAACAGAAGATGATAGCAGCAGTGGTTAATCTTGTGAAATCGTTAAATAGCACTACTACTGCCAGTAAAAGCACCACTGCTGCGGTCTCAACACATGATACTTTATACCCCAAGTTACCCCCCTTAACAGCTCCTTATCAAGTAGGCCGTATTGGGGTACTGTCTCTTGGTTCCTTAGATTGGGGATGGGGAGGATACTGCACTCCTGAATGGAGCATGATGGTACTGCAAACCTTGTTGTCTTTGAAATCCCTCGTCAGAGACAGCAGATGCTCAGTAGTAGTAACACTGCCACCTGCAGGACACAGTGATTCAACACTGTCAAAGATAATGCATGCTGCAGATTGTGTTGTTGCATTTGAAGCCTTATCTGATGATTCGGGGTTGGTTAGATTGGCACCAGATAGTGCAACAGTGGGTGGGCTGATGAGGGTGGTGAAGCTGCACGACCAAGGGACAGTGAGGGCTGTAAAGCCACCTGTAGAGTTGTACTTGGTGAGAAATAGGAGGAGAAGGTTGGCCATAAGTGCAGTAGAGGTGGATCCTGATGCTGAAGCTGGATTGTTGGTGGGAGATGGGAATGGAGGTGGTGGTGGTAGTGGAGGGAAGGTGGCTGGGATGTTGTGTGGAGGAGGAGGGGTAGGGAAGGCATCGGTGTTGGATTTTTGAAACAAAAAACCCCTTGTAACGACAGAATTGATTCATTTAAATTGCAATTGAATCCGAATAAAAAGTGCAATAAGTAATCGTGAGGGTGCATAGAGAACTATGCAAGCTCCAAACCTTTCAACTACTACTGGTGGGAATCTGATCCATTTTGTTTGGAAACAAAGTCAGCAACAGTAGAAATACACGACTCTACAAAGGCAAATCTTCATATTACT
>Ga0114919_10002925_pt1 | contig 13814 bp, 13 predicted proteins | sample BlataG_FD_88682 | JGI IMG/M metagenome (GOLD analysis project Ga0114919, IMG submission 88682) | Deep subsurface microbial communities from Black Sea to uncover new lineages of life (NeLLi) - Black_00105 metaG | ecosystem: Environmental > Aquatic > Marine > Oceanic > Sediment | place: Atlantic... | reverse complement strand
GTTGGCCAGGCACCGCGTCAAGGCAGCGGCCGTGACGAGATCTGCCAAGTAGAGGTATTCGCGGAATTCGAGGAGGGCCTGAGAGACATAGAGATGTTCTCTAACCTTGTCTTGATATACTGGTTCCACCGGTCTGCTGGATATTCACTAAGCGTCACCCCATCTTGGGACATGAGGCCGCACGGGCTGTTCACCAGTAGGTCGCCGCGAAGACCTAACCCGTTGGGGTTGTGCGTTGTGGATCTGCTGGCTAGAGAACGGAATGTTCTGAAGGTGAGAGGACTGGACGCCATTGATGGCACCCCGCTTTTGGACATCAAGCCGTACTTCCCTCACATAGATGAGCGAGACAGCACTTGAGTTGCCTGGTCTGCACGTGGCCTCCGTGCGAAGCGAGTCAAGGAGCAATGATCTCCGGCATGGCTGTTCTGTTGGCTGGGGATGGACTTGAATAATGGGAAGCAATCCGTGTCCCCCTGGCAACTGAAGAATCTGGACAGACAAGGTGAATGTAGGATGGGCGACGTTGTCTTGAAACACGGTTGTGGGCAAGAAGAGTGTTTGGCCTCCTTGTCACTTTGGGAGGAAGCTTAGGGAGTCGTTTGGGCATGTCACCAAGCCATTTGCTCATACTGCTGGCTGCGGGCGCTGGTGCTGGCTTTGCCAGCGGACTGCTTGGGGTTGGTGGCGGTTTTGTCGTCGTCCCCGTCATGTACTGGGTAATCGTGGCGATGGGCATCACAGAATCTGTCGCCATAATGACAGCGTTTGGTACAAGCTTGCTGGTGATCTTGCCCACGGTAGCCAGTGGTACGTGGAGACACAACAAAAGAGGGGCAGTTCGGTGGAAGGCAGCGCTGGTTCTCGGTCCGTGTGGGTTGGTTGGGGGATTGGCTGGGGCTACCCTGGCTGCTCACCTGCCGGGATGGGCTCTAAGAACGGGCTTCGGAGGCGTCGTCCTAGCTGTGGCTGCGTGGATGGGTTTGGGGGCAACGTCGAGGTTGGCCAAGGAGGGGGCGGAACCGAAGGACAATCGTTGGCTGTTGTCGGCTCTGGGCTTCCCTATAGGCGTTGTTAGCGGGCTCACGGGCCTTGGCGGTGGTGCACTCATAGTCCCAGCACTGGTAATGACACTTGAGTTTCCGATGCACCTGGCGGTAGGAACCTCTACGGCTTCAATAATGTTCACCGGTCTGGGTGGCATCATTGGATATGTCGCAAATGGAGTCGGGGTAACTGGACTTCTTCCCTATTCAATAGGGTACGTCAATTTGCCCATATGGTTATGCTTGATAGCAGCTAGCGTGCCTATGGCGCAGCTTGGCGCCAGGGCGGCACATGCTCTGCCAGCAAGACAGCTCAGGTACGTCTTTGTGGCGCTAATGCTCTACATAGGTCTGAAGATGATTGGTGTGTTCAGCTGGCTGGGATTACCTGTCTAGCGCGCCATTGTTAGGCCGGCATTACCCTTACTTCGTCTCCCACAATCGTGCCGAGGAAAGCAGATGCGCTTCCATCTCTTAGCGATACTTCCAGGTAGCCGTTGCTGCCGAGGATAGCCATCAATCCCTGCCCCTGCTCGTAGTAGCGGCCGATGCCCGGGATACGTTGCCCTGCTGCCTCAGCTACGATGTTCCCCTGCGGCAGGTCAGCGGCGGTGATATCGGTAATCAAGTTGCCGAAATGGTCGACGTATATAACATGACCCACTAGATCGCCGCGCGAATCGAGGGACGGTTTTGGAATAGGAAAGACATGAAGGCAGGCGATTTTTTCCCCGAATTCGTAGGGCGATATGCCCAGAGAGAGACCAGCGGTCACCGGGGCAAAAACGTCTCTGCCTTGAAAGGTAGGACTGACTGGGTGCCGCCAGAAGCGCGGGTCGGTAATTGCCACTGCTTCGAGCCCTCGTTTCAACTTCACTTCCTCAAGCTCCTGAGGCTGCATCGGGGAGCCCGCGCCGGGCAGTAGCTGACCAACTACATAGCTGAGGATGCCGTTGTCGGGGGCAACGAAGAGGGCTGAAGGCGTCTTCAAGATTATGCCCAGGCGTTCGCTTCCCACACCGGGGTCAACGATAGCCATATGGATGCTATGTTTGGGGAAGTAACGGTAGGCGATGCTCAGAACGAAAGCGGCCTGGGTGACATTCTGAGGTTCAACTGCGTGACTGATGTCCACAATGTTGGCCTTGGGGTTCGTGCTCAGGATGACGCCTTTCACCACAGCAACATAGGCGTCGTCAGAGCCGAAATCGGTGGTCAGGGTTATGACAGGGTTCATTGCTTGCTACGAAGCAGCGACAATCAGCATTGCGAAGATGACAAAGACAACCGACAACGCAATGACCATATGGAAGAGCGTTCTCTCTACGCCACGCCTTGTCCGATAGACGGAATCGGGTTGTCCGAAGATGCCGCCCAGACCACCTCCCCGAGTCTGAAATAGAATGGTAGCGATGAGTGCTGTGGACACTAGTATTTGAGCAATGGCAAGATACGTAGGCAATCTACTTCCCTCTCAGTTCGCGTAGTTAGAATCTCCATCGCCAAGGAAGAACCAGCCCTCGCTACAACACTTTCACTAGCCGCCCTCGGACAAGAGCTAGGCCCTCTTGTCTGGCTGTTCCATAGTCTAGCACGGCTTCTGTGTTGGTGGCAATCACTTGCTCTGGTGCCTTCATCGGCCAAGCAGCGGTCATACTGATTCAGCCTCATTTGACGGTTGGTGGTTCTCGGGTTGACATCGCAACGTTGCTGAGATGAGCCGAAGTATTGACCTGGATGGCACGGAATGGGATAATTCACCTCAGCAAATTGAATAGGAGGCAGCAATGGAAAAGACTGATGTACTGATCATAGGTGGTAGTGCGGGAGGAATTGTCGTTGGCACGACAGCGAGGAAGCACTACAAGGACGCGACGATAACTGTTGTCCGAAAGGAGAAAGAAGGGCAGGTATTGGTGCCCTGTGGTATTCCGTACATTTTTGGAACGGTGGGAGCACCAGAGAAGAACCTGATACCAGACGCACTGCTTTCGAAGAACAATATTGATTTGATCGTAGATGAAGCCACTTCCATAGATAGGCAAGCGAAAACGGTCGCTACTGCAACTGGTAAGTCCATAGGATACCAGAAGCTGGTACTGGCTACAGGCGCAACGCCAATCATAATTCCTATGCCAGGGACAGACTTGGAGAACGTTTTCTGTGCCATGAAAGATGTGGACTACCTGAACAAATTACTCAAGACATTAGATGGAGTTAAGGATGTAGTCATTATCGGAGGGGGGTTCATAGGCCTGGAGTTTGCTGATGAATTTAGGAAAAGGGGACTGAATGTCACCGTCGTAGAGATGTTGCCTCACTGCCTTCAAATTGTCTTCGATGAGGATTTCTGCGCTTTGGCCGAGAGTAGGCTGCAGGAAAGGGGGATAGATCTAAGAACGGGTGCTAAGATAGAGGCGATCCTGGGGGAGAAGAAAGTCAGGGCAGTCAGACTTGCTGGTGGAGAAGAACTGAAGGCGGACCTGGTATTCATGTGTATCGGGGTACGCCCCGACACTGAACTGGCTCAAAAGGCAGGGCTCCAAATAGGAGACACCAAGGCAATATGGGTTGATGAATACGGCAGGACGAGTGATGGGGACATATTTGCCGTCGGGGATTGCGCTGAGAAAAGATCCTTCTTCACGCAGAAGCCTTCTGCGTTGAAACTTGCCTCCATTGCTACGCAGGAAGGCAGGATTGTTGGCGCCAATCTGTTCGAGTTGAGAAGAAGGAACGAAGGGGTGATTGGGAGTTTTGCCACGATCATCGGGGATTCAGGCGTAGGCCTGTCGGGTCTTACTGAGACACAAGCAAGGGCAGCAGGTCTTGACACCGTTACAGGTGAAGTCAAGACCCCGGACAAGCATCCAGGCTCCATGCCTGGCGCCAAGGAGTTCACAGTCAAGCTTGTGTTTGAGAAGGCGACTCATGAGATCCTGGGTGGTCAGGTTTGCGGCGGGTCAACCGTGGGGGAGGTCGTCAACGTACTGGCAGCCTTGGTGCAAAACAGGATGACAGCCAGCAAGGTTGCTACTTTCCAATACGGCACCCATCCCTTCTTCACTCCTTCGCCCATACCTTACCCCATTGTGAACGCTGCAGAGATGGCCCTTGCTAAGCTGTAGACCTCCTTGCGGTTCCTAGGCCATCGAGTGCGTGGGGTGACGCATGTCGCCGAAAAGCGCTATCCTTTGGGTTTGCCGATATTGTCTTCTGGCGCAGTTGTGTTCGCTCGACTGAAGGAAGGTTGAGGGGTGACTATCATGTCGGAATGGACTCATCATGGGAACTTGCCCCTTGGTTCGTGCAATTGCTAGAATTGGATCTGCGGGGATATAGCTCAGTAGGGAGAGCGCTGCGTTCGCATCGCAGAGGTTGGGGGTTCGAATCCCCCTATCTCCACTTTGCCCCTGTAGCTCAGGTGGATAGAGCAGCGGTTTCCTAAACCGCGTGTCGGGCGTTCGAGTCGCCCCAGGGGTATTTGCTATAATCTAGGGTAGTGAGATTGCAGGGGCGTAGCTCAGTTGGTAGAGCAGCGGTCTCCAAAACCGCCGGTCGTGGGTTCGAGTCCTGCCGCCCCTGCCATGCCGAGGTGGTGGAATCGGTAGACACGCCATCTTGAGGGGGTGGTGGGCGTGAGCCCGTGGGAGTTCAAGTCTCCCCCTCGGCACCAAGTTGGGCTTGCTCAAACCGCAAAGGAGCGGTAGAATTTGGCTCAAGAGCGGAAGTAGTTCAGCGGTAGAACGCTTCCTTGCCAAGGAAGAGGTCGCGAGTTCGAATCTCGTCTTCCGCTCCAGTGAAGGTATCGTTCCCGTAGTCGAAGGTTGCTGCGGGACTTAGTTTGGCGGTGTAGCCAAGAGGTTAAGGCAGGGGTCTGCAAAACCCCTATACAGCGGTTCGAATCCGCTCGCCGCCTTTTTGCATTCTTGGAGACCCCTAGTGGCATTCCGGACTGGGACTAAGAGCCGAGGTGGCGGAACGGTAGACGCGGCGGACTTAAAATCCGCTTCCCGTGAGGGAGTGTGGGTTCGAGTCCCTCCCTCGGCACTCTGGAGGGGCCTATCTTCGTGGAACCTGGCATTGATTGCCTACTCCTCTGTTGACTTCTGGAGCAGTACTGCGTGGTACACTTCTTGCTTTGGCACCAGCGGGATCCTGTCTGTGGCTGGCCTTCAGAGATAGCCTGCTGAGGGCCCCGATTCCCAGAATAGCTTCTTCCCCCAGGACTCCTACCGGCTGTCTCGATTTCGCAGAGGAGCGGGAGCCCCCCGTAGTCACGCCAGTCTATCCAGCATCTGCTGGGTAACTTTCAGAATTACCTTGTCGCCTATTTTCGCTATATTGTCGAATGTAACGATGTGCTTCTTGATTGGACCCGTCTTTACCACGAGGTGGTTGACAACTCCCTTGGACATGTCAAAATCGATATCGCTGACTCTGCCTACACTTCTGGCGTTTGCATCCAGGACCTCTCTACCAAATAGCTCTTTGGGATTCATACTGCCCTCCTTCACCAACTTGCCGAGTTCTGTTAACAGCAGATGCTCTGCGGCTATTCTATGCCTACAGAATATACTAATGTCGCACGGTTTTGTAAACACACCCGGGCGTGGGGCAGCGATTCCGAACGTGTTTTGTGTCCTATTCGTTTCCAGATAACCCCACGTGCTTGGCTGTTCAGCATCAGGCTGGCCCTGGTGCTGGAGTTGGCTATGCCTGTCGTCTATAATGCAGGAGTATCCAATAGACAGAAAGGTGAATGATGTTTCCAGTATTCTGGCGTCGGCACGTCTCTGCAGGCAAGGTGGCAGGACTTATTGTTGGGCTGGGCAACCCAGGCAGTGCCTATGTAGATAGTCGCCACAACGTTGGCTTCCGATGTCTGGATCATCTGGCCGGACTTCATTCTGTCCGCTTTGACCGGGAAGAGTGCCAGGCTAGAACAGGCAGCGGCAACATAGCGGGCAGCAGGCGGCTACTGGCCAAGCCTGAAACGTTCGTCAACCTCAGCGGCAGAGCGGTAAGTTGCCTGATGCACAAGCACCACATCGCCCCAGGCGACCTTCTGGTGATTTGCGACGACCTTGACTTGCCTGTGGGCGAGGTCCGGCTGCGTTCGCATGGTGGCTCCGGGGGGCACAAGGGCATGAAATCCATCATATCTGCCCTGGGAAGCGAGGATTTCTGTCGAATCAGAGTCGGCATCGGCCGACCTCAAAGAGAGATGGTATCAGATGCTGGAGAGGAAATCATAGTCAATCATGTTCTTGGCGATTTCACCTGCCACGAAGAGGCGGCGATCAGGTCTGCGATTGCCACGGTAGCAGATGTCGTTGATTGCCTCCTCAGTCAGGGGGTGGAGGCGGCGATGAGCAGGTTCAACTAGTTATGGTATACTCCAGACTGAGGTCAATGTGATTGTTGCTGTCATAGGAGACTCCTCCTGTTCGGAGGAGGAAGCTGAGCTGGCTGAGTCCGTGGGTGCGGAACTGGCTGCTCGGGGTGCCACTGTAGTCTGCGGTGGTCTGGGTGGCGTGATGGAAGCTGTCTGCCGTGGGGCGAGATCAAAGGGCGGCTTAACCATTGGCATCCTGCCTGGCGAGGATTCGGGCATGGCAAACCAATTTGTGGATATTCCCATAGTCACTGGCGTGGGCTATGCTAGAAATATGGCGGTGGTGAAGTCGGCCCAAGCAGCGATTGCCGTGGGGGGCAACTACGGGACGCTGAGCGAGATTGCCTATGCGCTGAAGAACGGCATCCCCGTCATTGGCTTGAATACGTGGTTGTTGTCACGGGATACCCAAAAGGATGATCCTATAATCAGAGCCCGGAGCGCGGTCGAAGCGGTGGATAAGGCCGTTTCTTCAGCGAAAGGAAAGGCAGGTCAGGACTAAGATGAACGTTGAAATGGGAAGCATCGAGAGCGTCAAGGCCAGAGAGATTATTGACTCGCGGGGCAATCCCACCGTGGAGGTTGAGGTGGTCCTGGTTGATGGGAGCGCGGGAATGGCGTCTGTTCCATCAGGTGCCAGCACCGGGAAATATGAGGCAGTGGAACTGCGGGATGGGGACAAGAACAGGTATGGTGGACTCGGTGTGCTACGAGCTGTAGACAATGTCAACAGGGGCATTGCTCCGGAACTGGTGGGCATGTCTGTTCTGGATCAGGCAGCTATCGATGGCAGACTGATTGAGCTTGACGGGACCGCCAACAAGTCCAGACTTGGAGCCAATGCCATACTGGGAGTATCTCTGGCGGTGGCTAAGGCCGGGGCTGATTTTCTGGGCCTTCCCCTGTATCGCTATCTGGGCGGAGCAAGGGCCAACGTTTTGCCCGTTCCCATGCTTAATGTCGTGAATGGCGGTAAACATGCGCCGGATTCCACGGATTTCCAGGAGTTCATGATAGTCCCCGCCGGCGCTGACGATTTTCGACGAGCTATGCAAATGAGCAGTGAAGTCTATCATTGTTTACATAAAGTTCTTCAGGAGAGAGGCTTGAACACAGGTGTAGGTGACGAAGGTGGCTTTGCTCCCGTGCTTTCCCACAACAGGGAGGCCGTGGAGTTGATTCTCGCGGCCATCGATCTTGCTGGATATAGGGCGGGGCGAGACCTGTTTCTTGCGCTGGACCCGGCAGCCAGCACTTTCTATCAGGATGGCAAGTATGTCCTGTCTCGAGAGGGACGCAGTCTTACTTCTGGAGAAATGGTGGACTTCTACGCCAAGTGGGTATCCGAGTATCCTATCATCAGCATTGAGGATGGCCTGGCTGAGGATGACTGGACAGGATGGGCGTTGCTTGTGGCCAAGCTGGGTGCGAAGACTCAGCTTGTGGGTGATGACCTCTATGTCACAAACATAGAGCGTCTTGAGAGAGGTATTGCAGAGAACTGCTCCAGTTCTATTCTCATTAAGCTGAATCAAATAGGCACACTCAGTGAGACCATGGGGGTTATCAAGAGGGCGCAAAGGGCAGGATGGACAACAGTGGTTAGCCATCGTTCTGGCGAGACCGAGGACACTGCCATAGCTGACCTAGCCGTTGCCGCCGATGCTGAATTCATCAAGGCGGGTGCTCCTTGCCGGAGTGAGAGGCTAGCCAAGTACAACCGTCTTCTTAGGATAGAGGAAGAACTGGGGGATGGTGCTGGCTACTCTGGTATGGGAGCTCTTCGCAGCCTAGAGAAGCCAAAGATATGGAAATAGTAGCTGGAGTCCACCAGATAAGACTCCCCTTCCCGCAGGACATTCCAGAGTACACCAACGTGTACGTAGTTGAGGGAAGCAAGGGCAACTTGCTGATAGACAGCGGCTGGGATAGCTCTGAGACTCTCTGGGCTTTCAGGGAAGGGCTGCTGGAAGAGCGCCTGAAGTTTGAGGACATCAATTGGATTGTTGTCACACATATTCACCCTGACCATTTTGGCCTGGCAAGCAAGCTAAGGGACCTCTGCGGGGCCAAGGTCGCTGTCCATGTGGTCGAGGGGGAGCTTGTGGAGTCAAGGTACAGGGATTCTGACGGACTGCTCAGGGATGTGAAGGACGAGCTTAGCGTCAACGGAGTTCCTCAAGCTGAGCTGGCAACACTCATGGAAGTCTCGCTGTGGATGAAAAAATTTGCTTCGCCTGAGTTGCCTGATGTCATGTTGAGCGATGGTGACAGGCTTTCCACTGGCCCATTGGAATTCGAGGTGTTGCGGACACCGGGGCATTCGCCAGGTCACATATGTCTTTACGAGCGGAGGAAACGGTGGCTATTCTCCGGTGACCACGTTCTGTTTCACACCACTCCCCACGTAGGCTTTCACCCACAATCGGGGGCCAACCCATTGAAGGACTACATCGACTCCCTGAGGATGCTGGAGGAACTTCCAGTCAATTTCGTTTTCCCGGGGCATGGGCCGGTGTTCAATAGCCTGAAACTGAGGGCAGCGGAAATACTTGATCACCATGAGCAGAGTAAAAGGGCTATTGTGAAGGTCCTGAGCCATGGTTTGAAAACAGCGTATGAGGTGGCTACTGAGATCCCTTGGAAACCTGAAACGGACGGCGTTGCCTTTGCTGATTTGATGCCCTGGGAAAGGCGATTGGCCGTGTTCGAGACTATTGCTCACCTGAAGTTGTTGAGCTTTCAGGGCAAGACAGCCAGGATTGAGAGAGATGGAGTGGCTCAATACCTTGCCAGGGAATAGACAAGGAGGCAAAGAGGTGGCAACGAAAGTAGGCATCAATGGATTCGGGCGTATCGGAAGGTTGGCTCTGAAGGCGATAAATGAGCGGCATGATGACGTGCTGAGCGTGGTGGCGGTGAACGATCTTACCGACGCTAGGACGAACGCTCACCTTTTCAAATATGATAGCAATTACGGTGTCTACCCGGGGAAGGTAGAGGCTAGGGATAGTTCTATCCTGATTGATGGCAATGAGATAAGAGTTCTGGCTGAGCGTGACCCGGCGTAGATTCCCTGGGGGGACTATGGAGTGGATATCGTCATTGAGTCAACGGGACTGTTCACTCAGGCCGCCAAGGCTGCTGCTCACTTCCAAGGTGGGGCCAGGAAGGTGGTCATCTCAGCACCGGCTCGGGACGAGGACATAACCATTGTCCTTGGCGTCAACGAGAGCAAGTACGACCCGTCCCAACATCACATCATATCCAATGGCTCGTGTACTACGAACTGTATTGCCCCTGTGGTGAAGGTACTGCATCAGAACTTTGGAGTTGCTCGTGGACTGCTGACCACTATTCACTCCTATACCAACGACCAGAGGATTCTGGATGTATTCCACCGGGATCTGCGCCGGGCAAGAGCGGCTGCGATCAATATTGTTCCCACCACTACCGGTGCCGCTCGCGTTGTGGGAGTGGTTATCCCGGAGCTTCAGGGGAAGCTCCACGGGATGGCCATGAGGGTGCCTACCTCCGTGGTGTCGGTTGTTGACTTCGTGGCTGATTTGAACAAGGAGGTGTCCGCCGAGGAGATCAACAGCGCTTTCCGGAGTGCTGCCGCAGGAGAGCTGAAAGGTATTCTCGAGTACTGTGATGAGCCCCTGGTTAGCACAGATTTCAGGGGTAATCCTGCCAGTTCTGTTTTCGATGCCCTGAGCACAATGGTCATCGATGGCAACATGGCGAAAGTATTGGCCTGGTATGACAATGAGTGGGCCTATAGCTGCCGCCTGGCTGACCTTGCTGCCTATATTGCTAGCAAAGGCTTGTGACTACCACGTTGCCTTGCGGACCCGTTGACAAGATGCCAGGGCTTGCTACATCATATCCTGATAGGAGGTGAACAAATGTTCTGTCCCAAGTGCGGTACTGAAAACCCTGACGGCGCCAAGTTCTGCTCTAAGTGCGGAGCTGCTCTTGGTGCTGTGCCTGCCTCTTCGGGGGTTTCTTCGTCTTCTGAGACTACTACGGGGCTGGCGCCCAATGTGGCCGGGCTTCTCTGCTATGTTGGCTGGTGGATTTCGGGAATAGTCTTCGTGGTGCTCGAGAAGAAGAGCATCTTCGTAAGATTTCATGCCTGGCAATCAATTGTTACCTTTGGGGTATTGACCGTAGTGCAGATTGCCATAGCTGTAATTCCTTTCGTTGGCTGGATTCTATCGCCGCTCGTCTGGATTCTTAGCGTGGTTCTGTGGATTCTCCTCATGGTTCAGGCGGGAAGCGGCAAGATGTGGAAGTTGCCCTGGGTAGGCAACTGGGCTGAGAAGCAGGCCAGCAAAGCTTCTTGAACTGATAAGCTTTGCCGAGACTTCCCCAGATGCTGCGCAGAGCCCGGGCGTTCGGGCGCAGACCGTGGTTGCTGCGTACAATTTGCACACCGTAAACCTTTCCGTGGCTACTTACGTTTTCCTATATAATAGGCATCAATCCGATGCCTGTTGAAAAGGACATAGTCTCGCGAGCGATAAAGGGCGATGCGGAGGCTTTTGCCGAGCTCTATGAGAAGTACTTCGGGAAAATATACCGGTTTATCTACCTCAGGACTGGGAATCAGACTGAAGCTGAGGATATAGCTCAGGAGGTGTTTGCCAAAGCTTTGGAGGCAATTGGCTCATACAGATGGCGAGACATTCCCTTTGCTTCCTGGCTGTTTCGCATTGCTCATAATCAGGTGGTTGACCATTTCAGAAAGCAGGGGAAGGTGGAGAGGGTAGAGTTGGAGGACAATGTGGTCGCCGCTGACGAGCCAAGTCCGGCGCTTGTTGCTGAGCGGCGGTTCGAACTGGAAGAGCTGAGGGCCAATGTAAGCAAGCTGTCTCCGGCCCAGCGCGAGGTAATCACACTGCGTTTTAGCGCCGAACTTTCCATCGCTGAAGTGGCAGAGGCCCTGAGAAAGAACACCGGGACGGTCAAGGCGTTGCAATACAATGGCATAGTGGCGCTAAGGAAGCTAATGATGGGTGATAGTCAGAGATGGACCGAAAGATAGAAGACATTCTGGATGAGTGTCTGGATCGCACATTTGCCGGCGAAACCATTGAGGATTGCCTTGATGCTTATCCTGGAGAGGCGTCCGAGCTGGCGCTGCTGCTCGAGGCTAGCTGCGTTGTTATGCGGGGCTGCGCTGCTATTCAACCTGCCCCGGCATTCAAGGCGAGGACCTGGCATTACCTTGAGGCGATCTTCCGTGATCGGTTCGAGGGAGTCAGGAGCGCAGGGGTGGTTCCCATTTGGCGCAGAGCGTGGACTATGGCCATGGCTGGCGTCTTGCTTGTCCTGTTCTCTTGTGTGGCGGTGGTTGCTGCCTCGACAAATGCTTTGCCCGACGAGTTTCTCTATCCGGCCAAATTGGCTGCGGAGCAGGTAAGGATGACGCTGGCCTTGTCTGATCTGGGCGAAGCGAAGCTTCACCTTGAGTTTGCCGAGCGCAGGGCGTATGAGATGGGTGAGGTGGCGCAGCAGGGGAAAGCGGACAGACTTCTTGTATTGGCCGGGCAAGTTGCCGAGCACCTGGGTGAAGTGTGTGTGACGGAGGAGATGAAGGAGGTGGCGGAGGAAGCGTCAGCAGCCCTGGCCCCGGCTCCATCCCTGTCGGCGGGAACAGAACGTTCAGATGAGGGAACGGAGGTTGAGGAGTTGGGGGCATTGCTGAGTCAGAGTCGTGAGGAAAGCCTGGAAGCCCTGGAGGACGCTTTGGCCAGAGCCCCTGAAGCGCTCAAACCGATCCTGAGGCGGACTATTGAGAGTGTGGCCAAGGACTATGACAGAACCATTTCTATCATAGAAAGCGGCTCAAACCAGTAGTCCAAGTACGGGAAATCCTTGGGAGATTTGGGGGCTAATAGTATAATAGCGGTTGTAGATGGGCTCGGAGGTTATCTATCGCAAGTGGCGTCCGCAGACTCTAGCCGAGGTCGTGGGTCAGGAACCTGTGACTCAGACCCTGCGCCATGCCGTTGAGAGCGGGAAGATAGCTCACGCCTATCTTTTCTGTGGTCCTCGAGGGACGGGGAAGACCAGCACCGGACGCGTTCTGGCCAAGGCAGTCAATTGCCCCCATCAGATCGGCGGCGAGCCATGCAATAGCTGCGACATGTGTCGCTCAATCACCGCAGGGATGTCTCTGGATGTGGTGGAGATGGACGCCGCCAGCAATCGCGGGATTGATGACATCCGCAATCTCAGGGAAAAGGTCAACTATGCCCCCAGCCTTGCCCGGTATAAGGTATATATCGTGGACGAGGTCCACATGCTTACCGATCCGGCTTGTAATGCCCTGCTGAAGACCCTGGAGGAACCTCCTCCTCACGTCATATTTGTCCTGGCTACTACAGAGCCGCACAGGGTGGCATCCACTATCGTGTCCAGATGCCAGCGCTTCAACTTCCGCCGTCTCTCGCGAACGGCGATGACCGACAAGCTGAAACTGATCTGCCAGAAGGAGGGTTTTCGGGTTGCCCTTGAAGCCTTGAGGCTTATTGCTCAGGCGGCTACGGGGAGCCTCCGCGATGCCGAGAATACGTTGGAGCAATCGGTAGCGTACTATGGCAATCAGATTGACTTTGACCAAGTTCAGTCGGCACTGGGACTGACCGGGGATTGGCGAAGCAGGGAACTGGCGAAACACATCGTTGGCAGAGATATCTCTGCCGGCCTCCGGGTCATAAATGATGTCAGCGGCGATGGCGTCGACCTGCGGCAGTTCAACCGCGAATTGGTGGATTATCTTCGAGGTTTGTTGCTGGCCAAGTCTGGGTGTGAAGAGGCGCTGGATGCTACCCAGGAGGACCTGGCGGAGATGGGAAGCCTTGTGGCTGGCGCCAGCCTCGGGTACTTGCTCACGGCAGTCAAGCTCTTCTCCAGCATAGACTTCCGTAGCGATAGCTATTCCCCCTTGCCTTTGGAGCTAGCCCTGGTTGATAGTGCTTTGCCTCTTGCTATTGACCGGTGTGACCCGGGCACGGCTGAGCCTTCTGAAACAGCGGAAGCCAGCGATATATCTCAGGAGCCACCCCAATGCTTGAGCGGAGCGGAGATTCCTGATATGGCAGACAATACTGAGGATTCAGGTGGGGAGGCTGGCCAAGGCTTTGAGTATCTGAGAGGTCGATGGAGGGAGTTCGTTCACTCCTTGAAGGGCGAGGGTTCCACAGGCACCTTGGATGCCTTCTTGCGTAGCGCCTGTGAGCCGATAGCTCTTGAGGATGAGACTCTGGTGCTGGGTTTCTACTACAGTTTTCACAAAGAGAAAATCGAAGATCCGAAATACCGATACCTGGTTGAGAGGAAACTGGAGGAGGTTTTTGGCC
>Ga0114919_10002924_pt1 | contig 13817 bp, 12 predicted proteins | sample BlataG_FD_88682 | JGI IMG/M metagenome (GOLD analysis project Ga0114919, IMG submission 88682) | Deep subsurface microbial communities from Black Sea to uncover new lineages of life (NeLLi) - Black_00105 metaG | ecosystem: Environmental > Aquatic > Marine > Oceanic > Sediment | place: Atlantic... | reverse complement strand
GAGCCGGCTCCGGTCACGATAGCCACCTTTCCCTTGACCCTGTCACCCATAGCTCACACCTCCTTTCTCCGGTGTAGCCGCCCGGACTCGAGGCTGAACACCCGGAGTCTAGATGCTCATGTTCAACTTGACGGACAGCTTGTCCAGCATATCCCGAGTCATGGACGTCAGGTCATAGTCCGGGTGCCATCCCCACTGCCGGCGAGCGGCGCTGTCATCCATCCTGTTGGGCCATGAATCGGCAATCGCCTGACGCACCGGGTCGACATGATAGTCCATGACGAGATCAGGAATGTGCTTCTTGATTTCGTCGGCTATTTCCTCCGGCGCAAAGCTCATTGATGAGACGTTGAAGGCGTTCCTGAATGTCCAGTTGGCCGGGTCTGCCTCCATGATATCGACCATCGCCTTCAACGCGTCGGGCATATACATCATATCCAGATAGGTCCCCTGCTTCAGGAAACAGCTGTATCTCCTGTGCTTGATCGCCTCGTAGTAGATCTCCACGGCGTAGTCAGTGGTCCCGCCTCCAGGCAGAGTCACGTTGGAAATGAGGCCCGGGAAACGAACGCCGCGGGTATCCACGCCGAACTTCTTATAATAGTAGTCACAGAGTAGCTCACCGGTAACCTTGGTCACGCCATACATGGTATTGGGACGCTGCACCGTCTCCTGAGGCGTATTGTCGTGCGGAGTGGTGGGACCAAAAGCGCCTATAGAGCTGGGGGTGAACACGGCGCACCCGCTTTCACGAGCGACCTCCAGGACATTGTGCAGACCGTTGACATTCACGTCCCAGGCCAGGTGTGGCTTGGCTTCCGCCACCGCCGAAAGCAGAGCTGCCAGATGATAGACGGTATCCACCCGGTACTTCCTTACCACCTCCCTCACCGTCTCGATGTCAGTACACTCTATGAAGTGGAACGGCCCTGAATTGAGCAGTGTCTCACCAGGCTTCGTCCTGTGGCCTGTGGCTATGACATTGTCATTCCCGTATCTCTCCCGCAAGAACAACGCCAGCTCCGAGCCAACCTGCCCGCAGGCTCCCGTTATCAAGATCTTATTCACGAATCCACCTCCTGTGTCGCTGAGTCGCCAGCGCCAACGCTGCCGTTCCCGCCATTATATCCCAACGGCCCGAGTTCGGGATATGGTTCTGCCCCCTTCCTCCCACTGGCATCCCGTAGCCGTGCCGGACCTCAGTGTCCCGGGAACCCCACCTATGACCATTTCACCACCTCGAATAGTACCTTCGGGTGATTCACAATCGAAGCCGCGAATGTATACTTAGGCATACACAAGCCGTACAGGCATACAACAGAAGAATGAGGAGAACAGCATGGTGGTAAGAATCAACGGAGGAAGCTACTACTGGACCGCTGAAGCCTGTCACCTGGCGGGGATAAGCAAGAACACCTTCCTGCGCTGGGTCAGGCAGGGCTCGTTTCCCGACGTGAAACACAGGGATAGAAGGGGCTGGAGACTGTTTGCCGAGGAAGACCTGGAGAGGCTGAAGGCCGAGGCAAATCAGATAACACCAGGCGCATAGTCACAGGATCGGAGGTCGAGCAGGGGAAGTGGAACCAACTGAAACAGCAGAAGCAGGGGCAGGAGCCCCAACAAGCATCTACGCCAGCCAAGCGCGGTCCACGCCGCGCGTGAAGTCCACGGGCCAGAGGGACTGGCGCGATCTCAGGATGAACCTTCTCTCTCAGATTGACAGTACGGTACGCTCAGCCCCAGGGCTGGCAGACCTGGATGAACACGTCCTGCAGATGATCCAGCGCGCGCTCAGGTCCGCCGCCTGCGCCGTGCTCCTGCTGGACGAGAGAAAGAAGGAACTGCTCTTCGAGTTCACCAATGGCAAGAGACATAGCCCTGCCGAGCACATAAAGCTGGACGCCAGTTCCTGCATCGTCGGTTGGGTTGCCCGCAATGGCAAACCGCTCATCATCAACGATACCAGCAAGGACCGGCGCTTCAACAAGGACATCGACCAGCTAGCAGGCTATCCCAGCAAGTCTATCATCTGTGTTCCCCTTATCGTACGTGGCAAGACCATAGGGGTCCTTGAGGTGCTGAACAAGCTGGATGGGAGCGATTTCACCGAAGAGGACCTGGCAACCCTGGTGGCGGTGGGGTCGATCGCAGGCATGGCAATCGAAAACACCCGGCTGCACCGGTCCGTCGAGGAGGGATACAAGAGCACCATCAGGGCGCTGGCCGCCGCCGTTGACGCCAAAGACCCGTACACCTGCGGACACTCACATAGAGTGATGGAATACGCTCTGGTGGGCGGAAAAGCGCTGTTGCTGCCAAAGGAAGATCTCGACATCCTCGAGTATGGCGCCACCCTTCACGACATAGGCAAGATCGGCATTCCGGATAGCATACTGGCCAAACCCGGCTCCCTCACAGCCGAGGAGTGGGGAATCGTCTGTCAGCACCCGCTGGTAGGGGCCAGTATCATTGAGGGTATCCCTTTCCTGGAGGACGCCAGAGAGCTCGTCGTCCACCATCACGAGAGGTATGACGGTACCGGCTATCCTCACGGGCTGCAGGGCGAAGAGATACCCATCGGCACCAGGTTGCTGGCCGTCGCGGACGTTTTCGACACCATGACGACTAACCGCTCATACCGCTCCGCCCTGGACAACAGCGAGGCACTGGAGGAACTGGTGAGGTGCTCGGGGACGCAGTTCTGCCCGGCCGCCGTGGATACCTTCATTGCCGGCTTTCGCCAGAATGCCAAGAACGGTCTACTGCCCAGCCCAGCCTTTTGTCCCCGATAGTACCTGAACCCCCCGGCGATGAAGCACCTGAAATAGCTGTCGCGGCCCGGGCAAGGGTGCAAGAGCGAGGGCCGTCAGGAGCACCCGGGACCGCTAGTCATACCATCCCAGCTCTTCGACCGCTTTCTCCATGACATAGACGTTATACGGAGGTGCTTTCGGCGGGAACCCGCACCCGGACATCAGTATGAACCCGCGGGGAGCATGCTTGGCCTTCTCTATGGCCATCCGGCACAGCTCGTAGACCTCCTGAGGAGTCCCGGTCTGGGTGACTGCCGGCTCGATGTTGCCGGCTATGATGCACTTGTCGCCAAAGTACTCTATGGCCGTGGCCAGGTCGACTTCGTGTCCAAACGTCACGATACCCGGATCCCCCATCGGCACCCGGGCCCAGTGGGGCAGATTGAAGTTCTGCTCTCCACATATGTGACACATTACGTGCCTTATGCCCGTATCCAGTATCTTCCGGTGAAACTCCACGGTGTAGGGCAGCACGAACTCCTCAAAGTGCTTCGGCGAGATTATCTGATTGGCTGCCGACGGTTCGCTGGTGAAGCCGATGATGTCCGGGCCGAAGGTCTCCACCCAGTACTGCGTGACCTCGACGAGGTGGTCCGTGGCCATGCGCAGGAGCCTGTGCGCCAATTCCGGCTTCCTCAGCATCCACCGGCACATCTTCTGGATGCCACAGATGTTTGCTCCCGTGGTGAACACTCCCGCGGTGGGAGTGGTTACCCAGACACCTGCCTTCTCCGCAGCCCTGGAAAACGTCATTGCCATGGGAATCGCACCAGCCGTCCTGGGGTCGGGCGGTTCCAGCTTCCACACGTCATCCTCCGTCTCCACCGCGAAGCGCACAGCCGACGGAGCCATTTGGAACTCGCCGCTGGGGAACCTCACCTCACCCCCAAACTCCCACGCTCCATACGCGCCGTAGGCGTAGAACGGGAACCCGTCGAAGCCGTACTGCTCCTGCGTCAGCAGCTGGTCCTGCAAACTCATCTCGCAGTCTGAATAGGAGCTGCCTATGCTATGGCCCAGGTTTACGGCAGCGAACCCCCGGAACCCCAGAGGGAAGAAAGGAACCCTGTCCGGCCTGCGGCCGGCCAGCAGCGCGGTCACCCGGCCTCCCGGGCTGCTCTTGCTTTGCGCTGTCACTCCAGATGGCTTCATCATTTCCTCGTTTCCGGGCTTGCGGCTGCATTTCCCTGCCCTCACCTACCGGCATCATCCGGCGAGAAGGCAGCCATCCGAACCCAGCATTTCTACACGTACGGTACCATGGGGTAGTGGCCGCGGGCTACGTCTATGCGCCCCAGCTCCGCCCCACCTTCCCACAGCTGGATGATCTTGCAGTCTCGCAGGTATTTCTCTATGTTGTATTCCTTCATGTAGCCGTAGGAACCGGTAAGCTGCATGGCCTTGTTGCATACGTCGATGGCCACGTCACAGGCATGTACTTTGGCCCCGGTAGCTCTGGCAATCTGAGCATCTGCGTAGGGAGCTCCGTACACCTTGCGGTTGTTGAACATGGTAGCGACAGACAGATAGTAGAACCTGGCGCTCTCAACACCGATGATCATGTCCGCCAGCATGGCGGCCTGAAGGCTATGCTGCCTGACCTGCTTGCCGCCATAGTACCTGTTCCCGGTGAACTCGAGGGCGATGTCCAGCGCAGCCTGAGCAGCGCCAACGGCAAACGCCGCACTGGAGAGCCGCCCCCACGACAGGAAGTTGCGGAAGCTCTGATGATCCCTTCCCGGCTCCGGCGAGGCCCGGTATTCTCTAGGTACTCTCACGTCGTCAAGATAGATGCTGGCATTCACATCAGTGTACCTCATGCCCATCTTGTTCTCCGGCTTACTGAAGGAAAGACCGGGAGTCTCTGCCGGGACATAAATCAGCGCGATGCCTTCCTCCCTCAGCTCTGGATCGGTGGTGCAGGTCACCAGATAGGCATCGGCAACGCTGGCGCCGCTGGGGAATTGCTTGGCCCCATTTATGACCCACTCATCCCCTTCGAGCTTCGCAATGGTGTGTATCTCCTTCCCCCGGTACTCCGCACTCTCGATATTGCAGCCGCCTTCAGGCTCAGTCATCCCCTGGCAGGCCTCATGAAACTCATCCATACAGAAACGGGGGCACAGGTCGTTGAGCACCCTGTCGTTGTGAGAACGCATTGCCGGGCCAAATACCCACGGCGGAATGCTCAGGGTCATGGCTATTCCACAGTCACCGCGAGAGATCTCCTCATATCCCACCATCAACGAGACCGCATTGGCGCGCATGCCACCCATCGATTCCGGCAGACCCCTCTTGTGCAGACCCAGCCTTGCCAGACCATCCAGGACATGGTGAACCAGCTTGCGGTCCTCATCCTCATCCAACTGCTGCCTCACCGGCATCATCTCCTTCTCCACGAACTCGCGGATCGTCGCCACCATCATTCTGTCTTCTTCGCTGAGAAAATCGCCGTATTCCTGCATTGCTACCTCCTTCTGTCCTTCCAGGCGACAGATGGCTTCGGACCGCCACCATCATCCAGCCACCGTGCTCACCCGGCACGCAAGAATACGCCTTGGCGCACGTGTCGTCAACCAGGGTAGGGCTGTGCAGGCCAACTGGAGCGTGACTGAATCCGACATGGGGTCCACCATAACTGAGACGATCAATGGTCCGCGTAGCTCCATGAGGGCGCCAACGAAGCACGGAAGCTGCCTATCGAAAGAGATTCCGCAGGGTGCAGGCGGGTTGACTGTCCTCGGCAACTGCAATACAATGCAAGGCTGGCGAAAGGAGGCTCGCAATGAGCACGCATCAAACCGATGTCCTGATTATTGGCGGCGGAATACTAGGCGCCGCGGCGGCCAGGGAGTTATCGAAATACAAGGTTGACACCACTCTGGTTGAGAAGGAGGTCGACTGGGGTTGGGGAAGCACCAAGGCCAACATCGGCCTGGTGTGTCAGGGGGGCGACGGCCTCGAGTTCAGACCAGAATATCACAGAAGCAAGCTTGTCTGGGACAGCATCCCCATGATGGAGCCCCTCTGCCAGGAGCTGGAGGTACCGTTTAAGAGAGTGGGGATGATCGGGGTATACATGAACGAGGACCAGAGGTCGAAATTCTCGAAGATGCAGTCGAGGGCGGAGAAAGTCGGCATAAGCTCTCACCAGTGGATTGACCGCGATACCCTGTTTGACATGGAACCTCACGTGAGCAGAGATGCACTGGGAGCCCTATATGACCCCGTGCCGGCTGTCACCGATCCCATCAAGCTGAACATAGCCCTGGCGGAAAACGCCGTGCAGAACGGGGTCCACGGCTTGTTGGGCAGAGAGATAGTGGACATTTCCCCAGGGGTAGGCGGATTTGAGGCCAAGACCAATGACGGTCCCATCAAGGCTAGATTCGTCGTCAACGCCGCTGGACTCTATGTGGACAAGGTGGCCCGTATGGTGAATGCCGACAATTTCGTGGTCTATCCTGTCAAGGGATACGTAGGCGTCCTGGACAAGAGGATGGGGGACCTGGTGAGACACAACGTGTGGCGTGTACCTCCCATTCCGGGAGAGATGAATGTCATTGAACCTACTGTGGATGGGAATATCATCTTCGGTATTACACTCATGCAGGCCAGGAGAGGCGATTTCTCCACCAAAGGAGAAATGGCTGAAGCGGCCCTGGAACACGTGCAGGGCATTGTGCCCGAGCTGTCGGCGAAGGATGTCATCAAGTACTTTGCTGGCTTCATGATGATGAAGACCTTCGAACTGGGTTGGCATGACTGCGTTGTTGAGCCTTCACCCATCGTGCCGGGATTCATCAATGTCACTATGGGCTATCCGGGCATCAGCGCCTGCCCGGCAACAGGAAAGGAAATCGTGCAGATGCTGGCCGACCAAGGGCTTGACCTGGTGCAGAAGACTGACTTCAATCCCCGGCGTAGGGACATAACCGACTTCAGCGAGCTTCCCGACGAGGAGAAGAGCGAGCTTATCGCCCGGGAGCCAAGATACGGCCACGTGGTCTGCCGTTGTGAGACCGTGACAGAGATGGAAGTCGTCGACGCCATCAGAAGAGGCGCGACTACGATTGACGGAGTCAAACACAGGACCCGGGCCGGCACCGGACGCTGTCAGTCCGGCTTCTGCCGATCCCGGGTAATCAGCATTCTGGCAAGAGAGCTTGGAATCTCCGAGCAGGAGGTTACCATGGCTGGGGGCAAGTCCCAGGAAATGCTCTACAGGAGCAAACAGCTATTGGAAGGAGGTAACTAGACTTGCACCAAGAAGTCGATGTGGCAGTCATAGGCGCGGGTCCGGCAGGACTGGCTGCCGCCATAAAGGCGAAGCAGGCCGGAGCAGAGAGGGTGCTTATCTTCGAGCGTGCCGAGAATCTGGGTGGCTTGCTGGATCAGTGCATCCACAATGGTTTTGGCTTGCTCTACTTCGGCGAAGACCTTACAGGGCCCGAGTACAGGGATCGTTTCATCCAGAAGGCTATGGACCTGAAGGTGGAGGCCGAGCTGCAGTCCATGGTTCTGGATCTCCAGGCCGACCATACCATGAAGGTGGCGAGCAGCAGGAAAGGCTATCTCACCCTCAGGCCCAAGGCGATTGTCCTGGCTATGGGCTGCCGCGAAAGAACCAGGTACGCCATCAACATCCACGGCAGCAGGCCATCCGGAATCTACACCGCCGGTCAAGCCCAGAGGTTTGTCAACATCCACGGCTTACTTCCCGGAAAAAGGATAGTCATTCTAGGCTCGGGGGATATCGGGATGATCATGGCCCGCCGGCTCACCCTGGAGGGGGCCAGCGTGGAAGCGGTAGTAGAGGTACTTCCCTATGTGGGAGGACTCATCAGAAACGAGGTACAGTGCGTACATGACTTCGATATTCCGCTGTTCTTGAAGCACACTGTGAGTCAGGTCCATGGCTTTCCCCGAATCGAGGCGGTGACCATAGCCGAGGCAGATGAAGGCTGCAATCCGGTGCCGGGGACAGAGCGCAGGATAGAGTGCGACACCCTGCTCCTTTCCGTCGGGCTTATCCCGGAGAACGAGCTTTCTCTGAAGGCAGGAGTGGAGTTGGACCCCATCGTGGGGGGGCCGATTGTGGATGAGGCAAGGCAAACCAGCGTCCCCGGCATATTTGCCGGGGGGAACGTAGTCCACGTACATGACCTGGTTGACAACGTAACCTGGGAAAGTGAGATCGCCGGGGCGGGCGCTGCTGCATTTGCCAGTGGAGCGAAGCCACCGGGCAGGAAGATAGAGATGAAGCCAGGGAGGAACATCAGATACGTTGTGCCCCATACTATTAGCGGGGACAGCGATGTGACTCTCTATATGCGAGTCAAGGAACCAGAGAGAAACGTCAGGATCAGAGTCGGCGACGTTGTCACCAGCAAGGTCAAGCTGGCAGTGAAGCCGAGCTCGATGGAGAAGATGGAGATCGCTGCCGGCGAGCTAGGCAAGCTGAAGGACGGTGCGAGTGAGATTGTGGTGGAGTGTCTGACGAAGGAGGCCAAGTAGGATGGGAAGCAAGGGAACTGTGATCTGTGTCGGTTGCCCTATGGGTTGTGAGATCACCCTGACGATAGATGACAACGGAGAGGTGAGTAAGATCACCGGCAACAGCTGCAAGGAAGGCAAGACGTACGCCGTAGATGAATACAAGAACCCATTGCGAGTGTTGACAGCGACCGTTCTCACGGAAGACAGCTGCCAGCCCTTGCTGCCCGTGCGGACTGACAGGCCGATATTAAGGTCAAAGTTGACCGAGGCCATGCCTGTACTGGCGAAGGTGAGGGCGAAGCCGGAGCTGAAAGCGGGAGATATCCTCATACACAATCTCCTGGGTACCGGCTCTAACGTTGTTGCCACGAGTAGCCTGCCCTGCTAGCGAATGACAGACAGGAGTTCTGCGTAGGAAAGGAGTACCCACATGGAAGAAGTACCCGGCCTGGCAATAGACAGAGAGACGGCCTTCGATCACGAGGGCCACATAAAGAGAATAACCCTGGGCATGGCGCGCAAGATGCTGGAGGCAGCAGTAAGATATAGCGTGGAAGTAGTCGGATTTCCGTGCAGCATAGCCGTTGTTGACGCAGCCGGTGCAGTCATCGCCGTTCACAGAGCAGACGGGGCCCCACCGGGAACCGTGGATATTGCCATTGAAAAGGCATGGTCGGCAATGGTCATGGGAATGCCGACGCTTATGCTGGGCAGGTTCATAGACCCGAGGGTGGCGGCAACAGTCCCGCTGGGAACACACGGGATTGGGATAGCCAACAGGCACAGGGGACGCCTGTGTGCCATCCACGGGGGGATCCCTATCAGGGAGGTTGGCACGAGCCTTGGCCTCGACGTAATCGGTGGAATCGGCACCAGCGGCTGCCCCAGCGCCGACGATGACAACACAGTCAGCCAGGCAGGGTTCTCTGCCCTCTATGATTAGCACTTTGCACGCTTGAGGACATTGGAGGTTACGTATGGACATCACACTTGATACGGCGAGGGACATGATCAGTGCAGCCATGGGCGAGGCACAGAGAATAGGCAATGCCTGTAGCATTGCCATTGTCGACGAGAACGGGTGGCTCGTTGCCGCAGAGAGGATGGAAGATGCTCTGATCCCGGCTCTGGATATGGCCCGGGACAAGGCCTGGACTGCATTTGCCTTCAAGATGCCCAGCTCTGAGATAGGCAGGTTTGGCAATCCGTCAGCAGCGAATGCTGGCTTCAACACGGCAAACTGGAACGATCGGCTGACCACCATTGGCGGCGGCTTGCCCATAAAGGAAGGCGACAGCGTAGTCGGCGGAGTCGGCGTCAGCGGTGGAACCATTGAAGAAGACGTGGCCGTCTGCGAAGCAGCAATAAGAGCAATGGCCACACCTCGGCCAGTATAGAGACGGAAGCCCTCTACCCAGGTACCTTAGCCGCCGAGAGCCCTACCCAGGTACCTTAGCCGCTGAGCCTGTCTCCCACCTTCAGGCCAGCCTGCGCCGCAAACCCTGTTGCTCCCATCTTGGGGGAACGTGCCGGCTGGACTTCCTTGATCAGGACCCCTCCACCTGCGGCAAGCACCACAATTCCCCGCTCGGTGATATCAACAACCTCGCCCGGCAGGCCTCCCACAGCGTCGGCAAGCAACTCCGAGTCAAACACCCTGAATCGGGTGCCGCCGAAACCGGTCGTTGCCCCCGGTCGGGGATTCGTTCCCCGGATAAGGTTGTTAACTCTGGTCGCCGGCTGACCCCAGTCTATGACCGCATCCTTCTCAGTCAATAGCGGCTCATAGGTGGCCTGTGATTCGTCCTGAGGAATTCGCGGCGCCGTCCCCTTCCTGATCAATTCGATGCTCTCCCCTATTGCCTGTATTCCCAGGGGAAAAAGCTTGTCGAAGTACAGCGAGCCGGCCGTGTCGTCAGGGGAGATCTCTGCTTCCTTCTGCATCAGGATAGGTCCGGTGTCAATCCCCTTGTCGGGCCAGAAGATAGTGATGCCTGTCCTGGTATCGCCGTTGATTATCGCCCAACTGATGGAACTGCCTCCTTTGTGTTTGGGAAGTAGCGACGGGTGCCACTGTATTGTGCCCAACCTGGGATGGCTCAGAATAGACTCGGGTAGAATACTGGTCACGTAGGCCATGACGTTCAGGTCGGGGTCAAGCTTGACGTAGTCGTCGTAGACCTCCCGGGCCTTCATGTTCTCCGGCTGAAAGGTCGGTATGTCCAGCCGAAGCGCCAGTTCCTTCACCGGATTTGCTCTTCCCGGAACCTCGGGGGATGTGTAGACTCCCACTACCTCTTCTCCCTCTTTGACCAGCCTTTCGAGGGCCTTCTCACCAAAAGCCGTCTGCCCTATCAGCACAATACGCACGCGTCTCCTCCTTCTTATCGGCCCGCGCAATTCGCCGGCCATATTGTAGGCGACTGCTCCGAAGAAGTCGAGGGTTTCATTCACCATAATCCTGATTCCTGGCACAAATAAGGCCTGAAGGGCTTGACTCGCGTCCCCAGCAGTCTGCTATCATTGGCAAGATTTGTCACCACTTCAACCTGGCCCGAGATGCAGTTCTGTGAAAGGAGGAGCCCATTGATATGGAAGACTATGCCTCGGTGAAGCTACGCGGGGAGGTAATAGACGAAGGGTTGTGCTCGTTATGCGGGGGGTGCGCCGCTGGCTGCCCGTACCTGGCCCAGTACAAGGGCGGGATAGTCCAGCTGGACCGCTGCACGCTATCAGAAGGCAACTGCTACCAGTACTGCCCTAGAACCTACACCGACATGGACGCGCTCAGCCAGAAGATCTTCGGCCAGCCCTTCAGCAAGGAAGACATGGGAGTGGTCAAGGACGCACTGCTGGCGAGGGCGACAGACACGGCAATCACTCAAAAGGTGGATGACGGGGGCGTGGTGACTGCGCTGCTGTCCTTCGCACTGGCGGAGGGACTCATTGACGCCGCAATCGCAACGGGAATGCCCGGTGACAAAGGCGCAGGTGGTCCCCTGGCCAGGAATATTGTAACGGCAATGTCTGGCAATGGCTCTCCCGTCGGCTTGCTGGCGCGAAGCAAGCAGGAACTGCTCCAGTGTGCCGGTGCGGACTACCTGACGGCCAGGGCGCTATCGGTCCTCAACAGCGTTCCCAAGGAGAGCAACGAGAAGCTGGGAATAGTGGGCCTGCCCTGCCAGGTTGCCTCAGTGGCCAAGAGGAAAGCCTCCCCACCAGACAACAGGGTGAGCATTGACAATGTCAGGCTGGTAATCAGCCTGTTCTGCGCCAACAAGAGATGGCTTGAGCCGGGTGAGAGCAGAGAAGGGGCCAACAAGGCGTGCAGCTACTGCTGGGACTGGACAGGCGAGCTTGCTGATATCTCTGTCGGCTCAGGACGGGCCAAGTTCAAGGAGTGGAACACCGTTATCGTCCGCACCCAAGCCGGAGCCGACATCATTCAGAAGGCCAGGCAGAAAGGTGCCATCGAGGTGCAACCCCTGCCTGAGGAAAGCCTGGCTATAGAGAAGAAGGCGTCGCTGGACAAGAAGAAGAGGGCCATCAAGAACATCCTGGCCAAGAGCGGTGACAAAAAGAACCTTCTCTACTTCGGCATACCCGAGACGCTTGTCGCCAGGCTCTCCAGCTAGGCTCAAGCGATCCGAATATCGTTCGAGAACGCAAGTAAGATCAAGGAGGTGAGCAGATAATGGCAGGTATTGATGTGGATGCCCCCGGCAGCGTTGAGCTGTTGATGGGGAACGAGGCCATTGCCCGAGGGGCGCTGGAGGCCGGGGTTGGATTCACCGCCCAGTATCCCGGGACCCCAGCATCAGAGGTCCTCTCAGTGCTGGCCTCAGTATCCAAGAAGATGAACTTCCATGCTGAGTGGTCTGTAAACGAGATGGTGGCCGCGGAAGCGGCGGCCGGGGCTTCATTCGCCGGTATTCCAGCCCTCTCGGCGATGAAGCAGAACGGAATAAACGTCATCTCAGACTTCCTGGTGAATCTCGGCATGACCGGGGTTGGCACGGGAGGGCTGGTCCTGGTGGTCGGCGACGACCCATCGGCAATTTCCAGCTCCAATGAAGAGGATTCACGATGGATATGCAAGTGGATGGACATACCCCTGCTGGATGCCAGCACCGCTCAAGAGGCCAAAGACATGGTGAAGTGGGCCTTCGAGGTTTCCCGGGAAGTGGATAATGCCTGTATCGTGAGGGAAACGACCCGCCTGGCGCATACCAGGGGCAGAGTTGTGCTGGGCGAACTGCCCAAGGAACGGAAGAAAGCCTTCTTCCCCGACGTGTGGAACATGTACAACCCTACCAAGAGCAAGTTCACCTCAGGCCCGTTCGGAATCCTGCACCATAACTTACAGCAGAGGCTGAAGAAAGCGGTGCCGCTGTTTGAGGCGTCACCTTTCAATTCTTACGTGGGCCCGGAAAAGCCAGAGCTGCTAATCATCACCTCCGGCGTCTGCCATCTCTATTGCGCGGAGGCAGTAGAGCTGCTGAAGGCAGAGGATAGGGTGGGTATCCTCAAGCTGGGCACAGGCTGGCCGATGCCTGAGAAGCTGATACAGCAATACCTTGGCCGAACCGACAAGGTTCTGTTTGTTGAAGAAATCGACCCGTTCACCGAAGGAAACGTGATGGAGTTCGCTGCAAGTCTGCCAGCAGGCACACCCCACGTCGACTTCTACGGCAAGAGGACGGGGCACATCGCCGCCTGGGGGGCCCTCAACACGGATCTGGTAATCGACGCCATGAGCCGGATACTGGGTACCACATACCAGGCGCTGGATGCCGAGTACGCCAAAGGCCTGGCAGAAGCAGCCAAGATGGTGCCTCCCAGGTCAATAAACCTCTGCCCCGGTTGCCCTCACCGCGCCACCTACTGGGCCATCAAGGACGCCCTCACGCTTGACGGGAGGCACGGGCTGGTTACCGGCGACATCGGCTGCTATTCCCTGGGGTTCATCGGTGCCGGCTTTTTCCAGGAAAGGGCAATGCACTGCATGGGCGCCGGGATAGGAGTAGCCAATGGACTGGGGAATCTAAAGGAGTCCGGCTTTAACCAGCCGGTCATCGCCATGGCTGGTGACTCCACCTTCTACCACGCGTGCATACCTGCGTTGGTGAACGGCGTGTACAACCGGGCCAATTTCATCTTTGTCATCGTGGACAACTCTGCCACCGCCATGACCGGCTTCCAGCCTCACCCCGGAGTGGGAGTGGCGGCGACGGGAGAAGAAGCGCCAGTCGTGAACATGGAGGCTCTGTGCCGCTCAATGGGAGCCAAGGTGGAGGTATGTGACCCATTTGATCTCAAGAATACCACCGAGACGCTGGTCAGGTTAATGGCTGAGGAAGAAGAGGGCGCCAGGGTGGTGATAATGCGCCGCGTGTGCGAGCTGGTGAGGGGGCGGAAGGAAAAGCGCGCTCCCTACAAAATGCGTGTAGACCCCAATATATGCGCCGGCGATGGCTGCGGCTGCAACAGGCTGTGCATCAGGGT
>Ga0114919_10002923_pt1 | contig 13824 bp, 12 predicted proteins | sample BlataG_FD_88682 | JGI IMG/M metagenome (GOLD analysis project Ga0114919, IMG submission 88682) | Deep subsurface microbial communities from Black Sea to uncover new lineages of life (NeLLi) - Black_00105 metaG | ecosystem: Environmental > Aquatic > Marine > Oceanic > Sediment | place: Atlantic... | reverse complement strand
TCGTGGCTGAAGATTCCATCGGCTGCCATCTGAATGATTTGGGCGCGTTGTACCAATCGCACGGGGAAGCTTTTCCCGTGAGCCCAGAGTCGGATGGTTGCCTGTTCTTGAGGATCTAAAATAATACGTTCTGATATGTTCATTTGAAATAAGCATAACATACATCCTTTTAAATATCAAGTTATTTATGACGCACTATACTAGGAATCCTACGCAAAGCCCAGGAATTTGAGGAAAAGAGTTATAAACATAAGCTGGAAATGAGTGGTATAGTAGAAACCTAATCACAAAAGAACCTGCTTTTAAAGTTGCCGAAGAAGAGAAAAAGTATGTGTTTTTACCGGAAAGCCTGGTCGAATTTTTGTTCAGACCTGAAACCTGGATTGAAGATGCAGAGTTTAATCATATGCGTTAGTACTAGAATATTTAGCACAACCGCAGGAATTTCTTATGACCAGTTTGGGTTTGATTTTTATTCCATATTGTGTATCATCATCAGGATTAGATATTTTTTTAATCAAAATATTAATTGCGTTTTTTACAACATCAACTTTTCTGGAAGAAATTGTAGATAATTGAATGAAATTTAAGGAAGAAATACTTATATCGTCAAAACCTACCAATGCAATATCTTGAGGAACTCTAATTCCACGTTTCCCGAAGAACTCAAGCATACCCAGTGCCATAGAATCATTACTGCAAAAAATGGCTGTTGGTTTTTTTTCTTTTAAAGATAAAATTTTCTCTGCAGCTTTGTAGCCACTTGCCCGCAGGAAGTTTCCCGGAATAATGAGGTTTTGGTCAATAGGTATGTTGCTTTCTGCCAAAGCCTTTTTATAACCTTCAAGTCTTTCTAAGCCGGATGAGCTGTTGTCCGGTCCGGAAACACAGGCTATTCGCTTATGACCATGATCGATTAAATGCTTTGTTGCTATATAAGCTCCCTCTACATTATCTACTGTTACATAACTGGCTAATTCTGTATGCAATCTTCGGTCAATCAGCACCACAGGGGGAGAACCTCTCAATACCAATCTTTCAATTTGAGGGTCATGTAGATGTGCCGTGGCAATGATAAAACCTTCTATATTTTTCTGCAGAAGAAGTTCTATATATTCTGCTTGAATCTTGTCATTTCCATCCGTACTGCAAAAAATGGGCTGGTAATTTTTTTCCCGACATTCAATTCCTATTTCTCTTACAATTTCGCTAAAAAAAGGAGAAGCCAGGTCCCAAACAATCACGCCTATCATGCCTGATTTTTTAGTTACCAGGCTTCTGGCTAAAGCATTTGGCTGATAATCTGTTTTAGAGATAACCTTTAGAACTTTCTCTTTGGTTTTTTCATTAATATAAGGATAATCATTGATTACTCTGGAAACAGTAGCACTGGACACATTGGCTAATCTGGCTATATCTTTGATTGTAAATTTTCCCATTTTGGCATCCTTTATTTTGAATACGTTTTCACAAACATAATTATATCACAATCGTTTGTAAAATGAAATATTTTTTTAAATTATTTTTTATTTAAAAAATGCATAAGTAAAGAAAATGTAAAACGCTTATATTTAAAGGTTTATGCGGATGTGTGCTTTATTAATATTTAAATTAAAAAAATATTTTGATGTCTTGACAAGATAATAAAATTATGTTATTTTAATATTGTAAGCGTTTTCAATACATAGGAGGAGATTCATTATGAAATATAATTATTTAGGGAAAACCGAGCTTAAAGTATCAGAGTTATGTCTTGGAACCATGACCTTTGGTCGGGAAACCGATGAACAAACTGCCATAGCAATGATTGACCGTTTTGAAGAGGTAGGTGGAAATTTTATTGATACCGCTGATGCATATGGCTCAAAGCCCGGATTGTCCGAGGAGATTGTAGGTAAAGTCCTTAAAGGAAGAAGGCAGAATTTTATTCTCACTACCAAAGTTAATTTTCCTACCGGTGCCGGCCCCAACGACAGAGGACTCTCCAGAGTACACATCATGCAGGCCATTGATGCAAGTTTAAAACGCTTACAAACCGATTATATCGATATTTATTTTATCCATTGTTGGAATAGCAAGACCCCTCTAAAAGATAGCCTTTTCACTTTGGACAACCTGGTTAAATCCGGAAAGGTTCGTTATCTGGGGGCATCCAATTTTACCGCATGGAAATTAATGAAGGCTCTTGGTATTAGTGACCGTTTCGGCTGGCAAAGATTTGTTTGTTTCGAACCTCAGTATAGTCTGGTCATGAGACACATTGAACCGGAATTTTTCCCCTTATGCCAGGAAGAAGGACTGGGGATTGTAGCGTGGTCTCCTCTTGGCGGGGGATTTTTATCTGGAAAATATTTACCTGGAAAAGAACTTGCCCCGGACTCCCGAATTGCTAGCGTAGAAAAAAGAGAAGATTATCGGGAAAAATCGGAAGATTCCTGGAAGAAAAGAGCAACCGAACAAAACTTCCGTATTCTTGAAGAGATGGGGAAAATTGCCAAGAAACAGGGAAAAAGTTTTGCCCAAATAGCTTTATCCTGGATTCGTGCAAAATTAGAAATCACCGCACCAATCATCGGCGCAAGAACTATGGCACAATTGGAGGATAACCTGGGCTGTATTGGATGGGGACTGACAGAAGAAGAATTGAAAATTCTCGATGAAGTCAGCAGTAATGAAGAATTTTATCCTTACCGTTTTATAAATAAATTTGGTTGGTAAAAAGAAGGGGAGGGAAATAGATACATTTTTTGATTTAGAGAAAAATAAAATTATATAAATTAATAGAAAATTACACACAGGAAAACTTAAAGAAATTAAAAAAGGAGTAAGGATAATGGAATTAAATATTCAGGATAAAGTTTCTATAGTAACAGGTGGTTCAAGTGGTATAGGAAAAGTCACGGCATTCTCACTGGCTAAAGAGGGAAGCAAAGTAGTTGTTGCCGATGTAAATTTTGAGCAAGCCAAAAAGGTAACCGAAGAAATAAGAGCTTTGGGACAAGAGGCTGTGGCAATGAAAGTGGATGTAACTAATAAAGTTGAAGTTCAGGATATGGTGAATCAGGTCATGGAAAAATATAAAAAAGTTGATATACTGGTCAACTGTGCGGGGATTCTTCGTTTTTCCCCAATCGAAGATCTCAGTGAAAAAGATTGGAATGATATCTTAGATGTTAATTTAACAGGGACATTTTTTTGCTCTCAGGCTGTCATAAAAGGAATGAAAAAACAAAAATCCGGAAAAATTGTAAATATTTCCTCGTGCGCCGCCAAGGTAGGTGGCGTAAGGGCTGCTGCCAGTTATTCTGTGTCTAAAGCCGGAGTCTCTAATTTTACTATATGCCTGGCCAGAGAACTGGCTCCCTATAAAGTTAATGTTAATGCAATTGCTCCATCCATGATAGATACCCCAATGACAAATCAGGAGGGTTATGGAAAAGAAGCAAAAGCAAATTTTGTAAAGACCATTCCCTTGGGTTTAGGCAAGCCGGAAGATATAGCCAATGCCATATTATTTTTGGTTTCAGATAAGTCATGTTATATTACCGGAGAAATATTGGATGTCAATGGTGGCTTTGTCATGGATTAAATCTCCATAATTAATTTAGACAATTGTTTAGAAAGGAGACAAAGTAATGATTGATTTTACAAAAAAAACAGCTCGTACTGAACCAGAGAGTCATCTTGGTAATCTTGCCAAGACAATTATTGCTATCCGAGAAGAGGAATTTCAATCCCTTTCTTTCGATTCATGTAGATCATGGTCTCTCAGAATATGGAAAGAGACAGCAAGGGAGTTAGTTGAGAAAAGCCTATGTTATAACCCTACCCCTGTTCCTTTAGATATCAAGATAGAAGCAACCGAAAAACGGGATCAATACGAGTTGAAAAAAGTAACCTTTGCCACAGCTTCACATACAAGAGTGCCTGCTTTTCTCTTAATTCCATCTCAAGGTAAACCGCCTTATCCTGGGATAGTTGCTCTACATGATCATGGTGAGTTTCATTACTTTGGAAAGGAAAAAATTGTTTCCTGTCCTCAAGAACATAAGATTTTAAAAAGCTTTAGAGAACAATATTACGGGTCTCGCCCCTACGCTGAAGAACTTGCTCGTCGTGGTTATGTTGTGCTAGTGATTGATGCATTTTACTGGGGAGAGCGTAGGCTTCAATTTAAAGCAATACCTTCTGAGTTAGAAGAGAAATTATCAGGAATTTCTCCATCAAGTGAACAATATGTCATTATATGGAATGATTTTTACAACGATAGAGTTAAGTCACTCAACACCATGTTAGGATTCTGTGGAACTACATGGTTGGGTATAGAAGTTCATGATGATCGAAAAAGTATTGATGTTCTTCAATCAATCCCTGAAGTCGATCCTGAAAGAATAGGTGCAATAGGCCTTTCTGGAGGGGGATACCGAACAGGTTATTTAGCAGGAATGGATGATAGGATAAAGGTTGCGGTAATAGTTGGCTGGATGACCGAATTAGTGGATTTAGTCAAAATAAGTGAACCGGTCCATTATGGTAGGCCTATTGCAGAGGAGAGTGTCTACAAACACTTAGATCATCCGGATATTGTATCTCTAGCAGCTCCTGAATGTGCTTTAAATATATTTAACTGTGGACAAGATCAACTCTATACTTTTGCCAGTATGAAGCGAGCTTGTGAAAAGATTGGTGCTGTTTATAAGAAACTAGGTGCTTCCAGTAAATTTAACTATAAGTTTTTCGATGTTCCTCACCTATTTAACATCGAAATGCAAGAAGAATCATTTAACTGGATAGACCGTTGGCTAAAAGATTCTTAAAACACAGTTAAAAAATTAATAAAGGAGGTGGTAAACTGCTATAAAATAAGTATTTTTGTTCTGTATTACTTACTAAATAAAAGGAGGTATTTATATTATGTTAAGTCAAAAGATAAAGCGTTTTTGTATAGTGGGGGCTCTTATAGTAGCCATATTCGTTTATTGTAGTTCAATTGCTTTCGGTGAAGAACCACGAGAATTATTAGTTGGGTTCGCAGCATGGTCGCAGCTATGTCCTCGAGATGTTGCAGAAACTGTGGCTTTAAAGAAGTATACCGAAGAAATAAATGCACAAGGAAAATACAAGCTTAATCTGATAGTAACTGATGCTGCTGGAAAAAGAGAAAAGATACGATCCGATATAGAGGACCTGTTAGTGCAGGATGTAGATATATTGATAGTCATGCCGATTGACACCCACGACTTTTTGGGTTGGAAAGACATAGTGATGAAAAAAAGACAAGATACTGGCAAACCCTTAGTATATGCATCCGCTTCAAAGATACCTGTGGAAGAGGACCTTAGTATTGAGAAAATTGGTGTTGATTTTGCATTAGCAACTTCGGATGTTAATTCTGGAAAAGCCCTTGGCGAACACTTTGTAGCATATTTATTTGGGAAAAAAGGGAAATATGAGGGAAAATTAGTAGAGTTACGTGGTGCTCCTGGAACTTCCGCTAATATGTTAAGGCATGCGGGCTTTCATTCTGTGATGGACCAGTATCCTGACATAGTAACTGTGTTTGAACAAAGTCACAACTGGAGTAGAATGGAAGCTTTGGAACTTACTAGAGTTGTTTTGCAAAAATTTCCTCCTGGCAGTTTTGATGCGATTTTTGCATATTTTGATGATGGTGCCATGGGAATCCTTGAAGCTACTAAAGAAGCAGGTAGAGCAGGTGAATTCCTTATCTACACTAGTGATGGCCAGTCAGATTGCTTAAGAGCAATACAAGAGGGACAAATAACAGCGTGTGCAGTTTATGAGCATCGTACTGGAAAGATGTGTCTGGAAAAAGCTATTGAAATATTAGAAGGAAAAACTGTTGAAGGAATAGTTTTACCACCTGATATTCTAATGACGACAGGGAATATCAATAAAATACTTGGAACAGTTTATACTCCTTATCTTTCAGGCGAGGACGTTCATTGGGATTGGGTCATTAAATAATAATGTTAGTGTAAACTTTTAGTGAGGTAGTTGGAAAAGATTACCAAGGGATAATAAAAAGGTGTAGACTTACCTATATCAACAAAAACCATTTAAAAAAGGAGGTAAGCTACACCTTTGGATACTATAACAATAACTTTTCCCGAGGTCAAGGATATAAAATATCTATTTTATTAAACTACAAACGAAAGGTAAGAAAAAAGGCAAAGGTTCTCTGGAAGTAAAATTAGAAACAGGTTATGCCGGCAAAGAAGATCGTTATAAAACTGGTAAATCCAAAAGACTTACTCATAAGTTTGCCTTTACCAATATAGGAAAATTCAGTAGGCAATTTAAGGAAGAATTGGATGTGATATCCCAAGAGAAACTTTTTCCCCTCAAGCGAAAAATATCCTCTTTCTTTAGAGTAAATGGAGATTCCTGGACAATCTCAAGGGCAGGAAATTACTTTCCGTATGTTACCTAAATACTTTGTTTTTATCATCTTTTTAAGAAATTAAGAGAATGTTTAGGAAAAAGGAAAAACGAGCAGGCAGAAGGTAATAAAAGATCTGATTATATATAATCGATAGATAAAGTCCTATCCAGGATAAAGGAGATGAGCAGAAATTCTTTATGCCAGAAGGAAAAATACAATCTAACAAAATTCTATACATATATATCTCGCAACCGCCAGGGGATTAACAATCAGGTCAAAATAAAAGACAAAGGGATACAAAGGTCAGGATTTATAGAACCAAACATAAATAAAGTGATAGCCTATCGTTTTAAGAAAAAATGTGTAAGCTAGCGCATGCTAGGGACTCTTAGCCTTTTAAAAATAAAAGAGACTATCTTAAATAATGAATGGAATCTCTAGTGGAAAATACAAAGAGAACAAAATATAAAAGTGGACAAACAAAAACCACTTTTACCTGCAGCATATTTTATAAAAGAATAGCATCTAATTTTGTATACGCTGTAGAAAGGTGTGAAAATTATAAAAACTAGCTCAATGCAAAAAAGAAAGAATTTAATCTTAGAAAACACGAAAATTAGGAATTTGGTTAGAAAATATCTTATTTTTTTGATATTAATAGTATTGTTAATTGTAGGACATTTATCTGACCCAATGTTTATTACCTTAAGAAATCAAAAAAATATTATGCTTAATTTTTCAGTTCCCTTTATTTTATCAATAGGGCAGACTATGGTCATACTTACAGGTGGAATAGACTTATCAATAGGTTCCGTGGTTTCCCTTACAGGAGTTACATTAGCTTTTATTTTACCAAAGACTGGAATTTTATTAGGGGTGATAATTGTTTTATTAATGGGGGGAGCTATTGGAGCATTAAATGGGTACATCATTAGTAGATTTAAAATATTACCCTTTCTTGTAACCTTAAGTTCAATGATTGTTTATGAAGGTTTAGCTTTTATCGTAACAGGCAGTGTTCCTGTACCTATTACAATTCCCGCTTTTTATAAAATCGATTATGGTTCTATATTTGGAGTTATTCCACTACCTGTGATTTACAGTGCTATTACTTTTATTCTGTCTGTCATTTTCTTAAATTACCATGTCATTGGACGAAGGGTATATCAGTTAGGTAACGATGAGAAAACTGCAAAGTTAGCAGGAATAAAAGTCAATAGACTAAAGATAGGTATATATATGTTAAATGGTTTTATAGCTGCTTTTTGCGGAATAATCGTCGCTTCACGGATAAAACTGGGAGCACCAACTGCTGGAAAAGGCTTTCTTTTTGATTCAATTGCTGCTGTATGTTTAGGTGGAACTTCACTAATGGGGGGTCAAGGAGGAGTAATTGGAACTTTAGGAGGTATGCTGCTAATGGTAAATTTAAAAAATATTCTTGTATTGAATGATGTATCAATATATATTCAAGATGCTATTAGGGGTGTTATCATATTAATCAGCGTTATAGCATTAAGTAAAGCAAGATAGAAATATTGTTGGAAAAATATAAGTGAAGGTTTGCCAAATTAATTTTAGCAACGTGAGAATGAGGGTTTAAATGATAGAAGTAGGACAAAATTATTATATAGAAATGAAATCGATAGTAAAAAGATTTACTGCAACTTTAGCTTTGGATCATGTTGACTTTTTCGTAAATAAAGGAGAAATTCACTGCCTTGTTGGAGAAAACGGTGCAGGGAAAAGCACTTTAATGAAGATAATGAGTGGAGTTATACAACCTGATGAAGGCAAAATTTTTGTCGGAGGAACTCGTGTAAAAATTGACCATCCTAGTATTGCTCACAGATTGAGCATATCTCTTATTCCTCAAGAATTGAATCTATTACCTACATTAACTGTTGGAGAAAATGTTTTCTTAGGTTTAGAACCAAAAAATTCTCTTGGCTTTATTAATTGGGAAGAGTTACATAGAAAAACGGAGAATCAAATTTACCAAGAATTCGGAATAAAAATAAACTCGAGAGCATTGATAAGTGATCTTTCTGTAGCGCAAAAACAGCTAGTTATGGTTGCAAGAGCACTTCAATGGGGATCAAAAATACTCATACTTGATGAGCCAACAGCACGTCTATCTAAAGAAGAAATAAAGATGTTATTCGAGATAGTTAAATCTTTTAGAGAAAAAGGGGGCACCGTTATATATATCTCTCATCATTTAGAAGAAGTTAAAGAAATTGGCGATAGAATTACTATTTTTCGTGATGGCAAAAGGATAATTACAGAAAAAGTACAAAATTTAAGTCTGGATAAAATTATAGAGTATATGATAGGTAAAAAAAGAACTACAAGGACATCTTTAACTAAACTTGTAAAGCATGATGAAAATAGTAAAAAGAAGTTACTCGAAGTAAGAGGAATGTTAAATAAAAAAGTTAGGAATATTAATCTTGGTGTTTATGAGGGGGAGATTGTAGCACTTGCTGGTGTCACCGGTTCTGGAAGAAGTGAAATTGCGAGAGCTATTTGTGGAATTGATACTCGTGAGAAGGGTGAGATAAAATTGATGGGTAAAAAAGTTAAGATAAGAAATCCAGTTGATGCGATTAGAAATGGTATAATTTATGTGCCTGAGGACAGAAAAAGTCAGGGCATCTTCCTAAAAATGTCTGTTTGCAAAAATCTTCTTTTGAATAAAAAAACTCTTGAGGATCTAAGTACCTTAAATTTTTATCTTATGCGGGTATTTAAATCTACAGCTCAGAAATTTGTAGAATTATTAAATATTGTTATCCCATCTCTAGACGCTCCTTGTCTTAGCCTTAGTGGTGGTAACCAACAGAAAGTTCTTTTGGGGAAATGGCTAACGACAAATCCTACAGTTATAATACTTGATGAACCGACTAGGGGGATTGATGTAGGAGTAAAATTCGAGTTCTATGAAATAATAAAGAAATTAGCAAAAGAACACAGAAAAGGTATAATATTAATTTCTTCAGAATTATCTGAAATCATAAAACTTTCGGATAGAATTCTAATTTTGAAGAAGGGAAGAATTGTAAGAGCCTATTTAAATAAAAATTTAAGTGAAGCTAAATTACTCAATTTGATTACAACAGTAGAGGTAGAAAATGAAACAAAACATTAAGTTTATTTTTATGAGATTACTTCGTAGTTATTATAATATATATCTTGTTTTATTTATAATTTTTGTCATCGGATTAGCTTCTCATCCCATATTTGGTGCCTCACAAAACCTAATAAATATTTTGCGTCAGATCTCGATTCTACTTATTATATCAGTTGGACAGAATTTCGTTATTTTAATAGGTGGAATAGATCTTTCAGTTGGCTCTGTTATATCCTTCATTTCAGTATTTGTGGTCGGCGTGCTTCCAACAATTGGACCCTTTTTATCAATACTTGCTGGTCTTACTTTAGGATTTATTATAGGAGCTATAAATGGATTAATTATTGCCAAATTTAAAATTATGCCTTTCATCATGACCTTTTGTTCTTGGGTTATATACCAAGGCTTAGCACTATCATTTCGTGAAGGTGCTTGTATGAATGTTTACGAACCAAGCTATTTGAAGCTTTCTTCATCTTATATATTTGGGATTCTACCTGCACCTATTTTATATTCACTAATCGTTTTTTCAGTAGGAATCTTAGTTCTTTCCAGAACAACTTTTGGCGTCAGAGTATACGCAGTAGGAGGAAATGAAGAGGCAGCAAGATTATCCGGAATTAATCCGGTTTATACAAAGATATTTGTCTATGCCATAAGTGGGTTCTTTGCAGGAGTGGCAGCTGTAATATTAAGTTCCTTACTTCAAATTGGTCATGCACTTATGGGTGTTGGCTATGAATTAGATTCGATTGCTGCCGTTTGTATAGGAGGAACTCCTTTAACAGGTGGGGAAGGTAGTATAATTGGTACTTTGGGTGGGGTATTAATTATGGGGACCATAAAGAATCTCTTTAATTTACACGGGATAAGTCCATACGTTCAACAAATAGCAACGGGGATGATAATTTTGATTGCCGTTTTAATAGCCCAAAAAAAACACCAATAAGTATATCACAAGTAAGTGCAAATATGTTTTTTATTTGTAGAAAATTAATAGGTTTATCAAAGATCAGTATGAACCAAGGGAAAATGTCGAAATCACAATGTAGCATGGAAAAGCTAAATGTCTAGAAATTTTTTAGATAAAGATATTTTTTGATAATACCGAAAAGGTTCCTCTATTTTATATAAAATTGATTTAACTAATTTTTAAAGGTATGAGTTGTAGTTAAAAGTTATTATCATAAACTACAAAAATTACAAAATAATTTGAAAGGGATGGATATAATGGAATATAACCTTCAGGATAAAGTTTCTATAGTAACTGGTGGATCAAGCGGTATAGGAAAAGTCACGGCATTGGCACTGGCTGAAGAGGGAAGCAAAGTAGTTGTTGCAGATGTAAATTTTGAGCAAGCCAACAAGGTAACCGGAGAAATAAGAGCGTTGGGACAAGAGGCTGTGGCGATGAAAGTGGATGTGACTAATAAAAGTGAAGTTCAGGATATGATTGATCAGATACTAGAAAAATTTAAAAGGATTGACATACTAGTCAACTGTGCAGGAATTCTTCCTTTTTCTTCTATAGAAGAATTGAGTGAAAAAGACTGGAAAGATATATTGGATGTTAATTTAACAGGGACATTTTTTTGCTCTCAGGCTGTCATAAAAGGAATGAAAAAACAAAAATCCGGTAAAATTGTAAATATTTCCTAATGTGCTGCCAAGGTGGGTGGTGTAAGAGCTGCTGCCAGTTATTCTGTATCTAAAGCTGGGATTTCTAATTTTACCATTTGCTTGGCCAGGGAACTGGCTCCTTATAAAGTCAATGTTAATGCGATTGCCCCATCCATGATAGATACCCCTATGACCAATCAGCCAGGCTACGGAAAAGAAGCAAAAGCTAATTTTGTTAAGACCATTCCCTTGGGTTTGGGTGAGCCTGAAGATATAGCCAATGCCATATTATTTTTGGTTTCAGATAAGTCATGTTATATTACCGGAGAAATATTGGATGTCAATGGTGGGTTTATTATGGATTAAATTTTCATCATCCATTTGTAGAATAGAGGGGAACGATTAATACAATTCAGCATGCCCGGGAAGTAACCGGAGTGAAAAATGTCTATATGGTGATAGGCGGTACCCATTTGGCGAAGGCATCCAAAGAGAGGCTCGATTTTACCATTTCTCAGATGGAAGAAATGGGGGTTAAAAAGATAGGAGTATCTCATTGTACAGGTTTGAGAAGTGCTGCATATTTTTGTAATCATTTTGCCGAAACGACATTTTTTTACAATAATGCTGGAACCGTGATTACATTTGATAATCAGCAAATGCAGATAAAGGCTTTTTAATCTTAATTCGTAATAATTAATGGAGAGGAAGGAGTAAAATAAAATGTTAGAACAGCATAATGTATATAAAGAGCGGGAAGAGATGGATCAATTGTATAAGTGGATATTAGATACCAAATATGAAGATTTTCCTGCTGAATTAGTATCATATGCAAAAATTCTGATGTTGGATGTTCTTGGATGTATTATCGGTGGTTCAAAAGAGGAAGCAATACCTGAAGTTGTCAGCTTTGTTCAGGAGCATGGAGGTGCAAAAGAAAGTTACCTTCCGATATATGGGGGTCAATATTCAGCTGCAATGGTAGGATTTGCTCTGGGAAGCATGGCCAGGTCACTGGATTTTGGCGATGTGCATATGCAAGGAAGCCATACCTCCGAATATGTTTTTCCTACATTACTTGCGGCTACGGGATTAAAAAATAAATTGACAGGTTTGGATTTAATTAATGCATTTATCATAGGCAAAGAAGTATTAATAAGAATGGGGATAGCCAGCAATTGGAAAGCCGCTGTTATCAACCAGGTATATCTTGGTGGCCATTTTATTTTTGGCGTCATTGCAGCAGTAGCGAAATTACTTGATTTAAATCAAAAAGAATTAAATAATGCAATGGGAATGGCAATAGGGAAGATTCAACCCCATCATACACCTCTAATATTAAAATATCCTTCGCATATGGTTCGCTTGCATCATGGATTTATTGCATAGGATGCTATAAGTATTTGCCTGTTAGCTAAGAAAGGATTGACAGGTCCTATTAATGTTATATTAGGTGAAGGAGGATTTCTTGACCGTTTTCCAAAAGAAATGAAAGATCCTGATGCCCTTACAAAAGAACTTGGTAGAACCTGGCATCTTTTGGAGACAACCATGAAGCCTTATCCTGCTTGTAAATGCACGCATACAGGGATTGAAGCTTTACTATTAATGGAAGAATATAAATTTAATGCGAAGGATATTGCCGGCATTCATGTAAAAGAGAGTAATTTCAATTATTCAATTGTTTGTGTCCCTGAAGATAAGATCTACCAACCCGATACCAAGCTGGAATCCCAATTTAGTTTACCCTATGTTTTGTCCATTGCTGCATTAAATAAAAATATATGGTTGGATAGTTACACACCTGAATTAAGAAATCGAGCAGATGTAAAAGCCATGATGAATAAAATTACCTTTGAAAAGGATGATAACCTACCGGATATTGCTGCGGCAGTTACGGTGAAGCTAGATAACGGTAATGAGTATACAAAAGAAATTATCTATCCTAAGGGAGACCGGATTAATAATCCGATTAGCAGAAGAGAATTACTGGAAAAATTTCATCGTCTATTGTCAAATTCGGCATATTCAATTAGTAATGATGTTGCTAAATCAATAATCAATTCCATTGACAATATTGAAAAAGTTATTGATGTAGAAAAAGAAATTATATTACCTCTGGTTCCATAATTTTTTATTTTCTCTTTTAATTAGAAGACTCAATCCTTCATAATCCATACTAGAAATTAGTACAGTCTAGAAAAAGCTTGATTAAAGTTCACATAATTTTTTTAAATATATAAAGTAGTTTGTTATGTTAAGAAGGGAAGTTATGAGAATTATGAGAAATAGCGAGTATTGTAAACCTTTCTGTAAATAAGTAAAAATTATTACTTTTCTTATTTATATATTTTTATTCTAATATTTGCAAATTATCTTTATTAATCTATATACAAGAAAATTGATTTCAAATAAAGAAGACGTACCTTTTTCTATTTCAATTACTTCATTAAACTAAATTGATTATTAAGCTAATTAATTTTCTTAAAATAGTATAATTTATCAAATAGAGATAAGGGACTAAAATAATTATGAAATAGTCAATATTACAAAAATGTTGTTAGTGTAAACTTTAGTGGGGTAGTTAGAAGAAAGAATATTTTATATTAATAATACTTTCTTTTGTTAGTAATAAGACAAATAGCAAGAGAAGGATTGTAAAAAT
>Ga0114919_10002922_pt1 | contig 13828 bp, 20 predicted proteins | sample BlataG_FD_88682 | JGI IMG/M metagenome (GOLD analysis project Ga0114919, IMG submission 88682) | Deep subsurface microbial communities from Black Sea to uncover new lineages of life (NeLLi) - Black_00105 metaG | ecosystem: Environmental > Aquatic > Marine > Oceanic > Sediment | place: Atlantic... | reverse complement strand
TTGTTGTTGTTGTTGTTGTTGTTGTTGTTGTTGTTGTTGTTGTTGTTGTTGTTGTTGTTGTTGTTGTTGTTGTTGTTGTTGTTGTTGTTGTTGTTGTTGTTGTTGTTGTTCATTAGTAGTTGTACCAGCAGCAGCTAGGCGTACAAACACACCCTCAGCATCACACTTCTCCATCTTCCTCGCCACCTCATATGCCGTCTGCCCCTTTGCATTCACACCCGCAGTAGTAGCCCCCTTGCCTATCATCCACTCAATAAACCCCCCCTGGTTCTCAGCAGCTGCTACATGTAGAGGAGTGTCTCCACTCTCTACCTCTGTCATATGAGATGTGCTGCTGAGGTTGAATAGAGGATTGGCAGAGAGAGCGTGTTCAGCTGCCTGGATGTCACCAAATGCAGCTGCCCTGCATAATGAGTGACAGGTAAGTTGGCATGGTAACCTTTCTTCCCATACCTTTTTGAATTCTATAGGAAAGGTATCTTCTCCTTGTGACATGAGCTCCACTGCTTCATCTTGAGACAGCAAAATTCCTTGGTCTTCCTTCACCCAGCGACGCAACCACAGGGCATTTTGAATGGTGATTGGGTCAGTTTTTGGTCTGTTTACTTTGTTATTTTTCCTGGAGACTACAATGATGGACCTGGAATCACCTACGCCTTGGCTGATAGTCTTAAGGAGGGATCCGAGGCCATTGGAGTCGACAGCGCTGTGGATCTGGGCTCGATTATGTTTGTTGAGCAGGGGGGAGAAGGACAGAGAGGCATCTGGGTCAAAATCGAGGCCTTTTGAGAACCAAGATAAGAGAGCAATGAGATTTTGCTTGTTCCATTCAGTTAGGGTAATGGCATTGTCATCTTGTGTTTCTATGAAGGGAGTTGGGAGTTCAGAGACTGCATCGTGGAAGGCAGACGACGATGTGGTGAGGGTCAAGAGGAGGGCCTCGCCAGGCGGTGGAGGTTGGGGAGGGGGTGCTCCTCCGTTGGCCTTACGCCCGCCTGCTCGACCACCTCTGCCTCCTCTACGTCCTCCGCCACGACGGCCTCTACCTCCTCTATTGCCAGCTCTACCTCCCATGGTGACAAAGGGCAGGTCTGGTCTAGGTTGGGTGAGATTGGTATCCTTTTTTTAGTAAACCTTTCCTCTCTCGCTAAAGTAGCAAGAATAGATGTACAGTTTGATCCGAATTAGATGTTGGGAGGTTAAGTGCGTCTTGGGGTTATCAAAATTTTCGGTTTCATACGTTTTGGAAGAAGGAGTGACGTCTAATTATTTTTTTGTCGGTGAGCAAAAAGACAAAAAACTGAGGGCTGGAATATCGGCAGCATAATTTGAAACTTTATACATCCTCTAGAGTGATCATTGTACCCATAGAACTAGGAACGTCCTCACATTTTCTCCCCAAATAAAGTTGATCACATCCAGAAAGTCTGAAGGAGCACCATGTTGCCTCGTCCAACCTCTCATTCAGCAGCCTTAGGCCCAGGATGCGCTGGTTCATCAGTAATGAATCCTATCCCTGTTGCCTATGAGCAAACCCATCAGAAAAATGCCACCATCACTCCTGACAGTGGTGCTGAAGCCTTTGTTGTGGATCCTGCTGCCTTGGCAGGTAGTCACAGACCAAGAAAACATACCACGTAAGTTTTCTTAATACTTTCCACCCGTGATCACCCACACAAAACTCATTGCCGACCCTCTGATCACTCCTTCTCCCGTCTCTCTCTTTCTGTCTAACCTCCTTCTCCTCTTTCCACCATCGACCCAAACAACAACAGGTACCCAATGGTAACAGGAACATCAACCCTAGGCATCACATACAAAGACGGCGTCCTTATCGCCTCGGACACTCTAGGCTCTTACGGCTCCACCAAACGCTACAAATCTTTCCAACGCCTCTTCAAAGTCAACGACTCTTGCGTCCTCGGTGCAGGCGGAGAATTGTCAGATTTCCAATACATTAGCAAACTCCTGCAAGAGCAATCAGATGATGATTTCTGCATGGATGATGGCCATAAGCTCAAACCTCATGAAGTATACGGGTACCTCACCAGAGTGCTGTACAATCGTCGCAATAAAATGGACCCCTTGTGGAACTCTCTTGTCATTGCTGGATGGCACGCTGACAAGCCCTTCCTGGGCACCATTGGCATGATTGGCACCCATTACACTGATCAGACTGTAGCCACTGGATTTGGAAACCACCTAGCTAGACCAATCATGAGGGAGAGACACCGTCCTGATATGTCAGAGGAGGAAGCAGTCGAGCTGATGAAGGATTGTTTGAGGGTGTGTTACTACAGAGATAAACAGAGTATTAACAAATTCCAGATGGCTAAAGTTAATGCAGCTGGGGTGACTGTGTCGGAGCCATTTGCATTGGATACTCAGTGGAAGTATAAATTGTTTGAGAATCCAACTGCTAATGCTTTGGGATCTTGGTAAGATATGAGAGGTGTATGTAATAATAATAACTATTGTAGTCTCTAGAGTTTACTATATTCATAATATATCAACCAACCAACGAATTAATTAACTAACTATCCTTTTTTGATGGTTTAGTTGCTGACCTGGTCGTTCTCTTTGCCCCATTAACATCAACGTCACCTCCTCTGCTGCTCTTCACTGGTGTCTTTCCAGGACTCTTAGTCTTATTCTTCTTATCTCCCTGTTCACCTTCCTTCCCTTCCTGCTCCTCCTCATGCTCCTTCCACGCCAACAACTCACGCAACTCCCCATTCCAAGCAGCATGTGACCCCACTGACCCCAACACTCCAGGCACTATGTACAATAACGCAGGTTGAGCAGCCTTGAACACATTCATCACCACAATAGTCGCCACCATCCCTGCTGCATACCCTCCCATAGCACTATAAAAGTACTTGGGTCTCACATCGGTTAGTTTATGGGCTGCAGATCTAACCTTTGCAAATGCGTCATATCTTAGTATAATGGCAACAAATATTCCTGGGATGACAATGTCTCCCAATCCCAACATGGAGAATTCCATCTTTCCTTCTATACTGCTGATACCCTTGGGGAAGAGGAGCTTGATGGGAGCATCAAAGTTCTTGGCGACTGAGACCATTACTGGGGTGCAAAATACCCAGAAAATGTCATAGAAGAACAAGCCACATAGTAGCCATACGCCATGATGAACAGCTCCCAATGAGAGATGTTCAATTCCTTGTAGACTAAAAGCCAGTCCAAGAATATTATTAGCCATCCAGAATCTAGATTGGTAGTACCATGCACAGAAGACAGTGCTGGCACATCCAATGATGAGTTGGAGGGGGTTGGTTTGGAGTTCTGCTCCTTCACTCAAGATGACGGGGAGAGGGGGGATCTTGGCTTCCAATGTTTTGGTGGAAAAGAAGCTGGGGAAGAATGGTTCAAAGATTGGTTCAAATGTAGCTGTGATGGCTAGCATGCCTAGAAAAACAAAGTAGGCTCCAAGGATGGCGTTGACCAATTCTTTGGGGAGGAATTTAAAGGCAAGGAAGAGGCCAAAGAGCATGGCGCTGCCCACGAGGGGGAACTTTTGAGCATCCTGTTTCATTGTGATTGTGATTGGGGAAGAGGGGCGGAGTTTTTGGGGTTAGCATTTAATGAGATTTAATATTTTTTGTTATGTGATTTACTAATAAAACACCTACCATCTTGGTCATGGCTTCTGTTGGAGGCTCTGGTTTGACAGAGCGCCAGCTGCCGGCAAAGACGGTGGCAACTGCCGTGAGGATGACATTGATATTGGGGGGGATTTGCACAAACAGCGGTAGTATCGTCAAGATCACAAGGCCGATGTGTATTAGGGGGGCTGGGAGGTATTCGAGTTTCTGAGGTTCAGACATTTTATATATTTTTTCCGCTTCTTGTGGGGTCGATTGATCGAGAGGAGAAAGGCCAACTGTGGCTGTGTATAGCTTGTATATGACTCTTCTACAGCCTAGATGTATTCCAAAAATATTGTAATTTAGAATAAGTTGCGGGCAGTCGTAATGGGCGACCCAGCCTTTGTAGAAATAAAGCCAACGAGAACCGGTGCACACATCTCCACTGTAATCAAGACATATTGTGCCAAACCCCAACCGTAATATATCACTGAGCAAAATGCGCAGAGTAATACTTGGGTTTCTGTACTATTGTGCAAAATAGCTTGCTGAAAATGCAATGATTTATTTACTTCGAGATGAAGAGAATACAAGGCATTATTGACGCATTGAGATCAAATGATGGCAGATAGAAATTCACAGATGGATCAAGACATATATTGGGAAGAGGAGGGCGATTTTGAAGAAGATTTTCTTAGTGAAGATGAAGAAAAGTTGCTAGATGGACAAAAAGCCGGGTATATCGAGTCCCTGCTCCTAGATGATACCATGGAGGTATGTTACATAATCCAACATTCAAATGAGTCACCTTTCCCCCCTCATTTGCACAGCAACTGCCAACAATTGTTTCTTTCACACATCCCTGACTGACGACTCCATTCTCACTTCCTCTTCCTCTTCCTCTCCTTCTCCTTCTTTTTTTCCAGTCCCTCCCCAAGGATGACTCCTGGCAACTAGACACCACTGCCTGGGACATACTAGTCAGCAATAAAGACATGCAAGGCATTCCGTGGCAAAACACTGAATACACTAGATCATCATACCGAGTATTCAGAGACACATATTACAACAGTTACTACAACCTAGAAGAGCAAGTCACACAAGCCAAACCAGCTATAGACAAAGAAGCCCTAAAAACCTCCCCCCCCTCTCCACCACACTCCAAACCCTACTTTTCATTCAATAGAAACTGGAGAAGTGTACGTTCCACGATTAAACACTTCCAGCTAAGAAACTTACTGTGGGCAATGAGCAGCAATGAGCTGTTGTATGTCAATGAAAACAAGGTAGAACATTGGAACTCTGCAACCAAGAGAGCTGGCATTACCACTATGATGGATGTCAGTGGGGTGCTTCCTAATGCAGTGGCCTCTAATGGAGTAGGAGTTGTGCAAATGTGTACGTTATGTGCCAAGGAAGGGGTGATTGCTGCTGGGGGGTTTGCTGGGGAACTGCTGATCCAGCGTATGCCTGATACCTCTTCTTTGATAGATGATGATAATAATAATAATAATAATAATAATAATAATGAAACCAGTAGTGAAATAGACGGGACAAGGAGTAGATTTGATTTTAGTAGAGCAATAACAGATAATGAGAATGGCATTACAAATGCAATAGACATCTTCAAGTCATCCAGTGGAGCCACTACCGTAGCATGTTCTAATAACGATGCCATGGTTAGGATGTTTGATGCAGAGACATTCCAGTCAGTAGGGACCCTAGACCCTTCCTGGGCTGTCAACTATTCCGTGGCCCAACCTTGTAGTAGTAATGGTGGTGGTAGGGCAATATGTGTAGTGGGGGATGATACAGAGGGGTACATATACGATCTAGGCTCAGGAAAGAAGGTACTATCACTCAAAGGCCACTACGACTACTCATTCGCAGCAGCATGGCACCCAGATGGAAACATCATTGCCACAGGCAATCAAGATAAAACCACTAGGTTATACGACTTGAGGCAACCATCTCAATCATTTGCATTGTTGAAAGCACACATTGGAGCAGTGAGGTCGTTAAGGTTCTCCCCGGATGGTGCTTTCTTGGCAGTAGCAGAGCCAGCTGATTATGTCACCCTGTATGATATGGCATCTGGGTGTAGGAGAGCTCAGACCATAGATTTATTTGGGGAGGTGTCAGGGGTGTCGTTTAGTCCTGATGGGGAGAGGTTGTATATTGCCGTGGCGGATATTACGTATAGTAGTGCCATTCAGTTTGATAAGCAAAGCAGAGGAGGAGGAGGAGGGGATGATGATGATTGTGATGCTTTATTTGGTAGGACTATCATTTGATGATGATAGAAATAAATGAATAGATTTAGATTAGATTAAATTAGATTATATTATTACACCATTACACATTGTGTAACTACTACACTATAACCAACCAACCAGCCCCTTCCTCCTTCTTCCCCTCCCCCCCTACCTACTACCCCCAACCGAACTCCCTCCTCCTGCTCTAGGTAGAATGGCAACATCAATAAAGTCTCCAGTCGTGAACCCTTTTTTAGCTAGCTGGCCCAAAGTAACATGATCATCCCTTCCCTTTTGATATGAAGAAACCATTCCTACATCCTTCTTCAGCATCCCTCCTCTTTTAAAATCAGGCCAAATGACAGCAAATCCCAGCTTGGCATCCCTGGCCTCTGGTCTGACCTCCATGATGAGTTCTCCTAGCTCCATGAGAGTGGCGTCCTGCCAAGTGTGAATCTGGATCTCATCTGGAGGAAGATCTGTGGGGGATTTGTAGTATTGGGCGAAAGTGTTGTGGCCATTTACTCTGGGAAAGATTCGGAGGAGCATGGGGCAGGTTTTGGTTCTGTCAATGGGAAGGGCGGAGGATCGGGGTTGATCACTGTTCGGACGTTGTCTTTTGTTGTACCTGCCATTGTCACGACGGTATCTGTCACCAAATCCTCCACGTCTCTTGCTGCGTTGCATGCTTTATCTTATTATTGTTGATTATGAGATAATAATCTCTCTCTCTCTCTCTCTCTCTCTCTCTCTCTCTCTCTCTCGAGCGATTTATAAACTGACTGGTCAGTTACCTGTGTCTGCTTGACGAGATTATAAATGCTGCTATTGTAAGCTGTGTAAACATACGTAGGAACAAAGCCAATTGATTGTGCTAAAGGATTGCTCTCCTCTTCCACTTTGAAGAGTGTGGTCGACTCTTCGAAAAAGAATTCAGTGCCAGATTGCAAACTGGAAGGTTACTCCTCCTCAGATTTCCTAAATCTTGCAATTCAAGTCTCAGATGACCTTGAAATGCTAAAATACATGCTGTCAGGACTTGGGGCATGAAAGTTTCTTGAGAAGAGAGATGGACAAACTCTGCTCTTGAACGAGCGCTGGGTGGACCCTCGGTCAGGAGAATGGAGAGTGCAAAAGTATACATATCTGACGCGAATCCCCATCCAGTGACACATTATACATTCTATACGTTGGAACAGTAGCTGAGTGTGATCACTGCATTGGTCATCCCTCTGATAGTGATATATCCCTTCAATTCGAATTCTATTGTTTGAGCACAAAAAGATCCCCCCCCACACACACACCCCGAGAAAATCACATCAAAATTTCAATTCTTGTACTGTAGTATATGGAAGATGCAATGCACCTGTACAATTCCCGGCTCTGCTGGATTTCGAAGACCCAACCTTGCTAATTGCTCCAGAATCCCACCAACACGACCCCAAACAATCGTGTTGAGAACTCAAAGACAATTTGAAAGACATCAGATCGTATCTGCAACCAACAAAGACGCAGTACAGGATACCCATCCAATTTCCCATTCAAACACCAGTCCACCGCTCCAACCAGCAAAGGCCCTATCGCGCTCCTCCTCTTCAAGCAACAACAAGAACGAGAAGCAAGGCACCTTATTTGGAGCCATTGCCCTCATAGTTGGCAGCACCATTGGTGCAGGCATCCTCGCACTCCCATCAGTCACAGCTCCAGCAGGCATTGGCCCCACTTCAGCCGCCCTCATTGCCGGCTGGGCCATCCTCACCTTGGAAGCCCTCTCCCTCGCTGAGGTCAACATCACAATGAGAAGGATGCTCACTCAAACTCAAGCATCATCATCATTATCAGTAGACTCCCCCTCCTACATCTCATCCTCTTCCTCTTCTGATGAGGAAGATATTAACAACAGCAATACTGCCATCAGCAAAAGTGCCAATCAATTAGCGGCAATCCTCCTCAACAGTGATGCAGACGAGCTCCCCCGAGACCAGCTGATAACCCTAAGACAAATGGCAGAATTCACCTTAGGAGGCACAATTATCAATAAAATGGTCATCATAGTCCTCCTGGGTCTAGCCTACTCCTTATTAGTAGCCTACCTAGCTAAAATAGCAGAAGTAATGGACTATTTCACCGGTAACTCTGTTCCACCAGCAGTGTGTGCTGCAGCATTTGTAGCTCTTGCTGGAGGTCTTTTTACCATAGGTGGCAATAAGGCTGCAGATAAAATCAACCAAGCGTTGGCATCCGTATTGCTATTGTTATTTGCATGCATCCTCCTTGCTGGATCTCAAGCTCACCAGGGCACATCATCAGTATCATCCTTGTTCGTGGAAAGTTCATCAAACCCTGGTAACTGGGCTGCACTTACCTCTGCATTTCCCATTATATTTCTGAGTCTAGTGTACCATGATCTGGTGGGGGTCATATGTACATATTTAAGGAATGATGTCAAGATGGTGAGATCAGCTATATTCTTGGGTAGTCTGATTCCTTTGGTTATGTTTTTATCTTGGGAAGCTGTGTCTCTGTCTCTCTTACCTCCCAATATTGCAGTGGTTGCTGATAATGGTATTGGGATTGGTGGGAAGAAGAATGATGTGGGGGCTGCAGTCATCAGAGTAGTACAAGCCTCTCTGACCAACAATAATAGTAATCAGATGGTGTTTGCGTCTGATGGCAGTAGTAGCAACATACAGACCATTCCTCCATCTGCACCAAACCTTACAAAAATAGATCCCAATGCTGCTCCTGAAGTCATCTCCTCCTCCTCCTCCTCCTCTCCTGCCTCCACATCATCCACACCACCACCACCACCACCTACTACTACTAAACAGAAGCCCATGGTAGTAGATCCCTTAGAAATCCTTGTAGCAAGATGTGGTCCTCAAGTAGGTCTCCTGGTCAAATCATTTTCCTTCCTAGCGGTAATGACATCATTCCTTGGTACCGTCATATCTACCAAAGAGACACTTAGGAGTGAGGTACCTGGCTTGCTGAGACAAGATGGACTACTAGATGGACTATTGGGTACCCTATCATCATCATCATCATCATCATCATCACTTGGTAGCAGTAATGAAGATGACCGTGGACGCAGTAGTAGTAGTAGTAATAGTAGTGCCACTAATGGTGCGATTACCACCAACAGTACCAACAGTAGTAGTGATCTCCTCCCCCTAGCTCTCACCCTAGGTCCCCCCCTGGTATTCACTACATTCAACCCAGATTCATTCATAGGAACATTATCAGCCGCAGGGGGTTATGGAATGACATTCATGTATGGAATATTGCCACCAATGATGGTATGGTCATTGAGGAGGAGATTGAATAGTATGAAGAAGGAGGAAGAAGAAGGAGATATGAGTGGCAATGGTAGTAAGGGTAGTGATAGTGGTGGTGGTGGTGGTGAGATGATATTGGTGCCAGGCGGGGATGTTGTGCTGGGAGTAATGTTGGTAACTGGGGCAGCTGTTGGATTGAGTAGATTGATGACTGATGTACATTTGTAGAATTGATATTTGTGTGTGTATATAAATACGTGAAGTAGTGTGTGTAATAATAGATCATGATGTAGGTTGACGGATGGAGTTGGTGGGGAGGGAAGACAGAGAAGAGAAGAGAGAGACCCCTCTTGTCTCTGGGGTGCCGGGTCGACTTCCCCCGCTGGTTTCTCTGCACAGACCCCCCCAAGTACTGACCGTCGTCCCGTGGTGTAGCACCTTTTCTCTTTTCATACATTTGAAATGATGGGACCAATTCATAGATAGTCACCCATGCACAGGCTTCGACGGAGCATCATGCCCAAAGTGGCAGGTCATAGATTTTTAATCCTGTTTTTGTTGGTGACCACGCTGCATAGAGCAATAGGGAAGACGGATACCGATATCAAAGACCCTGGGTAAGTTGAACGCCAACCAGGATACGTTGTTGCGTATTTGCAGCTGCTATTTCGGCCCCAGGATATGCAACAAAACAAAAACCCCTTCTGATCTCTTCTGACAAGCTCCCCTCTACTCCCCCTCTACAGTCCTTCCCTGCCATCGATCAATCCAAACAATAACATAGTAACCCCTCATATCATCGGAGGGGTGCACGCAGATGGGGCCCGATTTCCATGGTCGGTCGTCTTTTACCAAGTTGACTACAGCAGCAGCTACAATCGATACGGCTTTTGCGGAGGCAGCTTGATTGCTCCCAGGGTTGTCCTCACTGCTGCTCATTGTGTTGAAAACTTAAATTCCAGCGTTTTCCTTGCAGTCATAGGTGCTACATATTGGGAAACTGCTACTACCACCCATGAGATCCAAGAGGTGTATTCTCACCCTGGATACCAAGAAGAGTCATATACTGGCGAACAACTGTTCGACATAGCCATAGTAGTACTGAAAAAGACCTCAAAGAAACGTCCAGTTAAATTAGCCCAACCAGGTGCTGTGCCTCCAGCCACTCTCACGGTGCTTGGCTATGGCACCACAAAACAAAACGTTGATGAAATGAACCCTGTTCTTCAAATGGTGGATGTTCCAAGTATCACCACCACCACCTGCCAACAGATGTGGAATAATATTTATGCATCAGGGTCAATGAAAAGAGGACCAGTTAGAATCAGAGTAGGGCAGTCATGTTCTGCTGGACAGGCTGGTAAGGATGCATGTATAGGTGACTCTGGGGGCCCTATCATTCACAAGGCCCCCGTTGCAACGGAGGATGTTCAGTTTGCAATTACTTCTTATGGAATTGGATGCGCAATGGCAGGGTATCCTGCAGTGAATACAGACATTCCTTACTTTATTACCTGGATAGAAGATGCATTGTCAACCAGGGGGCTGGGGAGTGTGTTGACCACCCCCCTTAGTGTTCCTTCAGTACAGATCAGTCCTAGCCCTTCGCCCAACATCGCTGATGGTAGAAAGAAGAACCCACCAGCAGTTCCATCTCCTAAACCACCTAAAAGTCCACCACCTAAACCGCAACTCAAGGTTACCAAAAAAACGCCCAAATCTAAGCCCAAGCCCAAGCCCAAGCCCAAGCCAGTTAAATTGAAGAAAAATAAGACTGGGTAGTGATGATAGACGATGACGAATATTTAAGTTTACACACTCTGCCCATTAATATACTGATATTATATTTTTATGAAGTGCACCATATACTAGTTTCAATATGTATATACACACACACACACATAAGCTTTTGCCCCCACAGCATCACTACTTGTATTGTGAGTTATGTGTCAGCCTGTAATTTGTTGTTTTTAAACAACCTTGAAAGAGAGAGAAGACGATGGGGAGAAAGCCCTCAGGGAGTCAGCTCCTCCATTCAAAAGCTCTCTCCGTCAACCCTTATAACTTGCATCCTAATTCAACCGAGATGGATGTATTCTATAAATAGAATGAGTAGATAGACAACTAGAGCTTGGGTCACTCGCAACATGACACTCGAGAGGCTGAAGATATTTCGATTGAAAAGAGGACCCTTCTCTATGGTGAGTACCCAACCTACCACTCAGCATTTCTATCCCATTCAGATCATTAACCCTACCAATTCAACATCACACAGGGCGCCACACTGGACGACTTTGGCTCAACACAGCATGGAATCGCTCTGTCCTCCCAACAACAGAACAGCGCTCTCCGTCTCAGACAGGCTCTCCTCTCCACTTCTCATTGCCCCTTGCCTGCTTCTGCTACACATGGTATTCGCTTATATGCAAAAACAACAGCAACTCTTCCCACGCCTGTACCTGCTGCAATACATAGACCGCATCACCTGCCATCCCGCTTTTCTCGTCCAATCACCAACCCCTTCCCTCACACCGTACCTCCACCAAGGCCATCATCCATCATCGTGCCCCCTCAACCTCCTTTAATCAAGAATAAAGTCCTCCAGACTGCATCGCTACTAACCAGAGCACCATTACCTAGCCTAGCAATAGGACGAACAATTAATACTTCATCATTATCATCATCGAATACAGAGTCTCTCCTCCTGAACACAAACACTGCCAATGTCTTCACCTCTCCTCATCTCTTCCAGTCAACAATGAACACTGCCACATCAGCATCTATAGCTATGCTTTATACAGATACAGCCACTCAAACTCAGTACTGTAGTTCTCTCTCTCCACTCGCTAAATCACAAATCACCGCCATTAAAGCTGCTCTCAAAGAAGAGAAGAAGAAGAAGAAGAAGAAAAAGAAAGCGACAGGGATTGATAAGGCGCCACAACAACAACAACAACACCTTCTCTCCCCTCCTCTTCCAACCACTCCAACAGCAGATAGCACTACTACCACACCTATAGGTCTTGTTGTTATGTTTATTACAGTGCACCCTGGATGTCATCATGGTGACCCCGATGATAAAGTATTCTTCCTCCCTCTCACATCATCATCATCTTCCATTAATAGTGATAAGGATGGTGGGGGTATGTCGGTAGAGATGAGTCTTCATCTAGCATGTCTCCTAATATCATCACCGAAACCTCTCCTGGTATATTCATGTCAAACAGTCATATCGTCATTAATGAAGATTCTCTCTAGGAGGGATAGTACTACTAATATGAATATTCAGTTGCCATTACCTCATAATATAAGATGTATGGATCCCCAGCTGCTCAGTTGGTTGTGTCTTCCCCACCTCATCCAAGAGAAGACTGGTGGGTACTCACTAAGGGAAGCTTCATATAGACACATGTCTCCAATAGAAGAAATGACTAAATTATGGGGTAAGAATAATGGTAATGATGATGGAAATGATGATTTGTCAACAGCAACAGTAATAGATGCAATAGAAAGGACAAGATTGGGGTTGGTAATAGCTATGCGATTAGGTGAGATTCTCCATGGTACAGTCACCCAGCAACTGAACATTCCCAATGAAACGGTACTGACAGAGATACAGGTAGGAATGATGCTTGCTGAGATGGAATGTGTGGGAATGGGGTTTGATAGAGGTATGCTGGCTCAGCAGAGTGATGCAGCTAGGGTGAGACAAAGGGAGATTGAGGAGGAGATTGTGGGGTTGGCGGGAGGGAGGAGGGTGAATTTGGCATCGCCTCAGCAAGTAGCAGACTTGTTATATAATAAATTGCAATTACCACTACCTGGTAGTGGTGGTGGTAATGGTGCCAGTGGCAGAGGGGGAAGGAAGAGAAGTCGATTAGCAACAACACAAGACGGAGGATCAGGACCCTCATCCTCATCAGTAGCACCACCACCACCACCACCTCCCCCTTCATCATCATCACAGATAGGTTCAACGGATGAAGCCACATTACAGTCGTTATCTCATCTCTCTCCAATCATCCCTCTTCTCCTTGAACATAGAAACTTATCCAATTTTACCAATAAATGGGGTGGGCATGTTGACTTTGTCCAACAAGCTACACGTAGTAGTAGTAGTAGAAGTAGTAGTGATGATAGTCGTAGTACCACCACCGCCAATAGCGATATATGTAGGGTGCATTGTCAATGGCATCAAACTATGACTAGTACAGGTAGGCTGTCCTCTAGTAACCCCAATTTGCAAGCAGTAACCAAGTATCAACTATCACATGACACTGAAGGATTCAATGTACGCAATGCCTTCATAGCTACTGCTCCTCCTCCTCCTCCTGCTGCTGCTGCTGCTCCTCGTACTGCTCATGGGACAGTACTACTCAGTGCGGACTACTCTCAAGTAGAATTACGATTACTGGCACACTTTTCTGGGGATGCAGGTCTGTTGAGGCAGCTGCAATTGGCCGGTCCAAGAGGAGATGTGTTCAGGATGATTGCTCATACTTGGTTGGGAGCTCCTTCTATTGATGATGTGAGTGATAGAGATAGAGAGAAGGCCAAGAGAATAGTGTATGGACTGATATATGGACTATCTGCATATGGCCTGGCTCAGCAACTGGGGTGTACTGTGAGCCAAGCTCAGGTATGTTCATCACATTCTAATCTCTCTTCTCACCGACCAACACTTACC
>Ga0114919_10002921_pt1 | contig 13830 bp, 11 predicted proteins | sample BlataG_FD_88682 | JGI IMG/M metagenome (GOLD analysis project Ga0114919, IMG submission 88682) | Deep subsurface microbial communities from Black Sea to uncover new lineages of life (NeLLi) - Black_00105 metaG | ecosystem: Environmental > Aquatic > Marine > Oceanic > Sediment | place: Atlantic... | reverse complement strand
GGGGGGGACCAAAGACTGCAATAGTAGTAAATATATACCACCCAATCCTTCATCCATGGACACTGTACCATATTATAGCATTATATATATCATCGATTACCTAGCTTTATCCATTGTATTTCATCGTCTCCGCCATCAGCATCATCGCTAGTTTTTAGTTTCTCTGCTAAAATATTTAAAGATGGTTATGTATAGTTTCTTGATGTGCACTTTCGCCGTTCAGCCGTTTGGTCTTTTTGGTTTTACCTTTAGTTTCCACCAGCAAATTTATCCAGCTTAAGGGTGACAATACGGCCTTCCAAGGTCTGTCCGCTCAACTGTTGAATTGCTGCAACAGCTTCATCAGGGGAACCAAACACTGCAATACCGTACCCTTTGGATCTCCCATCAGGACCAGTCATCACGTCGGCTCTGATGACATTGCCACCTGGTTGACGGACAAAGTCCTTCAATTCTTGCCAAGCCATTGAGTAAGGAAGGCCATGAATCACAACCTGACATCCTTCTGGAGCTGGTGGATGCATTGGGCGCTGACTGTGGTAGTTGCCATTGCCGTTGTTGTTAAAGAAGCCTGGTTTACCACCACTACCACGTTGAGCACCAACTGGATCTTCTCTATCTTCACGGACGGAGATCTGTCTGTCATTCAAAGTGCTATTGCTCAAGAGGCTGATGGCTCTTAGGGCATCTGCTGGAGAGGAGAATTCAACAATGGCGCATCCTTTGGATTTTCCTTCAGAGTCGGAGAGGATGTCGGCGTGCATGACGTTACCTGCTTGTCTGAAATGATCTTTAATTTCCTGCCAGGTCGTCTCGTAGGAAAGGTTGCCCACAAAGACTTTACGACCAATCATAACACCACCACCACCTCTACTGCCGCCGCCACCTCTGCCACCACCGCCAGCTGGGCCTGATTGACGGAATGCTGGGCGTTTGATGCCGCCTCCAGAGGGGCGAGCAGGGCGTTCTCCTCCGCCACCACCACCTTCACCCTTGAGCTCATAATCCTCGCGATCTTCTCTGACGAATATCTGTCTGCTACCGAGATCCGTGTGATTGAGGGTCTGGATGGCTGCTGCAGCTTCTTCTGCGGTTTCAAACTCCACAATGCCGCAGCCCTTGGAGCGAGAGCCTGGACCGGCTTCTCTCATGACGTCTGCATAGCGAACTGTGCCGACTTGGGAGAAGTAATCTTTGAGGTCTTGCCAGGTAGTGCGCCAGCTAAGGTTGCCGACATAACTGTGGTAAGTGGGTGAGAGTGGGTGAGAGTGGGTGAGAGTGAGTGACAGGGAGGGGAAAGAGTGGGATCTTTGATATCGACGGCCGTGATGGGAATGAGCTCTCTAACACTGGGTTGGAAAACTTACACTCTACGAGCGACTTTGATGACATCCTCTGCGTTCTCATCAATTTCTGGTGCTGTAATTTGAGCTGGAATGTCCATGATATCAGGAGATACGACTAAAATTGTTTATATTGGATTATTTAATTAAAAGAGCTCGGAGCACTCGTTGTTCTGCAGAAAATGGGTGGTATGGTTAAAAATAGCACTCGCAAATCATAATCAAGCAAAGATATAGCATCTCAAAGGACAATAATTCATTTCAGATGCATGTGATGGGGACCCCACACAAGCTCCAAGAAGACATGCATGGAAGGCTTACCTTCAGTTAGAAAAGACCACACGAATCAACTTAGTGACCACTTGTTCACCTTACCGGCGCTTCTACTACCCCTTAAAAATAATTAGAGATGTCGCCTGAAGGCTTGGGTTGCAGTAGAACAACAGTTGCAAACGATAGTTGCAGTACTTTGTATGTGTAATAGCACGCTAATAAGTGTGCAAATGTGCAATACACGACTTATATAGTCTTGTCAAGTCATCGGCTCCAGGCGGCGCCCTTTCGGCTCCCTCGGGAGTCGAGGGAGCCGAAAGGGCGCCCCTCTTCAGCCAGAAACAAAAAAAGTAATCTGAACAACTGCTGATTAATATTTAATGCCTAATGAGTTGATGAATTAATGTGAGACATTATATCCTGAGAAATCATCAGTAGCATATTTGAAAGGAAAATTCATTCTCCAAGCTTGGAGTCATGTTGAGAGAGGTCTACAGAAGACGGCCTCCATTCCTACTTTTGGATTACTCTTCGAAATGCGAAATATCAATCGTAAATTGAAAACATAAACGGCATATTTGGCATAGTTTAAGTTCTGATTCGATAATTGGTGCTGCATCTGATATGAACTCCAACACAAGATTGTCGATCAAAAATCCAAAACATCGCGTTCTTAGAATCGTCAGTGGTCATCGATTCCTGTTGCCACATAGTATTATCAGATCATGTTCGATATCAATGCACAGGCTCTTGAACAGCAGTCGCTATACCACTAGATCCTCCCCTCCCCGACGCCAAACCGCCAGAGTCGATCGCAATAATAATAACAACCAACACCGCCCCTCTGCTTCCTCTGCTCCCCAAGATCCACATCCATCTACCTCATTCTTCCCTGCAGGAAGATGCCAAGGCAAAGTTCAGCTCCCAGCTCTCTTCATTACTATCTCTGCAAGTGAAGTCACATCTTCCATTGGCAGCCGCATTGACGGTGCCATACGAGGTGGGGCCACCGCCATTGTCCTCTCCGACTCGGGAACTGGAGCTGGCCAGCTTTATGAGGCTGCCATCAGATTAAAAGACATCATAAGAGGCAGAGCAGCTCTGTTAGTTCAAGATCGGACAGATGTCGTAGACTTGTCAGGGGCAGATGGAGCTCTGCTTTCAGCCGACGGTTTGCCTACTGTCTCGGTGAAAAGGATACTGCAGAATGGCCTTTCTTTAGTAGGAAGAATGGTACTAGATGCTCAGTCAGCTATAGTAGCAGCAGCTGATGGTGCCAACTTTTTAGTTTTACAACCTCCTTCTCTATCCAGCAGCACCACCACCACCACCACCAACAACAACATGGATGGTGATGGTTTTAGACAACTAGTCCAGGCATCTAAGAATCAAAAGAGTGGCAGTGGGAGTGTTCCCATCTTAGCCACAATTCATAACACATCCTTGTCAGCTAGTCTTGTCATTGAGTCGGGGGTAGATGGCATCATTTTAGATTTTGATAAACTGCGGCAAATAGCAAGTAGTCTGGAAAGTAAGACAAATGTTGATGATCTCACTGATGAGCAAGCTGCAACCCTGTTGGTTGAAAGGCTGGCTTCATACTCATCTTCAACAGACAGTAGCGCATTGCTATCGACAGCAGAGGCAACAAAATATAGGATTACTACTTCTTCTTCCAGCAGCCTTGAAGCAACAGATGCAGAACCACTAGCAAAGCTATTAGCAACATCATCATCTCTTCCTCAAAAGAATGCAGTGATCGAAGAGGAAAGATCCCTTCTCACTGAAATTCTCTACTTTTTAGAAGTTGTCTGCCCCAACCTAGAAGAAACCAGTCTTCTCAGGGATGCAATAAAACAGTTGGATGAGCCATTTTTGTTGGTTGTGGTGGGGGAGTTTAATAGTGGCAAGACAGCGGTCATTAATGCACTACTGGGCCAGAAACTGCTTTCTGAAGGTGTGCTACCTACCACCAATGAAATCAATGTCATCAAATATGATAACAATGCTCGTGATAGTCATGATAATGGTGATACTATTAGTGCAGTAGAAAGTGAAGATGGTCTAGTCGTTCGTTACATAAAAGCTCCTGTCTTACAAACCCTGAGCATTGTAGACACTCCAGGTACCAATGTCATCCTTGAGAGACAACAACGCTTGAGCGAAGAATTTGTCCCTAGGGCGGACCTAGTACTATTTGTCATGAGTGCAGACCGACCAATGACCGAATCCGAGGTGGCATTCTTGAAGTACATAAGAAAGTGGGGTAAAAAAGTAGTTTTTGTGATCAACAAGGTGGACATCTTGGCCAGTGATGACGAGGTGGAGGAAGTGGCGCAGTTTGTGAGAGATAATACGGCGAGGTTGTTGGGGGTGCAGGGTCCTCAGGTTTTGGCTGTGTCTGCGAGAATGGCCATCAAGGCTAAACTTGCTGCTGCTGCTGCTGCTGCTGCTGCTAGTAGTAGTAGTAGTAGTGGTGGTAAAGGGGGAAGTATGCAGCATCAGATGGAAAAAGCAGCTGCGCTCATGGCTGAGGATAGTCAGTGGACCAACAGTAAATTTGGATCTTTGGAGCGCTTCATTTATAAATTTCTAGTCGGTGACAGTAACACCACTGCAGCTCCATCATCATCATCAGGAGTAGGGGGAGTGTCTGGTGGGGGAGAGAGGGCAAGGTTAAAGCTCCAAACACCATTATTCGTAGCAGATGCTCTGTTAGAAGCTTCCCGTCAAGCTCTGGTTGCAGAATTAGAAATAGCAAAACAAGATGCAGCCACTGTTGCACTGGTTAAAACCCAACTAGAAGATTTTAGAAGAGAAATGGAGAAGGAAGGGGATGTGCAAAGAAAAGAGGCAGGTAGAGTCATCCTGGATTCCGCTAAAAAAGCTGCTGCAGTGGTAGACTCGACGCTTCAACTGTCCAACGTCGACGTCCTTGCTGCATACATTCTAGGTAAAAGCGATAGCGCCATACTCCCCGTTGCTAGGAGACTGAAAGAAACAGCTGGAGCAAGTGGTCAAGATGCTGCTGTTGCTCTTAAAGGTGTGTTGAGAGAGCACAGCTCCTGGGTGGGGGGGAATTGTAGACGGCAGATGGATAATTATAGATTGTTTGCTCAGCAGAGAGCAGCTGCCTTGGGAAAGAGTCTGGAGTCATTGATTACTATCAGTAGGGGAGGTGAGGGCCTGACAATGGACGCAGAAGGTAGGAAATTGTGGAGAGCAGCACGGGGGGGTATTTTTGATGAAGAAACGGTCTTACAATTGTCAACATTCTCTTCTACTGAAGATCAAGTAAGTAGCAACAATGGCGGCAGCAATAATAGTGGTCTTGTGTCAAGCCTCTCTCCAACATCATCTACGAATACAGTATTAGATCCAGCCGCTACAGTCATCATGCTAGAAGAAGAAGTTAGATCGGCCGTCCTCGGTACAGCTGGTACCGCAGCAGGAGCAGGCGCAATGGGACTTGTCCTCACCTCTGTCCTCCCTACCACTTTGGAAGACCTCCTCGCCTTGGCCCTGGCTGGAGCAGTGGGCTACGCCTCTGTGTTGAGCCTACCTCTGAGGAGAACAGAAGCAAAGAGGAAGCTGGAAGAAGCTGCTCAAGCAGGCGCCAAGAGGGTGCAGCAGAGCATGGAAGAGGAGCTGCAGGGCGCGTTGAGGGTGCTGGAGAGGGAGGTCGGTGCGTTGGTGGCTCCCTTAGAGGCACTGACTGCTGCCGAGATTGAGAGTGTGGAGGCTGCTGAGAGGAAGAGAGGGGGGTTGGGTGATAGATTGGAGAGCCTCAAGCGCCAAGTAGCTGCTGTTGAGTAGTAATAATAATAGTAATGAAGATGAAGATGAGAGTGAAAGATTCATTTATGTTGCATGAAGATTAAGGTTCCTTCTATGTATATATATCATCCAAGAGACAGATCTACAGGTAGGAAAAAAAGGGGGTCTGTGTAAATGCTATATTTTTCCTCTACATGTTTTAAGACGATTATTATTATTGCATCCAGTTTATGTTTTCTGAATCATCTCATCTCTCTCTATTTACTTCTTAATTTTTTCAATTAGTTTACAAGTCTCCGCTGATCTTCTTCTTCAACTGCTCAATGTCAGTCAAAAGCTCCTCGCGACTGGACTTGAAGAGGAGGTAACGATAAGTGAACCAAGCACTGTATCCAAGACCCACCAACTCGAAGAGCTTTGGGAGGAGGGGGACGCCGTTGAGGGCACCGACAACGGTGGAGGAGAGCCAGATGGCCACGAAAGCTCCAGAGGCATAGACAATGACGCCGGTCTTGTTCTCGACCTTGTCCCACTACAATTGTTTGCATAGAGAGGGGTTACGGAGGGTTAAATTAGGTTTTTGAGTAGTAGGGATACAAAGGTGGCAGCCTATGCTCTGCACATACATGCACCTCTACAACGAGGGCGGGGGCGTTTGAAATGATCTGTTCACATACCTTCTCAGAGAGATCCTTGACGATCTCCTCAACATCAAGCTCACTGTTGGCAGATGCACGTGCGGCAATCTTCTTGGCGGCCTTGTTTACCTGCATAATTAAAGAAGAGAGCAACCCACATTACATCAGCACCCATGATGTTGTTGATCTGAATATCATACTATTCAATTGCAGCATTCTACTTACCACAGTTCTGCGGTTGATTGGGCTACCAACAAATGTGTTGCGTGCAGAGACGGTAGAACGTCTGACGGCGAGAGCAGGTCTGCTCATGCAAGCGATGGTCTGAATTGCCATTTTATATAAACTTTGATTGGGTTAAACGGTGATAATTCAATAGATGTTAATGAAATGTACCACTGATGATGCAGATCGCTTGGTTTTATGGCCATATCTTGAAAAATTCTTCAAAACTTGGCCAACGGCTCGTCGGCAACCGATCTCGAGGTGTGGTTTAGAAGAGCAAGCATGTGCCCATGTATTTGAGGTCTCAAATATGGTTTATTTACGTTCAAATATATATTTCAACAAGTTCTCCATATGGAGTTTGTTGGAGTGAATCTGCCCAACAGCTGGATATTTCGAAGAATTCATTTCATTCTGGTTGATCGTTTTCCCACTCAAATATGGGTTATCACTCTAAAGCCGTTGCCTTCCTTTTGTTATTTCTAATAACTTATGCAATGGCCTTTGCCGGGACTTTGAAATCTCACACACCAGGAAGTAAGAAATCCAAACCAAGAAGGGAGGATCTCCCATTCATCCGCTGCCAAGCCTGTGAAGCTCTCGCCTCTCAAGCCTGGGCTGTCTACTCAGAAATGAAAGCCAAGGAAACTCCAGGCCTTAAACTAAAGGAAGCTGATGTTCTTGATGTAATGGAGAAGATGGGTACTTCTTGGAGACCAGAAGGCCACTGGTTGTTGAAATATCACCCAGTAGAAGAGAAGGGCAAGCTTGTTTTGAAAGACATGGCCGTGGCTGGGAATTGCGGCCGTGACTGTAGAACAGTAGAGACAGCAATCCAAGATCTTCTAGACAGCCATGACACTGATATGGCCGAAGTACTCTTCTCTGGGAAGAAGAACGACAAGTCTCAGTTTTCCACTTGGCTGTGCATTGAGACGAGTCAGGTGTGCAAGAAGATGACTCCTCCCTTGCCGTCAGATCGCCGACCACCTGGAGAATTCAAGCCCCAAACTGAAGCGCAGGCTAAGAGAGATCGTGTGCTTGGTACTTTTTCTGATACTGGAATGGATGGACACATGTTTAATAGAGATGAGATTATGCCGCAACTGGGGTTGGAGTATGATGTAGAGGATGAGGATGATGCTCTGTTGAAAAGGAAAATGGAGGAAGAAGAAGCGGTGGAAAGGAAAAGTGAACTTTAAGTTTTATATTTATGTAAATTGTACTTCGTGTATTGCAATAAGAGAGAGTGTTGTTTTTAAGTGCTTGGGGTGGCTATCAATGTTTGCCTAGTTTAGACGAAGAGAAAAAAGAAGCGAGTGAAACTTTGTTTGGATCGCATCATCTTTGGGTTTACGTGATATCACCATGAGGCGCTCCAGTAGGATCACGAGACGGCTATATGCAGCTCATATGAATACACTTATAGCATCAACTGAGGTTATACTCGACTCAGGCTGCATATTCTCATCAACACCCCCACTCATCCGACGCCGCCAGGCCATGTCCTCCATGAGACTCTTTGAAGTCTTCTCCGAGGAAAAGAGAAAACAACGTCTAGACAAACTCAAAGCAGACATGGAAAGAGGCTATTTTGACGATTTCAAAGAGCTAAGGGACACACAGGGCAAGATGTTCCAGAGCTCAACTCAATTAACCCCACCCTCTCATGCCCCTCCCTTCCCCCCTATCTCCGCCACCGCCCCAGACGGCTCCATCTCCCCCGTCATCCCGTTGACAGCAGTAGGAGGCCAAGTAGAAGCAACTAATCAAATAACACTCATTTGCATAGGACTTAGAGCAGGATGTCAGCCTATGTTGGAGAAATGGGCTGCTCCTTTCACCCACCAACCACCTCTCCCCTCCCCATTCCCCTCCTCCCTGTCAGTAGTTGAGCTGTCAATTGTAGATTCAAAATTAATGAGTATCTGGCCCCTTAAATCTTTATTATTGAGAGAATCTAGGACAGCTAAAAGGCCAGGGTATGCTGTGCATCCTAGAATGTTGACGTATTTCGGAGATTCTGATGAACTGAGGAGGAGATTGGGCCTGGCGAATAAACTGACTGGGTATATCTTCTTGGTGGATGGCAAGGGGAGAATTAGATGGCAGGCAAGTGGGTTTCCTACAAAGGAAGAAATATGTAGTTTGATATTATTTACACAACAAATAGCAGCAGAACAAACATGATAGATAGATATGCATTTATAGATTTTAAACTATGTAATGCCTTAAACATAGTGCAGTCAGTAGACAGCCCAACCCCTCGCCTCTCGCAGGCATGCATGTATACTTTCTGACACTCTTCCCTTCCTCTTTTTCTTACAGATTCATTAAGACCATCCCCCACTTTATTTCTATTTTCAATCCAGGTAATGATTTCATGATACTAAATTGCATCTGCCTCCATGTGCGGGTAAGGGCAAGGACTGTCTACGTAGTTGTGGAATGCTATTCATATCATCGATTTGTTACTGTGTGGGAGCACGCGTTCAAGGAATCAAAACGCAAGCCTTTGCTCACCCCAAAGGAGCCCCACGCGCAGGAGGCTGGGATTGCTATTGTGTAGTCCTCCTTCCAACCATGTAAAGCCTTCTCCTATCCAGAGCTCCTACAACATGCCACGCCAATCTCATTTCTCATAGCAGTTATAGGGTTTTAATTCAATTCAAAGGATATACTTGCTGTACCTATAGGGAAGCTGCACCTTTCACCTTTCACCATCAATTCCTACTAGCCGCGTGTGTGATGATTTGATGATGTACTTAAGTTAGTAATAAAGTGTGTTTCTTACAAAAAAGAGATGCATTCTACATCTCTACTCCAGTACTATGTTTCTCAACAAACCAATCTCTACACTGCTCCATTGTTCCATTAGGATGCATTATCTGCCAATCAATAACTTCATCTATCAACGCCCCCAATCTAGGGCCCCCTTGCTTCATTCCCAGAGCCGTCATCACTGCCTTACCGTCCATCATCGGCTTCCATTCATAGCAAGTATCCAGTCCAAAGGCTGTCACTGCTGCTTCCCAGGTTTTACACTTTTCTAGCATTCTTTTGATTGTATCATTGTCAGGGGGAGTGGACGGAAGGTGCAGCCATGGTTGGATGGTGTCGGGGGGGATGTCTTTGTGTGGTTCGAGGAGGGCTGCGATGATGAGCGCTGGTTTCCACAGGTGTTTTAGTCTTCGTATTGTTCTTCCTAGAAGAATTTTTTGAGAACCTAAGCTGCTATAAATATCACCGCTAGATTTATTATGCCTAATACTACTACCATCATTATCATTAGTAAGGGCAGCCAACAGAGAAGGCACATTACTCAACAGCACATCCACTGCATCTGCATCTTTAGACCTCCACTTCAATGAATCTTTAATTATATGGTTATACAGCGGCTGGGGTTTTCCCTTGGCATTACTTATTTGTATACCTCTAATAGGAAGCAATAGAGCTGCTAATAGACACTGCCTCCTTTCACTTTCATCCTCGCTGTTGAGTTGGTTCATCAGCTGATGGGTGGTTTCCATCAAAACAGTAGCTGCATCAGCAGGAAACCCTGCTGTTGACTCGAGCCCCCACACTGCTTCAAAAAGACGCAGTTTGTCTAGTAATCGTATTGCTCCGACAGGGTCTGGACCCTTGAGCATGCCTTCCAGCTCAGCGCCAATACGTTCTCTGGACACCTTGTGTCCCAACGCCTCCCGGACCTCATCGTCAGCGGCTGCTTCTAAAAGTGAAGCTTCAGGCTGGAATCCAAACCTAGCAGAAAACCTCACTGCTCTCAGCACTCGTAACGGATCATCTAAAAATGTTTCTTTAGGAGGGAGAGGGGTACGGATGACCCCAGCTTTCAAGTCGTCAATACCTTTGCCAGTAAAGTCCTCCACCTCACCAGAGTTGATATTGTAGAACAAAGCATTGATGGTAAAGTCACGGCGCATGGCATCTTGTTCCGGGGTGCCAAATGACATGGAAGGGATTCTAGAGTCTTTGGCATACTGTTCTGAACGTAGATTGACAAGGTCCAGCCAAATGCCTCTGATTCTCATTCTAGCAGTCTCCAGATGCTTGGATTGCTCTGGATTGGACATGATTACTGCGACTTTGTGTGTTTCTTGATGATGAGCTGCAAGATATTCATTGACACTCTCTGCAAAATCCTTTCCTAGTTGGTTATCTAAAGCTATGTCTATATCTAAAGAGGCATGGCCCATGAGCTTGTCTCTTACCCAGCCACCAGCGGCACGGAGCGTCGTCGGTGCGGACTTGTTGATTGCCACCTGAAGGAGGTCATCGAAGATCTGACGTTCTGTTTCGTTCAGTTCAAGCTTTGCATTGCTGTAAATCGGAGGAGGAGCGCTGGTAGTGCGACCTGTGCTCATATTTTTTCGAAAATTAGATTTAAAAGTAGCAGCAAAGTGAGAAACGGGTGTGGTGGAACGTAGGGAGAGAGAACGTACTATAATTCTCATTATTTGGGGAAACAGATGAACAGGTGTGGTGATTTGGGTTGGAATTTTATGGGCTTTGGGTGGCTAGCAAAGCCTTCGTCACCGTCTCTCTTCTGAGATCCTCCCTTCTTTAATAATAGGCTACCACCCACTCTCAAGAGTTGGGAGCTCGAACTTGAAGGCATACCATTCACCTATTTTCTCACCAGCGTCTTCTAGTAGATTGTATTAGTTCTTAAGGAGTTTTTTAAGACCACATACATGTTAACAACACTTGCTGGTGTGGTGTGAAGGCCAAGACATCACCCATCTCAACCCCAACCAATTCACCTCTTCAGGCGACCTCTGCCTAGCTCACACCCCTGCCTATGTCCACAGCTTCTTGGACGGATCCATCACCTCTTAGAAACTGAAGAAAATAGGCCTTCCATGCAGTTCACCGTTGATGCAGAAATCGCCATCCTTCCCCTCTGGACGATGGCTTTCAAGTGTCAAAAAAACTATGGACCGTATCTCGTTCATATTTGCCATCCTTGCGCAGGTGGTCATGCTGATTTTCTCTGTATCGTTCCATATTTAACAAATGTCCCGAAGGACACTACTTTACGAATAAATGCACAATATATAGTGGCCAAAAACTGGAGAAGCCATTCTTATGGGTCAACATGTGCCTCCAATCCCACTAATACCGCCAATCCACGTCGAGTTTTCTTCAAAGTACTTGCGTATCAGAGCTGCCCAAACGCATTCCCGAACTTACCCTTCCCTTTTGCGAGCATTTGTCCGTCCCCAATTTGTCTCGCAATCACGACGGTAAATGGTCTGAAACCGACATTAACCGCTTACTTATTCTGCTTCTTAAAACAGTAGCATGTACTTGAAGAGCTTAAGTGGATAACAATGCTAGGAGCGGTGCAGTGTCTCGATACGGTTGTTAATTATTTGAAATTCTCTTCTGTAGAAGTGCTTCTATCGGGGCATTGTATCTGCAATAACTGTACCTGCAATAAGATGGTGGTCACGACAACGTGTATAATGAGATATCGTTTATTAGAAACTAGCCATTTACTGTAGATTGACGAGTAGGATGATGGAGAAAAAGAGAAGAAACCAAGGTACTACTTGTCATTGGCATAATAAGTGTACAAGCTATTCATTTTACAGAAATCTGTACATATCATGACATGAGATAACAACACACTGTCTACTATGAATCATTAGCCCTCCATCTCTGCTCTTACTAGGTGTTACCACCATTTTTTCCATCTCTGGATCCTGCTCAGATGACAGTGAGGATTAACACATAACTTAACTTGCTGTTTGCTTCATCCTCAGTGGCAACGAGGGACGCTAATCATAACAAATATCCTGATTACTACTCTTCCCAGCTCAATAATAATAGCTTCAATTACCACCCTTTTTCGAACCCTTCCCTCGTTGTCGGAACGGGGGAACCGACTCCCCCAGATAAAACCAACCCTCCTCTCAAACCATTGATCTGATAAAAACCACCCCAGCATCCGTGTCTGGATATAAACAGTGCATTAAACAAACCTTCATTTCAGCAAACAGAGCCAATGATCAAAGTCGAAGTTAAATGGCAGAAAGAAGTCTTCAAGGATGTAGAGATCGACCCTGCACAGCCTCCTTCGGTATTCAAAATGCAGCTGTTCTCTCTATCAGGCGTCCCACCAGAACGACAAAAGGTGATGGGCTTCAAGGGCGGGTTATTGAAGGACGACGCCGACTGGGCCAAAGCCGGCCTCAAAGCCGGCCTCCGTGTCACCATGATGGGCACAGCAGATGCAGTTCCAGAGGCTCCTAAACAAGCCCAAACATTCGTAGAAGATCTCCCTGAAGAGGAGCAAGACCATACAGGCCTAGCCAAGTATGGAGCAGGTCTCAAAAACCTGGGTAACACGTGCTACATGAATAGCGTCATTCAAAACCTGTATGCAGTTCCAGAGCTCAGAGACAGCCTGCAACTGTATAAATCACATTCTGCCCCTCCTTCTATGCCTGGTGCAGATGCGGGCCACTCTCTTACTGTATCTCTCAGCAATCTATTCCATTCAATGGAGAAGTCTGCACAAGCAGTGCCTCCGCTGGAGTTTTTGTTGGCCTTGAGGAGATGTGCTCCTCAGTTTGCTGCTCAGGCAAGAGAGGGACACTACATGCAGCAAGATGCAGAGGAATGCTGGGGTGTTATTGCAACTGCTTTGAGGACCAAGCTCCAAGAAACAGGTGCTGCTACTGCTGGTACAAATGGCGGAGAAGGAAGTAGAAGCAGATCATTTGATGAGCTCTTTGGCGTCACACTCCAAGCCGTTTTGAAATCAGAAGAGAGCGGTGAAAGCCTGGAAGTCAACGAGAAAGAATACGCAATGAAGGCTAACATCAACCTAGAGGTCAACCACCTGGGTGAAGGTTTGAAACTGGGTCTCAAGGCAGATAGAGAACAACGATCAGACGCACTCGGCAGAGACACCGTCTTCCAAGGCGACTCCAAGATATCAAAACTGCCCCCCAACCTGATGGTTCAGATGGTGAGATTCTTCTATAAACAAGATGTCCAACAAAAGGCTAAGATATTGAGAAAGGTGACATTCCCTCTGGTGCTGGATGCTTATGAGTTTTGTACTGATGGTTTGAAAAAGGAGCTGCAGGCGCCCAGATTGGCTGCCAAAGAGGAGGATGACAGGAAGGCTGGACTTGCTGCTGCAGCAGCAGCTGCTGCTAAGAAACAGAAGGTAGATAACGTGTGTGCCAGTGGTGATGCTCCAATGGATGTGGATGGTGGTGGGAGTGCTGAAGTAGTAGCAGCAGTAGCTCCATCTCAAGGAAACAGGCTGACAGGAAAGTACGATTTAGTAGGAGTACTGACTCATAAAGGACGCAGTGCTGATTCTGGGCACTATGTATCGTGGGTGAAGCAAGATGATGGGTCATGGATACAGTTTGATGATGATGAGATGATTCCAAGAAAAGAAGAGGACGTTCTGGCACTGAGTGGTGGTGGGGATTGGCACATGGCGTATCTGTTGTTGTACAGAGCTCAGAGAGCTTGATGAGTTTTTTTTTTTTTGGGAGGGGGGGGGGGGGGGGGGGGGGGTTTTTTTT
>Ga0114919_10002920_pt1 | contig 13834 bp, 13 predicted proteins | sample BlataG_FD_88682 | JGI IMG/M metagenome (GOLD analysis project Ga0114919, IMG submission 88682) | Deep subsurface microbial communities from Black Sea to uncover new lineages of life (NeLLi) - Black_00105 metaG | ecosystem: Environmental > Aquatic > Marine > Oceanic > Sediment | place: Atlantic... | reverse complement strand
GATGCCGCCGGGAACGCCTTTTTCGCCCTGGCCGCCCACAGCGGACGGCTCGATGTATCTGCCATACTGGCCTCCCTGTATCCGGCCACAACGGTGCTGCTCGCCTGGTTCTTCCTCAAGGAAAGCCTGCAGGGACAGCAATGGACAGGGGTCGGCGCTGCGGTAGTGGCCCTGGTATTGATTTCGACCTAGGAAGAATCGTTTACAAGGAAACAAATGAAAATCAAAACCTTCGCCCTTGAGCGGTATTTCGCCAAACACGAATTTTCCGCCCGCCACCTCCTTTCCTGCTCGGACTGCGAGGCCCTTTCCATGCAGGAGTTACTGGAACTGGCCGGGGAGGAAGAAATCACCCTGTGGAAGGACCTGAAGCTTTCCTATACTGAATCCAAGGGACATCCCCTGCTGTTGGACGCCGTTACGGATATGTACTCCGGTATCTGCCGCGGCAACATTCTCACCGCCGCTCCGGAGGAGTGCGTCTTCCTGTTTATGAACGCCCTGTTGGAATCCGGAGATCACGTAATCTGTACCTTTCCGGGGTACCAGTCTCTGTATGAACTGGCAAAATCCATCGGGTGCGAAATATCCATGTGGGAGCCGGACGAGGAAAATGGATGGCAATTCGATGTCCGCATGCTGGAGAAGCTTTTCCAAAACAATACCAAACTGGTGGTGGTCAACTTTCCCCACAACCCCACCGGGAGCCTCCCCACAAAAAACGATTACAAGGCGATGGTCAACCTTTCCAAAGAAGCAAACGTCCATCTGTTCTCGGATGAGATGTATCGGTTCCTGGAAATTGCCGATGGGGTCACGCTGCCCTCTGCCTGCGAACTCTATGAAAAAGCGGTTTCCCTGTCCGGTCTTTCCAAAGCCTTCGGTCTTCCCGGCCTGCGTATGGGCTGGGTGGCTACCCGAGACCTTGATCTGCTGGACAAAATGAGCGGTCTGAAAGACTACACCACGATTTGCAGTAGCGCTCCCTCGGAAATACTGGCCCTGATCGCCGTCCGTCAGCGGGACCGCATCATCGACCGCCAGCGGAAAAGGATTCACAAAAACCTGGCGGTACTGGATGTTTTTTTCAAGAAGCATGAGGCTCTCTTTCGGTGGAACCATCCCGGCGGCGGCTCCATCTGCTTTCCCAGGATCCTGTTTACGGATCATGCCGGAGCATTCTGCGACATGCTGGTAAAGGAAACCGGAATCATGCTGGTACCGTCGGAAATGTTCAATTTCGGCAGTCAACACGTCCGCATCGGTTTCGGCCGAGAAAATCTACCGGAGGTACTGGAACGGTTTGAGGGGTACCTGGAGAAAAAAGTCGGGCGTGGGGTTTAGGGATGGTTTCGAAGTCGTTGACCGGTGCCAGATCTGCGTGCAGTTGCTGTCGAAAGTGAATGGCCGGTTTCCGGCTACATTTCCACCTCCTCATCGTCATCGGAGAAAAATCACCATTCCAAAACCCTGCTGGAAGAACGATTACTCTTGAGCGAAGAAAAGAAATCGCCGCTATTATCAAGAAAAATAAGATTCTTCTTGTTGAAGACGATCCATATGGTGCTTTGAGATATCGAAGAGAGAATGTCCAGCCAATTAAAACCCTTGTGCCGGATAATGTTGTATATGTTGGCACTCTTTCCAAGGGTTTTGCCCCCGGCCTTAGAATCGGTTTTTGTGTTGCTCCCGAGGTAATCAGAAAATGGCTTGTGATTGTAAAACAAGGAGTCGATCTTCACACCAGTACTTTTAACCAGGCTCTTGCTGTCGAATACCTTTCCGGAGAATATTTGGAATGGCATCTGCCAAAGATTATTTGAAGGTCAACGAAGGAGATGCACAAGATGAGATGTCGCAAGGGTTGTACAGAAGCGTTATCAGTTGGTTTTGCCTTTATCTTTAGGAAACTATAGTAGCATAAAAAACCATAAAGCAATTGATATTCAATGATTCGGGGTACGGTGCGCACGGTTTCCTGAAAAAGGGAGCAGCAGCGTGTGAGGGACGGCCGTTCCGGTTGGCCGTTCGGCGATGCCGGAGCCAGCGCTACGGTCGGTTTGATATGCGAAACCGGGGATGAGTTCACTGTCCATAATACCCACCCCCGGGATGTGGCCATGCCGATGCCGGGAATGTCGGTCCCGGTTCGTAGGTGCAGTTCTTATCTAAACGTGATTGGTGAACTTACGAGGGGTGCGGTCCTGGTCAATCTCCCTGCCACCCTAATATTTTTCCGTGTCAGCCGTGTCAGAGCAGCCGTTTTGACCAGTGACTTGTATGCGCCACTCGTCGTCATTGTCACAGAAAACGTTTTATTGGCATTTTTCATGATTTTTGCATAAAGCTTTTGCGCATTGGCTTTGTTCACCGGCACCAGTCTGTACGACATGGCATTTTTGATGACCTTCGATGTTATAGGCTTTCCGGTCTGTTTGAAGGGAATGCTCTCCTTTATTGAGATTCCTCGGTCCGTCGTGACGAGAAAATCCATGGTGATTATGTCATTTATGATCATCAAATCCCTGAACAGATCAACCTGCACCATGGGGTCCAGCATATCAATGGGAGGGACTCTGCCCATTGAGCAGACAAGTTTTGTAGAAACCCCGCATTTGCCGGCGGTATCGCTCTGCTCGCATTTAAACTCCGTTACCCACTGACATTTACAGCCATATGTCAGCAGCAATGCCACCGTAATCACAGCAAGAACAACAAATAAAGCACCATATTTCCGTAATTTTCTCATACTCAAATCCTCCTTTGTTGAGTTATTTTTGTTGGTACGGTTTCACAAAAGTGATGCATGTAATATCACCACACGTCATTTCCAATTTTTCTGCCGGGACCTCTCTCGCCTCTCTTTGACGCATTTAGTATAAAACATCAAAAGTCACAGATAGGTCACAGATTGGGATTTATTTTGAAATTTTGGGGTCAGATCTTGCTTTTTTTAACCATCTATCCGGTTTGCCAATCTCCCAAACAAAAAACACTGTCCTCTTTTTTTTCGAGTAACGGGGTTGTATGTTTAATCGTTCACTGGTCGCTCCTTTAACCGCAATTAATGAAACGTTTTGTTTTTTAAAAGAGTCGCAATACCTCTTTTAATGGGTGACCCCATTGGTAGCCCATACTATTGCGAGCCGTTCGGAAGGAGCCTCTGGAAACAATTTGTGTTAACATTTTAGCTTCTTCCTGCAAAAAAGCACCGGATATTTGCCATGCTTTTTTATCTGCCGCCATCTCGCAAGCATAGGTTTGTTACATGCTGAACCGAAACAGCAGCGTATACCTCGCTGCTTGCGGCGGGGAGCTTCAATCGAAAGGATATCGTTTGACGGGGAGAAACCGGTAATGGACATGAATCGTGACTATTTTGAAGAGATTCAGCTAGTTACTTTAGGTGTTATCTTTTTAGATGGTGCGCTATGGAGTTTATCCGCCTTGGCGGAGTTACTATAGCAACAAGTGTCGGGTCTGAGAAAAAAGAACGGCAAGGATGATGGTACCCCTGCCGCCATCAATTCGGATCTGACGCGCAAGACATTCAATAAAAACTAGACATGCCTGATCCAAAAAGTATACGAAGTTGATCCTTTCAAGTTAATTCAACATGTTGTATTCACGAAGCTCTTGACATCCAAGTGTCCTGAACATATACTCGTTTCACAGAAAATCAAGGTCTTATCTCTCCGTGCAAATTGAGGACCAGGTGAAAATGAAAAAAGAAATCATAAATTTACGTCAGGCAGATGGACTAGAGATTATAACCCTTGTAGATAATTTTTCAAATGTCCTTTTGCCGGGGAATCAGACAATCATCCGGCCCCCCCTTGCTAAAAAAGGTATAATTCCAAAAAACACTTTGCTGGCTGAACATGGTCTTTCTCTTCTGGTGAATGTTCGGGTTAAGGAAGAGACTCATTCTATTGTACTTGATGCAGGCTATACAAATGTTGCTGTTCCTTACAACCTTGAATATCTGGGGCTGACTTTAGAAGATGTAGAGGCAGTTGTTCTCAGCCACGGCCATATGGATCATGTTGGGGCGTTAAAAGAAATTATTGATTTAGCAGGGTCAGGAACAAAACTCATCATACATCCGGATGCTTTTTTACCCCGCTCTATTCAATTTCCTTCAGATCAACGGGTGTTTTTTCCTGCATTTCCTTCTTTAGATACGCTTAAAGAATGGGGGGCAGATGTGATGGAAAACAAAGGCCCGCTTCTGTTGGGCCAAGATTCAATCCTGGTTACAGGTGAAGTCCCCCGAACCACCGCATTTGAAAAAGGAATGCCAGGGGCTCTGATAAAGCGCAATGGCAAGTTTATTTCAGATACATTCAAAGATGACCAGTCTTTAGTCATAAACCTCGGTCTAAAGGGACTGGTTGTGATTTCCGGATGTGCCCATTCCGGTATCATGAATTCTGTTTTATATGCCAGTCAACTAACCGGTCAAAAAAAGATTTGTGCTGTAATTGGCGGTTTTCATTTGAGTGGAGCAATTATGGAACCTTCGATTGAGCCCACAATTGAAGAAATGAAAAAAATGGATTTGCAGCTGATTTCTCCAATGCATTGTACCGGGTTTAAGGCGACCACACGGTTTGCCGAGGAAATGCCCGAAGCTTTTGTTCTCAACAGTGTAGGCAGCAGGATCATACTTTAGCTAACGAGTATATTGATAAGATAAATAATAAAAGGATTTGACAGCTCCGATCTGTTTTTAATCAGAGACCCCGTTTGAATAAGACAAACCGCGGACGCGTCTTATCCCCAATCAAGTCAATTTAAAATGCTGTATTCACAAAGCGCTTGACACCCAAGTGCCCTCCACATATACTCGTCTCCCTAAAAAGCAAGGTCTTATCCCTCGAACAACAGGACCTCAAATTCCAAGCCTGTTCTAATAGTAAACTCATCATGCTATTTCCCCATATTTCGAAGGGATCCATACAAATGAATTTGAACATCAGATTTCATCTCTATTTCCTTTTCCATGAAAAAACATATTGTAACGGTATTATAAATATTAGTATAAATTAACTTCAGGACTGGAGTTGTGTCCGGAGGAGCGGCTTCCGTTAGCGATTGAAGCTTTGAAGCAGCTTTTAGTCTCATTTTAATACCGAAAGTCAAGGGTGCTATAAGTACCTTCATAAAGGAGTTCAAAATGCCGATCCCTGGAAATCTCCTGACAACCGCCATGGCTGTGATGCCCCATACCGATGTGGGCCAAGCCCTTAAAACGGCTCTGTCTATGGATATACCATTTTGGCCTCAACTTCCCAACCTTAACTATTATGAAGATATGTATGTCCAGGCAGCAGAACACTTCCCCGGTATTCTTCTTGATATTGAAAAAAGGACTTTACGTTTTTCATTGGAAAAATTCATCAACGAAGTTGAAGAGACCATGACACATTTTGAGGAGCCTCAATACTTTGATATAAGCAAAGTATATTCGGCAGTTTATCATCGCTTTCTGTCCATGGATTTTTCAAAGCGACCTGCAATCCGCGGACAGCTTGAAGGCCCGATAAGTTTTGGATTAAACGTATTGGATCAAGATGACCGGCCGATTTTATTTGATGATACGGTCCGCCCCTTTATGATAGAGTTTATGGCCAAAAGGGTTAATGTTCAACTTAAGCGGCTCAAAGGACTCAACAAAAACGCCTTTATGTTTATTGACGAGCCGGGGCTTCAGTTCGTTTTTTCAGCCATGGCAGGATATGGGGACCAAAAAGCAAAAATAGATTTGGAAAGCTTTTTTTCCATGATAGATAGGCCCCGGGGAATTCACCTTTGCGGCAATCCGGATTGGGATTTTCTGCTTGGATTGGACATGGACATTTTGTCTTTGGATGTATATTCCAATGGTGAAGTATTTGCCAACTATTCAAATTCCATCAAACGCTTTTTAGACAGGGGAGGCATTATTGTATGGGGAATTGTTCCTACCAACTTTGAGCCTTTTGCCCAAGAAAACACCTCGTCATTGGAAAAGCGCCTGGAAGAAATCTGGCAAATTTTAGACAGGAAAGGGATTGACCAGGATTTTCTATTATCTCGAAGCCTGCTCTCTCCGGCTACCTGCTGTTTAGTAAATCCGGATAAGGAAAAGACAGTGGAGAAAGTCTTTAAAATGATCAGCCGTCTTTCGGAAAGGCTGCATGAGAAATACAAGCTGACTTAATCTTTCCTTGATTTATCAATTATATACCTTTAAACTCATTTGTAGAGTTATGGAAGGTGATAAATAATTTAAGTGATGAGAAAAATGAATAAAGCTCCATGCGATATTATCCTGTAAGCCTTGATATAAAGAATCGAAAATGCTTAGTGGTAGGCGGCGGTGGCGTTGGCACACGAAAGGTTATTACCCTACTCGATTGTGGTGCAAAAGCAACAGTTGTCAGCCCTGTTGTTTCTGAAAAGCTGCTTGAACTTGCCGACAACGGCTCAATAGTCCTGAAAAAGAGGCCCTACAGGGAGGCTGATCTTGACGGTATGTTTCTTGTGATCGGTACAACCGATGATGAAGAATTGAATCGCCAAATCAGCATGGATGCAGAGAAACTTAATATGCTGTGCAATATAGCGGATCGTCCTGAAGTTTGTAATTTTATCCTTCCTTCCATAGTCAACCAGGGGGATTTGACAATCAGCATCTCAACTTCCGGGAAAAGTCCTGCTTTAGCGAAAAGACTTCGGATAGAACTTGAAGAACAATTTGGGAGTGAGTATGCCGAGTTACTCCGGTTAATGGGAGCGATACGAGAAAAACTCTTAAGCCAAAAGCACGAACCGGAGGCCCATAAGCACCTTTTTGAACAACTTATCAGCAGAGGTCTTCTTGATGTGGTACGTGGCAATCGAAAAGATGAAATTGATTCTTTGCTGTGCGAGGTTCTTGGAGAAGGCTTTGGGTTCGATGAGCTCATGCAAACATGGCATAAGAGCTAACCCAAAAAATCAGGGTCAGAGTGTAATTAATGGAAATTACGACAATCATTTTTATCTTGTTATACATGTTAAGTGCGGCAGCATATTTTGCATATCTTTTTCTGCAGAAAGACTATTTGCAGAAAACAGGATTTATTATTCTGCTGGTCGGGTTTTTACTCCACACCGCAATCATTGCTCTTGGGTTTATAAAAACAGGCCATTTTCCGGCTCAGAATCTTCGGGAAACCCTCATGGTGGCTGGATGGGCCATTGCAGGAGTCTTTTTAATCATCCAGTATAAATTCAACCTTAAAATTCTTGGTGTATTTGCCGCTCCGTTGGTAGTTTTGGTAGTAATCGGCGCATCTTTATTACCAGGAGAGACTGTTCAGACTACAAATATCTTTAAGAACTTCTGGCTGATTTCTCATATTATTACAATCTTTATTGGGGAGGCTTCACTTGCCCTGGCTTGTGGGATAGGTATTTTGTATTTGATGCAGGAGCGCTCAATAAAAACCAAGGTTCGTGGCTTTTTTTTCAAGCGCCTTCCTTCACTTGAACTGCTGGACACCACGGGATATGCTTGTATCGTTGTCGGTTTTACCATGCTTACCATCGGGCTTATTACCGGGTTAGTCTATGCCAAATCTGTCTGGGGCAGATTCTGGGGCTGGGATACGAAAGAAGTATGGGCCGGTATCACGTGGCTTCTTTATGCGGCCCTTCTCCATGAGCGTCTGACAGTGGGATGGCGCGGCAGAAAAGCGGCCATTATGGCCATTGTCGGTTTTGCAGTTTTGTTGTTTACTTTTTTTGGCGTCAATTTTCTACTTGAGGGACACCATGGGGTGTTTACAAAATTTTAAACTAACCCGAATAAGCCTGAAAAGAAAAAGATTTTTTAAAAGCTTATCAATCTTACGATGTTCGAAATAAAGTTATGCATGAAATAGTATTACTTGGAATAAACCACGAAACAGCGACCGTAGATCTCAGGGAATGCCTGGCGTTCTCAGAAGAAGAGACCACCGATGCACTGGTATCGCTTCATAATAATCCGTTTATTAAAGAGGCTTTAATCTTTTCAACATGTAATCGCGTTGAGGTGTTGTTTGTAACAGAAAACATGACCAAAGGCGCTGATGCTGCAAAAGAGTTCATTTCTGAATTCAAAAAAGTTCCTGTTACACAATTTGAAGATGCGCTATATGTTTATAAAGGAGATGAAGCCGTTCGGCATATTTTCAGAGTAGCTTCCAGCCTTGACTCGATGATGGTGGGTGAACCCCAGATCCTGGGGCAGATAAAAGAGGCGTATCGGAAAGCCACATTGAAAAAGACTTCAGGGGTTATTTTAAATCGTTTGTTGCATAGAACTTTCTTTGTGGCAAAAAAAGTTCGAAGTGAGACCGGAATAGGAGATCATGCAGTATCGATAAGTTATGCAGCTATTGAACTTGGACGGAAGATATTCGGCACCCTTGAAAGCAAAAAGGTCCTTCTTATCGGTGCAGGTGAAATGGCGGAACTTGCAGTTGAACACCTGATTCGAAACCGAGCAGGCGAGATTTTTGTGGCAAACAGAACGTTTGAACGAGGCGTTGAGCTCGCAAAAAAATTTAAAGGTCAGGCGATCAGGTTTGAAGAACTCACGGACTATTTAAAGGAAGTTGATATCATTATCAGCTCAACCGGTTCTTCAGATTTTATCCTCAGACCCGACCAGGTAAAAGGAACCATGCGCAACAGGCGCAATCGCCCCCTTTTCTTTATAGATATTGCTGTTCCCAGGGATATTGATCCTAAGATAAACCGTCTCAACAACTCATATGTTTATGATATTGATGATCTAAAAGGGGTGATTGATGAAAACATGGGGGATAGAAAAGCCGAGGCGGTTAAAGGGGAGAGAATCGTTGACGAAGCAGTCATCTGGTTTCGGGAGTGGTATGACAATCTCGCTGTGGTTCCTACAATTGTCGCACTACGAAGCAAACTCGAAACCATTGCAAGGGCCGAGATAGAAAAAACGATGCAGGTAAATTCTGGTTTAAGTGTTGATACGCAGGCCATTCAAAAGATGACAGACGCGATTGTAAACAAATTTTTTCACGATCCGACACTTGTTTTAAAAGGGAATGGCATTCACAGGGATAAGTCCGTTTATTTAGATGTGGCAAGGAAGCTTTTCAAATTGGATAAATAAAAAGACCTCTGGAAAACGGTTTAATAAGCTTAACACATAAATCTTAAAACCTGATGAATTTATTATCTTCATCAGGTCTATTTGGAGGAATATTTTGAATAAGACAGCATTGCTTTTTCCGGGGCAGGGTTCCCAATCGGTTGGAATGGGACTCGATTTGTACCAGGAATATGATTTTGTCAGGGAACTTTTTGATATGGCAGAAGAGACGTGCAGGATAAATATATCGAAACTCTGCTTTAAGGGTCCCATGGAAGATCTCACCATGACGGTAAATCTTCAACCGGCAGTCACTGTGGTAAACCTTGCATTTCTTGCTGCCATTGAAAAGGAGGGTACAAATCCGGATATTTCAGCAGGTCACAGTCTCGGTGAATATAGCGCGATTAGAGCGTCAGGTATTGTTTCAAACCAGGACGCATTCTCTCTTGTCTATAAACGCGGAGAGCTGATGCATCATGAATCGACCAAGCATAGCGGGGCCATGCACGCCATTATCGGTATGCCCATAGACAAAGTTGACGAAATTGTCAAAGATGTTCAAAAAGATGGTGTTGTGTCCGTGGCAAACCATAATACCGAGCTTCAGATAGTCATTACCGGCGCCCCTGAACCGGTTAAAAAGGTTTCTTTCCTTGCAGCTTCACAAGGCGCAAAATCGATCCCTTTAAAAGTAAGCGGCGCCTGGCATAGTGAATTAATAAGAGGAGCGGAAGATAAGTTCAGGGAGTTCCTTGACCTAGTTGCTTTCAACAAACCCGAAAAACCGGTACTTTTTAATGTTACTGCAGATTATGAAACGGATCCCGGAGAAATCAAATCTATTATGGCACAACAACTTATAAGCCCTGTTCGATGGTATGATTCCATGCGCAAGCTCATTGAAGAAAATGTGGAAGTTTTCGTGGAGGTGGGTCCGGGGAGAGTCCTTACCGGATTAATAAGAAAGATCCTCCCAAAGGATTATCCTGCCAAAATATATTCAGTAAATAATATGAAAAGCCTCGAACAATTTTTAACAGAAATGGGTTAATTATTACAATCTTGATCGACTCGTAAAAAGCAAATCTGATGGTTAAGTAAATAGTTCCATATACAAGACGCAGTAGATGGGACTTTCAACGACGCATCAAGCTTAAGGCCGATTGGTCAGATATACGCCTGAACAGACAAATATGGTTCCGATGAAAAGGGACAGGGTTATCGGCTCTTTCAGGATTAAAAAGGCAAGTATGATAGCGAATATAGGCACAAAATTGATGAAAAGGCTCGCTCTCGTGGGGCCGATCTTTTTAATTCCCTCATAATACCATACAAAACCGAGAACAGTGCCGAAGAAGCCCAGGTAAAAAATGCTTATCCATTCGCTGACCATATAGTGCCTCATGTCGCTCAGCATTCCTTCAAACAAGGCAGGGATAAACAGGCAGGCAGTGCCGATGATTGCGGAATATGTCACGGAAGCAAGGGGCGAAAGAGCGGACATGACGGTTTTTCCAATCAAAGAATAACAAACCCAGCTGGCGACGCAGCAGAAAATAAAAAACTCTCCTAAACCCAACCCGCCGTTTATGATGCCATTCAGATCGCCCTTTGAAATAACAATCACTGCGCCGGTGACTGAAATCAGGACGCCGGCGAATTTTAGCAATGTAAGCCTTTCCCTGAAAATAAGCGTAGAGAGGAGGGTTATGAATATCGGGTTGTTAGCGATGATAATGGATGCACGGCCAGCGTCGATTAACCTCAGTCCTTTGAAAAAAAAGACGTTATATGCGAACACACCTGTGAGTCCCAGGAGAATTACAGGAAAGATCTGTTTCTTACGTATTCCGAGGAAACCTCCTTCAAATTTCCAGGTTATCAGGATAAGAAAGAATGACGCTGTCAAAAATCGCAGAAAAGAAGCTGAAAACGGCCCTACGTTTTGGGCAAGAACTTTACCGGCTATGAACGTTCCGCCCCAGAAAGCAGCGGTCAAAAACAGCTTTATATATATAACCATTTTATTTTCCCGTTTGTATAACAAATGCCGGACTCACCTACCACAAATAACCATAGCCTTCAAGGATTACTAAATATCATGGTAAACACATTTATAAAAAATTGTTACCTTTAAGCCCCTCCTTTTAAACTGATTTTATTTTTCCAAATGCGTTTACCCTTAATATCATTGTAGGGGGGTGAGATAACTAACTGCCTGAAATTGCGAAAAGAAACCGGGGACGGTCTTGACACTGCTTGACATTTACCCTCTTTTGTGACGTTTTTCAAAGAAAGTTTGATAAATTAAATAATGAGAGATGATGGTGTGAGATTGTTAAATTAAATTTGGGTTGATCAAAGTGTTTTGATAAATGTAACTGGCTTTAAAAATATATACGGATATAATAAATATTTTGGATAAAAGAGATGAATATCTCATCTCTGTGAATATTGACAAGATATCATAGGTTTTTACAAGCCCCATTTTTTAAATGACAGTGTAAATTTTCAGCCGACCTAAAAGCATACACCCGCTTTGCAACCACTTGCCCAAAGCGGGAATGTCAGGGTAGTTACATGCAGAAAAATTTTTCAGTAAATGCATTAGGGTTCAAGGCAGTTACCTTTAACCATTAAATCATAGAGGTTATTGAAAAGATCCGTTGAACGTAGGATACCAATTATTTCTTTGTCTCGAGTAACGAGCAGGCTATGATGGCGTCCCATCACAATTCGATGACAGGCAATATTACATTTATCATTTTCCGAGACGAGCTCACCTTCAGTGGGTTCTTGCATGTAATCTTTTACTTTCCTGTTGCCCAAGCCTTTGCACATTACCTCCCATGGTTCCTCCCAGAGCATAAAGCTCTCACGCAGGGTTACCAGCATATCCTTACTCAACTCCGATCGGCTAATCCAGTGCGCATCCTCCAGTTTGTCATATCGGGGCTCCATAGCCCGCATTATGTCCACCTGACTGAGGCGCCCCACCACATGATTATTGTCATTAATGACTACAAGAGAATGATGTCGATAGGGGCCTTCCCCGTAACTTTTATTTTTACTTTCAATTGCTTGCATAGCCTCCGTTATGTTGGCATCTTCATGAATGGATGCGTATTCCGAAATAGGTATCATCAATTCTTTTACCTGCCAAGTTTTCATAGTTTTCACCTTTCTTGAAAGAGGTTGTTTGTTTTTCGATGTTTATAATTTCCGATAAAAATATGTGTGCCGGGATTAAACAGAATTAATCGAACACACAAACTAAGATGACAAGGTGGTAAGTACTCAGCTTAAGCCCGGTAATTTTATATTTATTCCCACATAGTGATTATACAGATGGATGACAAGTTATAAAACGGGAGGGCTAAGCTCATGGCACAGAAAGTGATGTTTGCAAATAATATATTGAAACTGATTGGTATTTAAGAAAGATTTTTCCTTCATGGATTCATTATAATCATGTTTTATGAACTTTCAAGCGCTCTCACAAAATTGACATATCAGTTATAAAATCAGATTTTGTTACGTTTTACTGCTATATATCTGGAAAATATTTCCATGTATTAGTACATTAAGCTAAATTATAGGACATTCTTTTTAATTATTCAACTCCTTTATATCTTTATGAATTTTCGATTCAAAATATAATACAGTGAAAATATTAAAAACAAGATACGATTTTATAAACTGTTTTTCGAACAATCTTAATTAATTTTATAGGTTAAGTGGAGCAGCATCCCCAAAAAATGCGATATGCTCCCGCCTAGTACAAAAAGATGCCAGATAAAATGAAAATATGATACCTTCTTGCAGGCATAAAATATCAGTCCTAAAGTATAGCATATCCCACCAATAAAAAGCCAGATAATCAGACCTTTGGGAACCATTTGTAGCATGGGCTTAAAGGCAATAATAATAAGCCATCCCATTACCACGTAAAGTAATGCTGAGACAATTTTATATTTCCCAATCAGGAAAATTTTTGCAATAATTCCTCCGATAGCCATAGCCCAAATAAGTCCGAAAATAGTCCATCCCCATGGACCGCGCATGGAAACCAAAGTCACGGGTGTGTACGTTCCCGCTATAAGCAAGTAAATGGATGAATGGTCCAAAATTCTGAAAAAACTTTTTAGACGTCTATTTGTAAAGCTATGGTATAGGGTCGATGCTAAATAAAGAAAAAAAAGTGTGGAGCCATAGATACTGAAACTTACGATTCGCCATATATCCCCATATCTACAAGCCAAAACCACAAGAAGAACAAGTGCAACGATGCTTAATGCTGCACCGATCCCATGAGTGATACTGTTGGCGATTTCTTCTCCTAAACTTTGTTGCCTACTATGAGGAACTTCTTTTGCAAAAATACTTGGCTTACTTTTTTTGTTTTTCATTTTCATAATACGAGTGATATTTTTTTGTTCGGATGATTATAAAAATTATTCTTTTGAGTCATAATTCTTTTGTCAAAAATCAAAAGAGTTCCGATTTAACTCGTAGCTGCCTTTTGGGAGGATTTTTTTTAATCCGTCCTTAATCAGGTTACACCGTTAATTTGTTATTATTACTCAAGGAGAACAACTGAACGTTCTATAGCGATAAAGCTTATTTGTCGGAAGGAAACTTGACAATGCTCGAAGCTGAGCAAAAACGAGACACCGGTGCAAACTG
>Ga0114919_10002916_pt1 | contig 13843 bp, 21 predicted proteins | sample BlataG_FD_88682 | JGI IMG/M metagenome (GOLD analysis project Ga0114919, IMG submission 88682) | Deep subsurface microbial communities from Black Sea to uncover new lineages of life (NeLLi) - Black_00105 metaG | ecosystem: Environmental > Aquatic > Marine > Oceanic > Sediment | place: Atlantic... | reverse complement strand
TGCCTGTCAGACCAGTACCTAGAATATGCAGAACTAGTCCACATAAGCGTACTGGACCTACGGTCACTAGCTGACTGGCGTGACTTGAAGCAGGAAGAGCTGGAGCAGGTAATAGGATACAGGAAAGATATACCATTCTAAAGGAGGAAAGAGCAGTGAGGGAGAAGACTAAGAAGCAAGCAATATCAGGCTATCACCGTCCTGTCTGCGCTAAGTGTAGCTGTGAGCTTCGCCCAGAGAAGAATGGAGTCGGAGTGCTAGACATGGCTGAGTTCGGACCTTATGAACTCTACGACGCAGACCTGTGGAGGTGCCCTAAGTGTGGTATGGAAGTAGTTGGAGGCTTTGGGTATAACTCCATATCAAGACACTCTGACCCAGACTTCCAGAATATGATAGAGCACTACAAGAAGACCAGTGTTCTGATAGAGAACAGAGGATAAGTATGTCTGACCGTACTTCTACTGCTGAACTCCGCCGCCGCATCCTCACTGGCAAGGGAGTCAAGCCTGCCAAGCACACTAAGCGTATGCTTACTACCGACCAGCAGCCTGATGACTATCCTAAGACTGCCAAGATGAAGATGCTGGAGTACAAGTACCATATCAAGCTGGAGTCTATACTGTTCAAAGGCAGCCTATTAGATGTATGTAGAATGCTGCAGTATGATGTAGATAGGAGTACTATCAGCAGGTGGAGGAAGTATGTAATGAAAGAGTTAGGGAGGGTATACTATGAGTAAAGAAGTAGGTACAAGGACACTAATAACAGGTCGGTACTACAACGCCAACTATTATGCTGCTGCTATAGTGGCAAGCATCACAGAAGGTATTGACTGGGCAGCATACATAGGAGGTGCGCCTGTCTCCGCACCAGAAGCAGAAGCAGTTGAGTACGTCCGTGACTATGGTTGTAAGATGACGGAGTCTGATGCTAGATATTACTTCCCGAACATCAAGTTACCGTATAGGAGCTAGCTGTAATGGACTAAAAGACTGGATGCAGAACAGAGCAATGGAGCTGGCAGAGGAGAAGTATAACAAGGACTACTATGACCTGCCTGACCACTTACAAACTGAAGTATACAATCAGGCTGAGGCTGACTACACCGACCACTATGCTGCTCAAATAGATGCAGCCTATGACAGAATGACGGAAGAGCGGCTGTTGTCTCAGTCCGACGAAGGTTGACACCTTCCGCCTGTATATGGTATAATTAAAGAGTGGAGGTATTATGTGCCTATAACAAGAGAGGAGTTTGACCGAGGTATTACAAAGGAGCAGGAGCAAGAACTAAACAAGGAGCTGGCAGAGTGGGCAGGATTCAAATGGCAACATGCTTACCACGATTTTTACGAACTGGTAACACCAGATGGAGCACAACTGGATTTGACAGCTTTCAGGATAGGGAGTTATAAGAAGTGTCCTAAGTTCACCCAATCCCTAGATGCCTGCTTTAAGTGGCTAGTGCCAAAGCTAAACAGAGATGGCTGGTTTGTAGAGCTACAGCAAGCATCAATGCGTGAGTATTGGAAGGCTCGGCTCTGGTGTCCTTCTAGTGGCACAGGAAAGATAACACTAGGGAGTATCCGTGCGAGACCTATCCAAGAGGCAGAAACGCCAGCCCTAGCCCTCTGCCTAGCCATTGAGAAGTTAATAGACAGCAGCTAACCTTTCTGGCTCTACCGTAAGTAGCTGTCTTCAACCACACTACTATTTAGGAGGTAGGAGGTGTCCAGTGAACTGCATGACCACAGCAAAGGCAAGCACCTGTACACTGTCTCAGACTTACTGGAGTGGAAGCCTCCTCCAGTCTACCGCTTAATCTCTGATGGTGTTCTCAATGCACAGAATAAGATGTTCATCTTTGGAGATGAAGGTAGCTGGAAGTCTATGCTTGCACTTCATACTGCCCACTCCTTGTCTCGTGGCAGTAACTGGTTAGGCTTCCGCACTAACCCTTGCAACGTCTATAAACTGCAAGTGGAACTTCCTATGTATATGGAGAGAGCTAGAGTGGAAAAGTACTGTCTAGGTAGTGACAAGATATTCCGTGCTAGATACACTCCCAAGGACTCATCAACTGAAGCCTTTGATGCTTATGATAGGGCTGCTACTACCTACGCCTACCCTCCTAACCTAATCAGCCGCACTGAGCAGTTCATAAACATAGATGAGTCCTTTGGCTTCCAGTCTCTAAAGGAAGACATTGAGACTTGCATCACTGAACTGCCTGAGCATCCTCTAGTAGTAATCCTTGACCCTCTCTACAAGATGTTCAACCGAGACCTATCATCTGAGTCTGATGTTAAGCCTCTCCTAGATAAGCTAGACATCCTTATGTCTCAGCTGGACTTCTCCATCATAATAGTACATCACTCTCGCAAGTCAATAACTGATGAGGCAGGAGCATCTGTAGGCAAAGGTAGCCAGGACAGCTTTGGTGCTAGAGCCTGGTCTTGGTGGGCTGATACTATTCTCCGCATAGACATGGCAGAGGCAGACAGCACTAGCACTAGAGCAAACCTAACCTTCACTAAGCATCGCAATGCGGATAGACTTCTACCATCTCTCTCTATCCGCTGGGATAAGGACACTCTCCATCCTCGTATACTTAACCGTCATGTACCTACTGACCCAGCACAGGAAGAGGAGATAGAAGTCAGAGGAGACTTGGACTATGCACAACTAGAATAGAGAGGAAGTAGCAGTAATGTATAAATAATTATGTCTGTAATGTATTACATACATCAAACCATTTTACCCACAAATGCAACAGAACAAGGAGGAGTTACAATGAACATGCAAGATAAGAATGCTGAGGCAAGGAAGATAGTAGCAGGCAAGCTAACGGACATTGGCTATACTGTTACCTATCTAGAAGATGAATCTCCCTTCAGCGTCTTGGCAGAGTATGAGGGCTACTCTCTCCTAGCTGACATCGTACGGAGAGACAGAGCGTGGAGCAGCCTTGACATACCAGCTGACAAGGTAAAGGCATACGATAACTATGACTCTGAAGGTAAAGACAAGTTCCTCATCTTCCGCACAGCTACAAAGAGGCGTCCTGAGTGCATCATACGTACTGATGACATAAAGCGACTCGGCTTCTCAATAGGTCCTTGGTATGCTATTGATACACAGTGGACTTCCAGTATAGCACTCTTAAGGAAACTGTTAGAGAAGATGATTGTGTAAAATGAATACATTATCATAATTGATTAGAGACATTATTTTTTATACCGCACTGGGAAGGAAGGAGGTAATGCATAGCATAGCTGGAACGGCAGTAACACTGGTGTTGACAACTATACCAACTGTGTGATATAATGTAATAAAGAGCTGGAGGAGGTAGTATTGAAGAAGAGATTATAGTAGCAATCCTAGTAACACTAATCGTAGTACCAATCATTATTATTAGACTATTACAGTAAGGAGGAACAATGCCAGAAGAAAAAATGATAACAACAAGAGGTCTAATTGACTCAGACATAGGCCCACTACGGAGGTTTACTGGTGTCCTAGACAGTATGCCTGAGGAAGCCACATCCTATGGAGAAGGTGAGGCAGCTAGGCCAGGCACCAGAGTCAGCCTCAACAACAAGGACATTGAGGTTATAGAGGCGATTGAGCCTTACCAGTTCCCTATCTACACTATCTCCTTGAGCCTATCCAACAGGAAGAAGTCTATGTGGGGAGTCCTATCTGAAGGTCCTCAAGGGCAGAAGCAGGTAGGCTTCAACAACGTTGCTGACCAGCAGTACACAGCTGAGCAGCTAGACTCTACCAATCCTGCCTATGTTAAGCCTAAGGACAGGCTAGATATCAAGCAGTGCATTGGTAAGAGGATAGGCTATGTCATGTGTGATGGTGAGGAAGGCAGACCAGCTATGCCTCTGCTATTTGATGGTAGAGCTAATGAGGACAGACCCAGAGCCTGCTGGACAGTCTACTCTATTGAAGGCGTAGGTGTAGCTGGAGGCCAAGGCATGTCACCTATGGATAAGGCTATGAACCTATTAGATGGCAAGACCTTGGCTGACTTCAATGCAGCTGCACTTGCTGATGCACAGGTGAGGGGAGATGCTGCCTTGCTTCAGGCTATCTCTAAGCCAGTGTCAGCACCTGACTCCTTTGCTAACACTATGGTAACAGCAGGGAAGTTTGCCAAGGACGACCAGGAAGTTTACCATAAAGTATAAGGAGAATAGCTCGCTGGTGTCCTACCATAACCATCGGACGAGTAAGGAAAGCAAGAGCCTTACCCTCAGGCGAAGTTCTCCGAGCCAGCAAGTACACGAGGAGATGAGATGTCAGACAAAACTAAAGCACATGTTAGATATAGAGACTCCAGTAACAACATAGTCCCTGGGGTAACTACGGTAGTAGGTCTGCTAGCCAAGCCACAACTTATTGTATGGGCAAACAAGCTAGGACTGCAAGGCATTGACAGTACTAGGTATGTTGATGCTATGGCAGACATAGGAACTCTTGCTCACTATCTCATTATGTGCCATCTAAAGAACGTAGTACCAGACACTAGCGACTACTCACCTAACCAGGTTGACGCTGCTAATAACTGCCTAGCATCATACCTGAACTGGGAGAAGAATCATACACTGGAACCTAAGATTATTGAGGAGCCACTGGTATCTGACGAACTCAAGGTAGGAGGCACTCCCGACCTGTACTGTATACTAGATGGTGTTCCCACCTTATTAGATTATAAGACAGGCAAGGCACTGTATCCTGAACATCTATATCAGCTAGCAGGATATAGAGCTTTACTGGAGGAGAAGGGCAATCATGTTAGCCAGTGCATACTTATCAGGATAGGCAGAGACGAAGGTGAGGGCTTTGAGGAGAAGATAATCAGGAACACTACCATAGACTATAGCATATTCCTGTGCTGTCTGAGCATATACCACTTACAGAAGAAGGGTAAGGAGGAGGAAAAGATGATGAAGCAAGCAGAGAAAGATATAAAGGAGCTGTGGCCTTAATGGATGACTTACTCGGCATAACCGCTATTTGTGGAGACGAGGGAACTGGCAAGACCACTATGGCATTGACTTTCCCTAAGCCTCTCCGCCACTTCGATATAGACGTAGGCGGTTACAGGAGAGCTATCTGGAGACTGGACACTACTGACTCATCATCCAAGAGCTATCCTAGACCTATCCAAGTAAATAAACTGATGGGTCAGCAGACAGTATCTACTAGGATAGAGGTTCCTAAGAAGGTCACTGGCATGAAGGAGCTATGGCAGGATGTAGTAACTGACTTTGTAGTAGCATGTCAGGACGCTACTATTAAGACTATCATACTAGATTCATCTACCCTCCTCTGGAGCATCTGTCACAACAGCAGGTTACAGGAGTTGCAGGAGATACAACTTGCCAAGTGGAAGAAAGAGCATCCTAACATTCCCTTTGATGAGAATGACTATCGTGAACGCCTACAGCCAGTTGAGTATGGGCCTGCTAACGACAGGATGAGGACTCTACTACATACTGCCAGGTCATTCGGTAAGAACCTCGTGCTAGTGCACTATCCTACAGATGAGTATGGTACTATACAGGATGGCAGAGGTAACATGGTGGAAGGTAAGACTGGCAAGGTCATACTTGATGGGTTCAAGGAGACTGTGAAGCTGGTTGACCTGGTAGTCTGGACTTCAATCAAAAGCAATATGGTTCCTACTGACCCCACTAACCTTCAGTCAGAGAAGAAGGAAGTGAAGTCGGCAGTAGCCAAGATTACCAAGTGCGGAATAGAAGGGATGGGACTGAGTGCAGTTGGACTGGAAGTGGAGGCTACTTATGAAGGTATTATTAACTTGAAGAACCTGATGCAAGGAGGCAGCAATGCCAAAGTTGTACTGTGATGCTAACCCAAGATGCGTAGCCTACTGCCTAGATGGTGGTGGCAGTGGCTATCAAGAACTGCCAGCAGGTCACACTAGTATGGAGGCAGAGTACATGGCAGTCATCTATGGACTGAACGAGTACTTCCTCAAGTGGAATAAGGAGCTGGATGCTAGGCAGTACGACATGACTAGAGGGTCTGTAGCTGAGGCTAGGAAGTCTGGTGGAAGTGAGTTCTTCAAGACTGCTACCCCGTCTCAAGAGACTCCTAGAGCGCTGCCTCCACCAGTACTGGTGTGTTCTGACAATGAGGTAGTGGTAAAGCAGCTTAGTAGGCAGTACCACATAGGTAATGACAGACTAAGGAAGCTAGCTCAGCAAGTTTGGCAGATGACCCAGAACGTGGACATAAAATATCAGTGGGTTCCTAGAGCAGAGAATATAGCAGGGAAGATGCTAAAATAAAGGAGGCAACCAATGAGAGTTAACAAGGAAACCAAGTCAGTCGATATTGAGCAGCGGGACCTGAACTATATCCTGCCTGCCTATATCATCAGCTACCTGTTCAACTGCCAAAATGAGGACCCAGAGAGAATCACTTTTCCACTGTATCCTTCAGTGCCTCATCCAAGGAAGTCAGGCGTGCTCATTCCTATAGAGTATGTGCCGCCTGAGAGTCCAGTGGCGGTAGAGATTAAGGAAGATGGCAGTGATGTTGCTGAGGCTACTGAGGCACAGATAAGGCAGATAGATGAGAGAGAGGATGAGATTAAGAGACTGAAGGAAGAAGTGGCAAGGCTCGCTCCTGTACCTCCACCGACAATAGACCCAGACAACCTGCCCGACCATCTGAAGGAAGTGTCTCCTGCCAGAGCAGCCTTTGCAAAGGAGCTTCAGGACGGTGCTGCTGAGACTAAAGCTGCTGAGGAACACCTTAAGGAGGCAGCAAGCGCTACTCTTGACCGTCAGCCTAAGCAACCACCTGGAGGAGCACTGCCACCTGGTACTCCTCTAGACGACATGCAATCAAGGAACACAAAGCTGGACAGTATGGTAGCCAGAGACATAGCGCCTCAGCCTGATGTGGAAGAGGAGAAGGAAGTACCAACAGAGATAGAAAAGCCAAAGGAGTAGGAATGACTATCCTAGTAGACAGCAATGAGCCTGATAATATAGTCCGCCTCCTCAAGCAGTCTGTCCCTGTCACTGTCACTAATCTCAATCTACTACACATGTCTGACTACTACTTCAGCAACTATGAAGGCAAGACACTACAGTTCAGCAGGAAGCAGGCAGGGGAGCTAGCAGGTAATGTTGACGAGGCAGAAGACCAGCTCAGTGACTACTACCATAATGCTGATGAGAACTACCAGATAGTAGAAGGTATCACCAGCCCAGATAAGCTAAAGATAAAGGGAGTAGCTGTTCCTATAGATAGCCACGACCAGCCAGGTATCAGCACTAGAGACCTTGGCAGTAGACTGTTCTGCTACAAGGTAGAGCCAGGAGGGTTCATAGAGAAAGGTCATAGCTTCTCTGCTATCAATGACTCTCTACTATATGCCTGGACTCATAGGCTAGCAAAGGCTGGTATCATCACATACTATACTACGAACTGGATAGGTACTGCTAGAATGCTGTCAGCCTTATACAGAAATGAGCAGAAGCCACCAGAGGAGCATAGCACATTACGGAGAGTAGTTAGACCTAGGATACATATTAAGAAAGCTGAGCCTTTCCTGAAGTCTCTGCTCTTCCTCTCCAATGCTTACAAGCTAGGCATAGGAGAGAAGAAGTCAGCAGCACTAGCAGAGCACTTCTGCAACATATTAGACTTAGCTACTGCTGACCTGAATGAGGTAGCAGCGGTAGAAGGTATAGGCAAGAAGATAGCAGAAAAGATACTGACAGCATTTGGGAGAGAAGTATGACAGAAGTAGCAGGACTAGATACAATAAGAGGACTAGTAGGAGAGCCACCAGAGGTGATAGCGATTCCTTACAAACTGATGGAGACTGAGGAGATTGCAAGGCAAGGATGGAACGCCTGTTATATAGCCATCATCCCTTACTGCTTCAAGTGCAAGGAGCCTCTAGTATGGCATACTGCCCCTAGGGAAGATAACACTATGTTCCACTGTCCGAAGTGTGGCAGGGAATGGAGGCTAAGTGACAAAACCAAAAAAGACACCGCTACAACTAGCTGAAGAGCACACTGACTGGTTCCTGACTATGATAAGACCTCTACTCATAGCCTGGATGATACATGGCTACAAGCATGGGAAGAAGGACAGAAGATGACCAGAGAGTTTGCTCCTGAGTATAGCCGCACTGGGGAAGGCTGGGTTAAGTTCCCTCCTGACTCTGACTACCGCAAGAGAATCTTTCCATTCCTTAACCTCTCAGACCATCCTGCTAAGGCTAACCTCTACATGCTACAGGCCTGCATAGAGTACGTCTCTGAGCCTGAACAACTAATCCTTGACCCTATGGCAGGCACTGGTAGCATACTGGTAGCAGCTCTCATAGGCAGGAGGGTAATGTGTATGGAGTTGGAGAAGCCTTACCACGACATTATTCAGCAAGGTATCCAGTGCATAGATGAGATAGCGCCAGGAGCATCTAATCAGATAGTATTCATTCCTACTGACTGTAGACTGGTTATGCCTATACCAGTAGACCACATCATATTCAGTCCTCCTTATAGCAACATACTGAAGAAGAAGAGCCTAGATAAGTTGTCAGCCGAGATGATTGGAGGTGGTCTACTGTCTTACTCTAAAGACCCTAGGAACATAGGCAATCTCAATGACTTCATCTACAGGCAGGAGATGGAGAAGGTGTATAAGAAGTGCTATGACTCTCTACCAGCTGGAGGCACTCTCACTATCATAATTAAGAATCATATAGAGCAAGGGAAGGAGATAGACCTCAGCGGTCAAGCAAGAGACGACTGTATACTAGCAGGTTTCCAACAGAAGGATTGGTTCAAGTGGAGGCCTCCAGGAGCAGCCTACACTTCGTTTATGAGAGCGAGGGGAGATAAGGTAGTTGATGTAGAAGACCTAGTGATAATGCAGAAACCGAGTGTAGTAGAGATTCCAGCATACCAGTATGGAAATGTTTATGCAGGAGAACCAGTATTAGCAACGGCATAAGGAGGTAACTAAAATGAGACCGAACTGGGATGAGTACTTTATGAGCATTGCAAAGGATGTATCTACCAGAGCCACCTGCCCGAGGGCATCAGTTGGAGCAGTGATAGTCAGGAACAACAGGATAGTATCCACTGGCTACAATGGTGCTCCAGCAGGAGAGCTACACTGCACTGAAGTAGGATGTAACATAGTTGATGGTCACTGTATCAGAGTCATCCATGCTGAAGTCAACGCAGTATGTGAAGCAGCTAAATTTGGAGTTCCAATAGAAGGAGCTATACTGTATGTGTATGGACTAAAGAGACCTGAGAGCTGCCACAACTGTATACAGGTAATGAAGGCTGCTGGCCTACACAGCTACTTTGAGATGATAAAAGGCAGCTTGGCAGAGACTCTACTATGAGTGTATTCTACTATGGTCCTGGAGATGCTAAGGAGCGCTTCCAACACTTCCTAGACAGTCCGCCTGCTGCCATAGCAATAGATGCAGAAACTCCTACTACTACAGAGCGTATGCCTATAGGCTTCTCTATAGCCTTCTCACCAAAGGAAGCTTTCTACTTCCAGGTACACCCAGAGCCACCTAGAGAGTTGGAACTCCTGAAGCCTCTCCTATTCAACCCTCAAGTATGCAAGATAGCCCACTACATACTGTTTGACATGGGAGTGCTACCAATGGTTCCTCACCTCAAAGGCTTTGACCGCTCCAACATATTTGACACTAACACAGCAGCTAGGCTACTGGGCAAAGAACTGACAGCTCTTAGTGCGCTAGCACCAGAAGTCGGTATGATAGCAGAAGATGCCAAGTCGCTCATGGCAAGATTCGGTGCTAGTACCATGCTAGGAGTTCCGTCTGCGGAGATTGCTAGCAAGTGCCAGAACGACTCCAAGGTAGCCTATGCGCTATACCTCAGCTACCTCCCACAGATACAGAGCCAGTACGCTGAGTACTTCCAAGTAGAGATGGCAGTCATACCTATACTGATAGACCTCAGCCTGAGAGGACTAGCTATAGACCAGCAGGCCAGGGCAGACCTACAGTGCAGGTATGAGGACGAGGTAGAGTTCTATCGCAGGAGAGTACAGGCTGAGGGTATTGAGAAGCCAGGCTCCACCCAGCAGGTAGGCTACATACTAGGCAAGAGAGGCAACTTCCTACCGATGACCAGAAGCAAGAAGCAGCTATCCACCAGAGAGGCAGACTTGGAGTTTCTGGATGACCTGTTGGCAGCAGCAGTACTAGGATGGAGACAGAAGTCAAAGTTCCTCAGCACTTACTTAGAACCCCTAGCTGGGCAGGATAGGTTCTATACAGAGTACTACTTGGATACAGTAGTTGGGAGGATGAATAGCAGGAACAGGAATATCCAGAACATTCCTCTTGAGGCAAGGCACATGATTATGCCTGACGCTGGATGCTTTACCACAGGCGACTACAGTCAGGAGCATCCACGAATACTAGCAGTCGTCTCTCAGGACCGAGAGATGCTAAGAGTATTTGAGGAAAGACAGGATATACACATGAACACAGCAAAGAAGCTGGGAGTACCAAGAGACCTAGCTAAGAGAGTCAACAATGCTATGCATGGCGGAGCAACCCCTAAGACTGTTAGCATACATACCAAGATAAGGAATATGCAAACATGCAGTAGGTTCGTTGATGACTGGTGCAAAGTATACAAGAGTGCCGCTGACTGGATTATGCACGCACAGGAGGAAGGACTTAGGAATGGCTGGGCATTACCTACTCTATTCGGTAGGAAGATAAGGGTGCCAGAGGAGTTCACTAGATATGGCAAGTTGAATGAAGATGCTATGAGAAGGAAAGGCTCCAGCTATCCTATCCTCGGTAGTGACGGTGAAGTTATCAAGCGAGCCATAATTCTCTGCGCTAGGAGAGGCTTAGGTCCTCCAATCATGGCTATAACAGTACATGACTCTATTACTTTTGATGGAGACATCGAACTTCCTGTAAAAGAGCTGGAGATGATACCAACTTTTCGCATTCCCTTCGAGGTGAAGAAGACGATGAGGTGGGAATGACTAAGCTACTACTTATCATCACCGTAGCCTGCTTGTTACTTGTAGTGCATAATCAGCAGGATGTGCCCAAACCACCAGATTCCGTGCCCGTCACACCCCCTACGATGACAAATCAGCCCCAGTCTGGACAAGACGCACCATTACCATTACCCCGTATAGAAGTTAGAGAAAGGGTCTATTGGCAAGAGTCACCAGAGTACAGACAGTGGAAGAGAAGTGTTAAGACTAGTATAGAAGACGCTAGACCACCAGAGTATTCAGGCAGATGGGTAAGGGAGTATTACTGGACTTATAAGTAGACGGAGGGCAGGTTGGCAACTGCTTCCTACCCTCCGCCACTAGAGGAGTCCTGTCCTTAGGGACAGGCTAATCTCCTTGCTGACCTTTAACCCACTTCTTGCCCCAGTGGAAGTGTCCTTCAATGAAGCCAAACAAGTACACCAGCCAGAACACAACCACTGCCTTCCAGCCAGCATACAGGTAGACTCCCACTCCTATGAAGAACCACAGTAGCTGTATTACTATCGGAGCAGTATGATACAAGTCTCTCCAGATATAAGTCCAAGGCCGACCTCCTATTACACTCCATAGCTTCTTGTATAGTCCGTATCCTGACCACTTCTTCCAGTTCATATGATACTCCTCTATGCTATCGTAGAATGGGGGTCAAGCACTCTAGGATACCACCACCTTCACATTAGGCGTACCGCCTGAAGAGAAGGTAGCCGCGAAGGTTGTTGTGGTAGTTTCTCCAGTAGCCTTGCAGGCCTCCATAACTCTTCGCAATAGGTCATTCTTTATTTCATCAGCCACTGTAGAATCCACTTCCACGTATATGCCGTAGTCACTTGCCATTGTGTCCTCCTTATGTAAGAGTTATCTTCACTGTTGGAGTACCGCCCGTAACCCAAGTACCGAAAGCTGTACTGGTAGTCTGTCCTGATGCTTTACAGGCCTCTAGAATCCGCCGTATCAAGTCATTCCTCACCTCATCAGAAGTCACTACTGCGGTGTCAAGCACGACACAGATTGCAAAATTAACTGCCATAATTCCTCCTTACTGTTTAGCATAGCTTGGCAACTGCTTCATTGAACTCTGAGTATAGTCGCCTATGTACTGCTTCCTGTCACGCCAGATACCCCAAGCCTCATTCCTGCGCTCAATAGCCTCAGCCCTGAACCTGTCTGCCATAGCCATGTAGCCTGCTGCAGTCTCTACATAAGCGCTAGCAGCCCGAAGATAAGCTCCGACCTCAGCAACTCTAGTATCTGCTTCCCTAGCAAACAGACTGGCTATAGCAGCATAGCCAGCTGACTGCTCAATATAGCTGCGAAGGTTGCTGAGTCTCTGCGCCGCTCCTTGTACATAGGCTAAGGCGGCATTGGTTCTAGCAGTAGCATCCTGCAAGAACATAGCTCGGTCATTCTCAAATGCTCCTACCAGTGCAGACTTGACGGTCTCGGCATACCTGCGATAGGATTCCATTACCTCTGTGCCTTCGCCACCTACTGCATTAGTGTTCAGCAGGGCATCGCCAGTTGTAAGATACTGTAAGATATCAGGCTCAGAGCCGCCGTCAACATAATCCTTAGTAGATATGTACTTTGTTCTCACAGTGTCGGCGTTAGTTAAATGACCAGCTACTGCGTCTAGATAAGCATCAGCTGCACGAAGGGCAGTAACAATGGCAGTTCTCAGACCAGCTATGTCAGTAGTAATTTGTGCTAGTAGCCCTACAGCATCAGCACTAGAGTTGTTATCTAGATACTTCTTAATATTCTCTAGTGCGTTGTCAAGAGCAGCATGAGCAGTATCAGCACTAGTTAGCCTAGTAGACACAGTGCTCAGCTGAGTCTCAGCAGCTATCTCTTGCTTCAGGGCATAGGTGAACAGAGCATAGGCACTAGCAGCAAGGATAACAGTGTTCTCTAGAAACTCAGGAACTGAGCCAGGCGAGAAATCATTAGGGGGCTGGTGCTCAGCAGAGTAGTAGACTCGGATGTGCTTATCCTCTGCCATACTGCTCTGCTCTTCCTGCTCAGCACCTCCAGCTATAGATAGTATGTCTCCCCAGATATCATGCTGGACAAAGGTCTGAGGGACACTGCCTACAGGATACTCAACTCTATCAACTTTGATAAGGTCAGGCAGGTCAGATACGTCTAGCCACAACTGACCTTTGGTGTAGCTGATAGTAACAGTATCACCAGCAACTATACCTCCACCACTAATGGCCTTAATCTTACCCCTCATATAGTCTATATAGAAGTCATTATTGCGAGTAAGAGCGTTAGCATCTACGTCAGTCACATCCTTCTCGCTCCCCCACTTGATAGGCTTGTTAGCTAGGCTGACCCAGACACCTGTATATGCACCATACCCTACATCCAGTACATCACCAGGTCCAGCACCTTCTACCTGAGTAGTATAAACCATATATACATACCTGAAGTACTTCTTACCTATGATGACTTTACTGCCCATCCTGGTAAAGCAGAATGTCTCTTGAATAGCCACTCCGTTCTCATCAGCACCATAGATGTCAACAGTAAGACCAATTAGGCTGTTGTTAGCATCAGTTATAGTAACCACCAGAGGTCTATGGACATCAGGCTGACCAGCAATACTGCAAGTGCTACCATCACCACAAAGATTTAAGACCTCATCTTTTACAACAGCATCAGTAGATGTGTCTGCTGGCATAGTTACTGTCTCACCACTGACAGTGAACTGCAAGCTTTCCTCATAAGTCTTCTCTCTTGGCAGGAAGCG
>Ga0114919_10002913_pt1 | contig 13851 bp, 11 predicted proteins | sample BlataG_FD_88682 | JGI IMG/M metagenome (GOLD analysis project Ga0114919, IMG submission 88682) | Deep subsurface microbial communities from Black Sea to uncover new lineages of life (NeLLi) - Black_00105 metaG | ecosystem: Environmental > Aquatic > Marine > Oceanic > Sediment | place: Atlantic... | reverse complement strand
ATCGACCATGGCCTCGGAGAAGCGAATGAGGCTGCAGTCGTCACGGTTATGGACATAGACGTTACCCGTCTTGCCGCCATGAATGACGCCGGGAACCGTCTTGCCGTCCTCGTCCTTGACATCGACCAGGATCGGTGGGCTCACCGCGTCAAGATCCCAAACGTCATGAGCGATGTACTGGAAGTGGCACACATACTCACCGGTGTTTAGATCGACCGACACCAGCGAGTCCGTGTAGAGGTTGTCACCCGGACGGATCGAGCCGTCGAGGTCCGGCGACGGGTTGCCGACCGCGAAGTAGATGCGCTTGTTCTCAAGATCGACAGCTGGGTTCTGCCACACGCCGCCACCGAGGGTCTTGTAGGGGTCGCCCAGCTTCTTGAGTGCCGCCTTCTCGGCCTCGATGTCGCGGTGCATGTCCTTGCCCGTGGCATCGTGCGTGGCCCACACGCCGACGGAGTTTTCGGGGATGGTGTGGAAATTCCAGACCTGCTTGCCGGTCTCGGCGTCGTAAGCGCGGACGAAGCCGCGGATACCGTATTCACCGCCGTTGGTGCCGATCAGGATCTTTCCGTCGACGGCCGTCGGCGCCATGGTCTCCGAGTAGCCAAGCTCTGGATCGGCGATCTGCGTTTCCCAAACGAGGCTGCCCGTCTTGGCGTCGAGTGCGACAAGCTTGGCGTCGAGCGTGCCCATGTAGACCTTGTCTCCATGGATGGCGACGCCGCGGTTGTTCGGGCCGCAGCAATAGGTCGTCACCGGTCCCATCTTGTGCTTGTAGTGCCAGAACTGCTCGCCGGTCTTGGCGTCGATCGCGTAGACATGGTTGAAGGACGTGGTGACATACATCACCCCGTCGACGACGATCGGTGTCGTCTCCAGCGATTCGACGACCTCGGTCTGGAAAATCCAGGCCGGGCGCAGCTTACCAACATTCGATTTGTTGATCTGCTTGCCCGGGTAGTACCGGGTCTGCTCGTAGTTCAGATTGGTGTGTAGGTTGTTCTTCGTATCCGTCGCCGCTCCGCTGAGCATGTCCTGCGACACGGATGGCACAGGTGCTTCTCGGGTTGTCGTCGTCACGACGGTTTCAGTCTCAGAACCCGCCAAAACCAAACCGGTCCCGGCAAGGCCGAACGCAAGCGCGCCCGCGATGGTGGCGGCTGTCTTACAGCTCCCCATATTTTCCTCCTTTGGATGCACCCGATCCAGCCGGCCTTGATTGGCCGGCTGGCTCCAGACGGGTTCGCACCATTGAGCGTGCGCGTGGGTTGGGGAGTTGTCAACAAACCGGTGCTAGTGTTCCTAGTACCTGTTTCATGAAGGAAGCCAGTTTTGCCGGTTATTCCCGTCGGAGTTGCTACGGTGCCGGACCCCGAGCGGGTACACTTCCCGCCGCGTCGACTTCGCTTTAGACCCCCCTGGTGTGTCAGTAGGTTACCGCATGGCGTTCCGAGTACCCGCCCGCTTCCCGAAGCCAGCACGCCCGCGATCTAATGCAGGCGCGTTTTGGTCGAGCCGTCTGCTGATATCCGGATTCCTGGGCTTTTTGCTGTTGGGCTCCGCGACCGCATTTTCGGCGGAAAACGGTCAATCCGAACCCAAGGCCGCCGACACCAAGCCCACTTTGGTCCCGATCGGCTACCTGAAACAGGAGGTGAAAGAGCTCATTCCCCTCTCTCGGCTGAATGTGAAGCCAGACGATCTGGGCATTGCCGGCGCCCAGATCGCGCTCAAGGACAACAACACCACGGGGAAGTTCACCAACCAGGCCTTCACGCTCGACGTTGAACGCGTGCCTGTCGGCGGCGACGCCGTGGCGGCGCTTCGGAAGCTCTTGGACAGCGGCCATCATTTCGTGCTGGTCGACGCGCCGTCGAACGTTCTCTTGAAGCTCTCCGACTCCGTGAAGCACGAGGATGTCCTCCTTTTCAATGTCAGCGCGCCCGACGTGGCCCTGCGGCAAGAGGAATGCCGCGCCAACGTTCTCCACACCGCGCCGGATCTCGCCATGCTTGCCGATGCGCTCGCCCAATATCTCGTTTGGAAGAAATGGCAACGTTGGCTGGTTGCGAAAGGCACCTACCCCGAGGACGAGAACTATCTCGAGGCGGTGCGCCGGTCGGCGAAACGTTTCGGCGCGACCATCGTGGAGGAACGGGAATACGAGGTGACGCAGCAAGCACGCCGCTCCGACACCGGCCAGCAACTGATCCAGCGGCAGATGCCGGTCTTCACCCAGGGCGCGCCGTCCCACGACGTCCTGATCGTCGCCGACCGCCGAGGGATTTTCGGCCCTTATCTCCCGTTTCGCACGTGGGACCCACGTCCCGTTGCCGGCACCTCCGGACTCGAGGCCATGAGCTGGCACCCCGCGCATGAGCAATGGGGCGCGACGCAGATGCAAAACAGGTTTCAACGTTTCGCGCACCGCTTCATGTTGCCGTTGGATCATCAGGCCTGGATCGGGGTGCGGGCTGTCGGTGAGGCCGCATCGCGGACCGCATCAGGCGACTACGCGCCAATCAACGCCTACATTCGCGGCGACAAGTTCGACCTTGCCGCCTTCAAAGGCCAGAAGGTCACGTTCCGCAAATGGGACGGCCAGCTCCGCCAACCGATCATCATCGCCGGCCCGGAGTTGCCGGTGTCGACCTCGCCGCAGCAAGGCTTTCTGCACGAGCATGAGGAGGTCGACACGCTTGGGATCGACGCGCCGGAAAGCAAATGCAAGTTTGAATAACAAAGACGCGCGCGTTACCGCGCGCCAACAAGAGCGCCGGGAGGAAGACGTGAGAGCACTGCGATCAGCCGCCGCCTTGGCTGGGGCCATCGCCTCGCTCGGGGCCGTTGCCTTGGCCGGAACCATGGGACTCGCCTGGATCGCCTCACCGGCCCAGGCCTACACCGTCTATGTCTCCAATGAGAAGGGGAACTCGCTGACGGTCATCGACAGCGACACACTTCAGGTGCTGACGACGATTCCCGTGGGCCAGCGCCCGCGCGGCATCATGCTCTCCAAGGACGACAAGACGGTGCTTATCTGCGCCAGCGACTCCAACACTGTCCAGGTGCTCGACGTCGCCACGCGGCAGATCGTGGCGGAGCTTCCGTCCGGGCCGGACCCCGAACTCCTCAACATCCACCCCTCCGGCAGCCCCATTTACGTGGCCAACGAGGACGACAATCTTCTCACCGTCATCGATCTCAACACCAAGGACGTGATCGCCGAAGTCGAGGTCGGCGTTGAGCCGGAAGGGGTGGGCGTCAGCCCCGATGGGAAGACTGTCGTGGTGACGTCGGAAACCACCAATATGGCCCATTTCATCGACACCGAGACCTACGAGATCACCGACAACGTGCTCCTCGGGACGCGTCCGCGCTTTGCCGAGTTCACCGCCGACGGCGCGCAGTTATGGGTCAGCTCAGAGGTCGCGGGCACCGTTTCGGTAATCGACGCCAAGACGCGGGAGATCATCAAGATCATCGAGTTCGATGTCCCGGGCGTGCAGCAGATCTACATCCAGCCCGTCGGCGTCCGCGTCAACAAGGAAGGCACGAAGGCCTTCGTTGCCCTGGGCCCAGCCAATCGCGTGGCCGTCATCGATGCCAAGACCTTCGAGGTCGAGGACTATCTGCTCGTGGGCAAGCGAGTTTGGCAGTTGGCCTTCACGCCGGATCAGAAGCTCTTGTTCGCCACGAACGGAAACAGCAATGATGTGTCGGTGATCGACGTCCCAAGCCTCAAAGTCACCAAGTCGATCCCGACCGGGACGGCCCCTTGGGGAGTCACGATCTCGAAAGAGTAAGCTAACTGGAGAGCTCGAGCATGCCGCTTGCCCAACTCGGCGCCATGACAATTGCCGCGATTGCGCTGACCGGCGCCTTCGCGTTCGATCAACAGACCATGGCACAAGATCAAGCACCCATCGCACCGCCTGAGGTCACCGCGACCTCGGTCTTCGTGATGAACGCCGACACGGGCCAGGTGCTCTACGCCAAGAACGAAAATGAGGTCTTCCGGACTCTCAGCCTGACCAAATTGGTCACGGCCTATGTTCTCGTGGACCAACTGGGCGACCGCCTATCGGAGACCGTGACCATCAGCGGGGCGCACCTGACCGGCGGCTCGACCGCCGGTCTTAAACGGCGCGATGTCTGGAGCTTGCAGGATCTGCTCTATGGGATGGTCTTGGTCTCGGGCAATGACGCCTCTCTGGCTATTGCCGACCATGTCGGCCGGGACCTCCTGGCACAGGAGAACAAACGCGGCGATTCCAAGCAGCGCTTCGTGACGGCGATGCGATCGGCGGCCCAGGCGCTCGGCGCAGAGCAGGCGCAATTCGCCGACCCCTACGGTCTTTCTCCCGCCAACGTGGCTACGGCGCGCGATATGGGCCTCATCGCCGCCCGCGTCTTCACTGATCCGAGGCTTCTGCCGGCCTGGGCCTGCACAGAGCGGACGCTTCACATCGACGGTCCAAAGGCGCGGACGGAAACTCTGAAAACCAGTCTGGAAATTCTCGGTGAAGGCACGGTCATCGGGGCGAAGACGGGGTCGTATGTCTCGAAGAATATTTACAATCTCGTGACCGCGTGGAGGACGCCGAATGGCCACACCATTGTCGGCGTGGTCTTGGGAAGCGCGAGCGATCCCGCGCGTTACGAGGAGACGCGGGCGATCATGGCCGCTCTGCCGCACGATTTCCCTGCCCTTGCGGAAAGATCGACCGACACCATCGCGGACTCCGCCACCCCGGGAGCTTGCCGCTAGTTCCGAGAGGCCTGGCGTTCGAACCACCCTCCCCCGCGGCCGTGCCTTAAAGGGCAATAATCGGCCATAGAGTCACGCTATAAGAAGCCCTGTCGCCGGATTCGATGGTCCGACCTGGTGGATTGAGACGCCGGGCCATGCCATAATCCCATGAAGGGAGTAGCTTAAATGGCCGAGCACAAGATCCTCGGAATTATTCTTGCCGTCGGTCTGATCATCGTCGCCGGCATCTTTTGGGTGATTGACGACGAGGAGTCGCACGAGCCGGTAGGCGAGACCGTCGCGGTCGCCCCGCCGGAGGCAGGCGCGTCTCCCAGTGAGCAGGCCGCCAAGCCGGAAATCAGCGGCGAACCGCTGGACGAGACGATGGCCGGCAAGGTCCTCGTCTCACAGCGGCCTGTCCAGGTCTTGGCCGAGCCGTCTGCGTCCGCTTCGGCGATGTTTGGCTTCCCCGCAGGCCGGCCGTTCCGGCCGATCAGCCGCAAGGACGGCTATATCCGCATCCAAGACGTGAGAAGTGGAGCCAGCGGCTGGATCGAGGAGGCGGCACTCGCGCCGGCACCGACAAAGCCGGTCGCCGTGCCAAGCTCTGGCGCGTCGCAAAGATCCGTGAGCTCCGGAGGGAGCCCGAGGCGTTCGGCGCCCCAGTCCGAGACTGCAGCCGCCGAGCCGAAACCCGCGCCGGCTCCCAAGCGCCGTGGCCTCTTTAGCGGCGGCGGTATTCTCGGCGGCTTGTTCGGCGGCCGCTAGCCCCGCATCGCCTCTTCGAGGGTCAGGCAGACTTGGCCCTCGCTGATCGGGATCAGCAATCGGTGGCCATTCGGTAAGGAACCCGAGGAACGGGAGGGGGACGCAATGCGTTTGGCCCTCATGAGCACAGACACAGAGATTTCGACCCGGTCGCGTATCGGCCTGTTGATTTATGGCATGACGAACGCCGTGCTCTTCGGCATCGGCATCGTCTTTGTGCTCTCCATAGAAAGTCTCTCGGAGCACGCTTGGATCCTGATCCCGCTCGTTGTCCTGGTGAGCTTGCTTCTAGCTTGGCCGATTGCGTGGCTCATCGTTCCGCGCTTGCGGAAGCCTCTATGGCGGCGGCGGCAACTTGCTGCGGAGGAAAAGCCTGTCGGTACGCCCGAGGAGCGGCGGGAACTCGATGCTAGAGCGGGCGGCGTTGGCCGACCGGCACCCCGTCGATGAGGTCTGCGCTGGCGGATTCCACGCCTGCCGGCTCCGGCGGGGCCCAGGGACTCCGCTGATTATCCAGATGCGCGCCCAGCCACACGAGCGCGATGGCGCCCGAGAAAGCAAGCAGCTCAAGCAGTTGATAGCGGCGCACGGCGCCCCAGGCCTTGCCTGAGCGGCGGGGGCGAAAAAAGCGCTTGCGCTGGTAGTGGGGCGTAATCAGATGGACCAGGCACGTGTTTGTAGGGATAGTGTCGACGGGGGGTTCCGCCTAGGCCCATCGGTCTACTAGTCTTCCCCAAATAGAGCGTTCATCTGAGGCTTGAGCCTGCTTGCGCACGCAGGCAAATCGACTTCAGGGTGAGAGCAAATCGTTTACGGCGGAGCCAGGGACAATTCGATCGGAACGCTCATGCGCCTGCTTCTCGTCTCTGACCTGCACTACTCGCTGCCGCTCTTCGATTGGGTCGTTGAGGTGGCAGGTGACTTCGACGTCGTGGTGATGGCGGGCGATCATCTCGATCTCGCCTCCCTGGTCGATGGCCGCGCGCAGGCCGTGGTCGTAAAGAAATACTTCGCCCGCATCCAAGCGAAGACCTGCCTGCTGATTTGCTCCGGCAATCACGACCTCGATTCCAAGAACGGCGCCGGTGAAAAGATCGCCAAATGGCTACTTGGACCGCGCACCCAGGGCGTGCTGTCGGACGGCGAATCGTTGGTGATTGGAGATACGCTTTTTACCGCATGCGCCTGGTGGGATGGCCCGGTGTCCCAGGGCGCTATCGGCGAACAATTGGCCAAAGCAGCCAAGGATCGGCCGAAGCGATGGATCTGGCTCTATCACGCACCGCCGGCGGACTCGCCGGTCGCGTGGGGCGGTCAGCGCTACTACGGCGACGATGCGCTAAAGAAATGGATCGAGGAGTATCAGCCGGACATCGTCATGTCTGGGCACGTGCATGAAGCGCCGTATGTCGAGAGCGGCTCATGGGTCGACCGCATCGGCTCGACCTGGATCTTCAACACCGGCCATTACCTTGGCGCGCCGCCGGCGCATATCATCATGGACACGGAGGCCGGCGAAGCTCTGTGGTTCTCTGCCGCCGGCAATCAATATGTTCGTTTTGAAGACGAACTCACGCGGCCCGTGCAGAAGCTCGCAGCGCTCCCCGCATGGCTCACAGGCGGGGATCGGCCTCCTGCTCCGGGCCAAGGCTGACATCTTCGTCCTGCTGGTGAATGAGCACGTCGAGCACCTCGCCCACCATGCCGAGATGATTGCTCTGGCCGTCGAACTGCCGTTTGAGATCTGCGAGATAGGTGGTGGCAGCGTTGAGGCGCCCGGCGAGCAGCTTGCCGACAAGAAAGGCGATCTGGGGATTTGACCTCAGGAAGCTTTCGGCGTCGTCGAACGCATAGACGTGTACGGGGGTCAGAGCGCGTACCGTGGCGGTGTGCGGCCGCCTCAGCAAGACCGACATCTCGCCGAAGACCGCGCCCGGCTCCTCAACGACGGCGACCTGGGTGTCGCCCCGAAGCACCTCGACCGACCCGGATTTCAGCACATAGAGATGTCCGGAGGTCTCGCCCTCGGGGAGCAGCACCGTGCCGGCCGCCAGCTCTTCGAGCGGCGCGTCCTGGCACATGTCGAGGATTGAGCCCATGACAGAAGCGTATCGCGCATAGGCAGGTTGTCAAACAGACGAATTGCCGCCGACTCTCGGCCTATTGGGCGCTGAGGAAATTCTCCAGCATCTGTTTGGCCGCATCCTCTGCGTCGAGCTTTTTCTTCTTCTTTTTGTTCGCCGCTTTCTTATTGGCGGGCGGAGCCGGCTTGGGCTTGGGCTGAGCGTTGGGGGCGGTGGCAGCGCCCGTTGCAGGCACCGGCGCAGGTGCAGCCTGTGTGCCCCCAAGCAAGCCCCCGATGCCCTGGATCAACGCGTCCTTGTCGACTTTGCCGTCTTTGATCACATTCGAAAGGGCTCCGGCGTTGCCCTCGAGGCCCGGCAAGTTTTTCACCCCTTTGGTGAAGTCCTTGTAGCGCTGGTAAGCCTGAGCGGGGTTCTGCAGGATGCCCTTGATGTCCGGATAGATCTTCGGCTTCGACCACGGCCCCACGATCATCACCGGTACGCCGAGGCCCGAGAGTTCCTTCTCCCCGCCTTGTCCTTGGAGCGAGGCGACGAGCTGAGGATCGACGCGGAAGTTGAGTTGCTTCGCCGGGAGGTCGACTGTGCCGGCGCCGCTCATGCGGACGAGCGGCCCAACCAAATTCAGGTCTTGTGTCGTCGCCTTGCCCTGGGCGACCTTGAAGCTTGCGCCGAGTGAAGCAAAATCCGTTTTTTCGGCGGCACCGCCCTGCCAGCCTTCGACGATGCCCGTGCCGAGATTGCGCATCATCTTGGCAACGTTGATGCCGCGAACGGCACCATTGAGAAATTCGAGATTAGCGTTGCCGTTGAGCGTGGAGACGATCGCACGCTGGCTCGAACCACGGGCGTTCAAGTCGAGCGAAACTGTTCCCTGGCCTTCTAGGTTTTGGAACCCTGCCGCATCCCTGAGAAACGGGTAGGCATCAAACTTGACGAGCGAGAGCTTGACGCGTTGCGCCGGCGTTTGCCCGCTGGCATCGACAGCGATTCCTGCGTCGCCCGCACCCCCATAAAGCTGGAACTTCGATAGCGTGGCGTTGAGCTTGCCGCCGTTCAGCGTGGCTTGAACCGTCACTGGGCTGAGCCTGACTTGATCGTAGATCAATTGCTCGGCGGAGAGGCTGAACTTGCCGTTCACGGACCTCAGCGGTGAAAAGTCGATTAGCGCGTCGCTCCAACCCGACTTAGCCCCGCCACCGCCGCCAGCATTGCCTCCGCCACCGCCGCCAGCATTGCCTCCGCCACCGCCGCCAGCATTGCCTCCACCACCGCCGCCAGCATTGCCTCCGCCACCGTTCGACGGGTTCGACCTAGCCGTGCCGGTCAACGCATTGAAGTCGAGTGTCTTGGCTGCCAGCGCAGCGACAACGTAGGGCACCTTCTGCGTAAGGTTGGCCGTTACCTGTCCTGCGAGCACATTTCCGCGCACATTGGCCCGGAGAGAGTTGAGCGTAACGACATTGTCTTTGTAGACCGCGTTCCCCGCAAAAGTGTCCCGTCCCATGGTCGCGGTGAATTGGCTCAAAGTCGCGGTATCATCTTTGTAGATCGCGGTCCCTGCCAGCGTCTTGTCGCCGGACTTCGCACTGAACTGGGTGAGCGCGAACGTGTCGTCCCGGTACGTCGCTAAACCGCTCAAGCTCGCCGGTGCATCGAGCGCATCTGGCACACTTGCTGTCATCCGCACGGGCACAGGGGCGCCTTCCAGGAAGAGTCCGAAGCTGCCAATCGACCCTTGTGCGTCGATCGCCTTACCGTCGACGACAGCGCTGGTATCGAACGACAATGGCTGGTCATAGGCAGGAAGCGAGGCCTTGAGATTCAGTTTCTCGATGCGCTTGCCCGGCTCAGCGCGGGAGCCCGGCAAGATCACCGTTCCATTGGTAATGACGAGCTTGTCGAGCGTGAGGTTCTTGAGCTTCTCGGCAACACCTGCCGGACCGCCACCGCCGCCACTCCCGGGTGATTCTTGCCCTGCGTCCGGTGCCGTCCCTGGTTGCGCCGGCTGCATCGCAGCAGCGCCCGGCACGGCAATGACCGGATCGACAAGCGTGACCTCCGTGACTCTCATCTGGCCGTTGAGCAATCCTCGCAGCATCAAGCCGAACTTGAGCGTCTTCGCTGTGGCGAACTCCTTCTCGCTGCCGCTCGAGGGCTGAGCGACGCCGACATCCTCGGCGACAAGATCAAGCGAGGGGAAAAGCCTGATATCCACCGGGCCGCTCACTCTCAAGCGGTATCCGGTGGAGGCTTCCACCTGCGCAAGGAGCTGGTTGCGCATCTCCTCGGTGGAGATGAACAAAGGGCCGATGAAGACGATGGCCGCGGCGATGACCACGATACCCATCAAGATTGAGAAGATGAGCCGCAAGCGCCCCTCCGAAAGTCGAGCTGCCGGTCGTTTAACCAACTACAAAGTAAGGCATGAGCTTACTAGAAGACGACCGGCTGACCAGGGTCCGAGTCGCTGAATTAGGCGATAAATGCGGGCAAATGACGGCCACGCCAGGCCCGTCGAGCCTCTTGGCCGCACTTGCCCCTAGGAGCCCGCCCCCCTACACCAGCGGTGGGGACCTCTAACGGAGACTTCCAATGCCGCGACTTATTCTCCTGAGACACGGTCAGAGCGTCTGGAACCGGGATGCGATCTTTACCGGCTGGACGGATGTGGACCTTTGCGACAACGGGATCGCTGAAGCAAAGCAAGCGGCAGCCCTGCTCGAGGAGCACGGCATCAAGTTCGACCAGTGCTTCACGTCATATCTGCAGCGCTCCGTTCACACCCTTTGGATCGTGCTCGACGCGCTGGAACTCACCTGGCTTCCGGTGCGGCGGAGTTGGCGGCTCAACGAGCGTCATTATGGTGCGCTGCAAGGTCAGAAGAAGGAGAAGATCCTGGCAGAAGTCGGAGAGGAGCAACTGCAGATCTGGCGCCGCAGCTACACCACGCGGCCGCCTGCACTTGAAGACAGCGATCCGCGCTTCCCCGGCAATCAGCCCAAATATGCCCGGGTGCCGCACCGCCACCTTCCGCTGACGGAAAGCCTGAAAGACTGCGTCGCCCGCGTCCTCCCCTTTTGGCAGGAACGTGTTGAGCCCCTCCTCATGGACGGGCGCACCCCGCTGATCTCTGCTCACGGCAATAGCCTGCGTGGTCTCGTCAAATATCTCGACGGAATTTCTGATGAGGATGTCCCCCATCTCGAGATTCCCACAGGCAAGCCCCTCGTTTATGAGCTCGATCAAGGCCTGACCACCATTCGCAGTTATTACCTCGAGGACGGCAAGGAAGCTCACGCCTTGCCCAAGGGCAACGCGGCGGCTACGTCTGCATAAGTCGAGAGTCCTCACCTGCCAAGCGGCGCGTGAGCAGACTCAAGAGCGTGCAAGACAAGGGCATTTAGCGTGGACGAGACCGTCGCATGAACGATCACACGGAGTTCGTACTTCCCCTCTCGGCGCTGAGACGCGGGGACGTCGCACGGGTCGGCGGCAAAAACGCCTCTCTCGGCGAAATGATTGGGGCGCTCCAAGAGGCCGGCATCAGGGTACCCGGCGGCTTCGCCACCACAGCGTCGGCCTATTGGCGTTTCATCGAAGCCAACGATTTGCAACACCGTATCGCGCAGGCGATCGAAACACTGGATAGAGATCTCGACAACCTCGCCCATATCGGCGGATCTATTCGCGCATTGATCCTTGAGGCGCCATTTCCGCCCGAGATCGATGAGGCCATCCGGAAAGCTTATGGTGAGATGCGTGCCGCAGGCGCCGGCGCAGTTGCCGTACGCTCTAGCGCCACAGCCGAAGACTTGCCGGAAGCAAGTTTTGCCGGACAATTGGACACCTACCTCAACGTCGAAGGCGAAGACGCACTCATCGATGCGTGCAGGAAATGCTACGCCTCACTCTTCACCGACAGGGCTATCTCTTATCGCGAGACTCACGGCTTTGACCATCTGAAGGTCGCGCTATCGATCGGCATCCAGAAGATGGTGCGCTCCGACCTCGCCTCGTCTGGTGTGATGTTCTCCATCGATACGGAAACCGGCTTCCCGCGCTCAGTGCTCATTACGGGCGTATGGGGACTCGGCGAGACCATCGTCCAAGGCATTGTTGATCCGGATGAGTACCAGGTCTTCAAACCTCTGCTCGACGACCCGTCTTTCATACCAATCATCGAGAAAGCGCTCGGCGCCAAGAACCGCAAGATGATCTACGGCGAGACGGGCTCGACCGTCATAACCGAGACCAGAGACACGGAACGTAGCAGCTTCGTGCTGGAGGAAGGCGAGGTGCTGACGCTTGCGCGATGGGCCGCGCTGATTGAGAAACATTACGGTCTTCCCATGGATATGGAATGGGCCAAGGATGGCGAAACCGGCGACCTTTACATCGTTCAGGCACGTCCCGAGACGGTGCAATCGCGTCGCGATGCCGCCGAACTCGAGACTTACACGCTGAAGGACAAAGGCCCGCTTCTCATCTCCGGGCTGGCCGTCGGCGGCAAGATCGGAGCCGGCAAGGTCTGCCGCCTCGACAGCGCCGCGGACATCGATCGATTCGAGACGGGTGCGGTGCTGGTCACAAAGATCACTGATCCTGACTGGGTGCCGATCATGAAGCGTGCCGCCGCCCTCGTCACAGATCATGGCGGACGCACCAGCCACGCTGCCATTGTCAGCCGAGAACTCGGTCTGCCGGCGATCGTGGGCGCTAGCGATGCCACCCAGACATTGATGGAAGGCCAAGCGGTTACGGTGTCCTGCGCCGAGGGGAGTGAGGGCCATGTCTATGACGGAATTGCCGAATTCGTAGTGACCGAGATCGACGTCGACCGGATTCCGAAAACGCGCACCAAGGCGATGCTCAACATCGCCAATCCATCCGCGGCCTTTAGTTGGTGGCGCTTGCCGGCGGACGGTGTCGGCCTCGCCCGCATGGAGTTCATCATCTCAAATCACATCAAGGTCCATCCCATGGCCTTGCTGCGCTTCGATGAGGTCCAGGACGCGGCGACGCGCGCCGAGATAGGGCGTCTGACCACCGGATACGACACCAAGGCAGACTGTTTCGTCGACAAGCTCGCGCGCGGCATGGCGCGCATCGCGGCTGCGTATTACCCGCTTCCGGTCATCGTCCGCATGAGTGATTTCAAGACCAATGAGTATGCCGACCTTCTCGGTGGCACGGCATTCGAACCGCACGAAGAGAACCCGATGATCGGTTGGCGGGGCGCAAGCCGCTACTACCACCCCGATTACCGAGACGGCTTTGGACTCGAATGCCGCGCCATTGCCAAAGCGCGCGAGGAGATCGGCCTGTCGAATATCGTCATGATGATCCCGTTCTGCCGCACGCCTGAAGAAGCCGACCGCGTGATCGCGGAGATGTCCAAGCACGGGCTCGAGCGGGGACGTGAGGGGCTTCAGGTCTATGTGATGGCCGAGATTCCTTCCAATGTCGTCCTCGCCGACGCGTTTGCTGAGCGTTTCGACGGTTTCTCCATCGGCTCCAACGACCTCACCCAGCTTACACTCGGCATCGATCGGGACAGCGATCGCTTGAGCGGCTTGTTCAATGAGCGCCATCCCGCTGTAACCGAAACCATCGCCCGGCTCCTGGCCTCGGCCAAGAAGACCAGGACCCATACCGGGCTCTGTGGGCAGGCGCCGAGCGATCATCCGGACTTTGCGCGCTTCCTCGTAGAGCACGGCATAGACTCGATCTCGGTCACCCCCGATAGTTTCTTGCGTGTGAAGGAGCAGATCGCAGCCGCGGAAGCAGAGACGCCCACGCCGGATTCATGATGGACACGAGGCCAACATCCAATTCCGGTGCCTTGGTGGTGACGCTGACGCCGAACTCTTCCCTCGACTTATGGACCACCACGCAACGGGTGACGAGCGGCAACAAGCTTCGCTGCGCGCAACCGCGGTTAGATCCGGGCGGAGGCGGGATCAATGTCTCCCGCGTCGTGCACCGGCTCGGCGGGCGCACCCATGCGCTGTTTACCGCCGGTCACACGGTCGGCGCCGAGCTGAGCGCCATGCTCAACGCGGAAGGCGTGCCCGTTGGCAGGATCCCGATCGTCGGCAAGACGCGCGAGTGCCTCCACGTTCTGGAAGAGGAAAGCGCCGAGCTCTACCGCTTCGTCATGGCAGGACCGACGCTGAGCGGGGCAGAGGGAAATGCCTTGATTGAGCGGCTTCACCAGTTTGCGCCGCCGGGCAGTTTGAT
>Ga0114919_10002912_pt1 | contig 13852 bp, 12 predicted proteins | sample BlataG_FD_88682 | JGI IMG/M metagenome (GOLD analysis project Ga0114919, IMG submission 88682) | Deep subsurface microbial communities from Black Sea to uncover new lineages of life (NeLLi) - Black_00105 metaG | ecosystem: Environmental > Aquatic > Marine > Oceanic > Sediment | place: Atlantic... | reverse complement strand
TCGCTGGCTTCACGCGCGACGAGCAGAATCTTTTGCTGACATGACCGATCTGCCGAATGATCTCAGATTGCAATTAGGTTCTGAGATAAGGATTTGGACGACTAGTGTTGCTCGGCATCAAGTCGCTGAAGATGGGACGGAAAAGTTATTACTGCAACTGCATGATGGGCAACAGATCGAGTGTGTTCTCTTACGCGATGGAATTCGACGCACTGTTTGTATCTCATCACAGGTTGGTTGCGCCATGGGCTGTGTCTTTTGCGCAAGTGGTCTCGATGGAGTGATCCGGAACCTGACAACTGGGGAGATCGTTGAGCAATTACTACGGCTCACACGCTTATTACCAGAGGATGAACGATTAAGTCATATTGTTGTTATGGGTATGGGCGAACCGCTTGCAAACCTTGATCGCTTATTGCCTGCTCTTGCAATGGCACAGAATCCTGAAGGTCTTGGGATTTCACAACGGCGAATCACTATTTCAACTGTCGGGTTACCATCAGCTATTGACCGGCTCTGCGAGGAAAATCCTGGTTATCATCTTGCGGTATCTCTCCATGCTGCTGACGACCTGCTACGAACGAAACTTGTTCCTGTCAATAAATCAATCGGTATTGATGCGATTTTGGCAGCCGCAGATCGGTATTGGGAAACGTCTGGTCGTCGTCTTACCTTTGAATATGTCTTACTGGGAAATCTCAATGATTCTCCTGATAACGCTCGAGCATTGGCTCGCTTTTTAGGCAAACGAGCAGCCTTGGTGAATGTCATTCCGTACAACTCGGTTGCCGGTCTTCCGTGGGAAGAACCTACCGATATATCTCGTGAGCGTTTTCTTGATGTCCTTCGTAATGCAGGCGTCAATGTCCAGACTCGAAGGCGGAAAGGCTCCAGAATTGATGCGGCCTGCGGGCAGTTACGTCGCCTGGCGATCCAAGAGAATTCTGTATCCGCAGAGTCTGATACGTAACCTTACGCTAAGCGACTGATAATAAAGACAACCAGAAGTACAGCACCGAGAATACCAATCAACCACATTGCCCATTCGGCAGTTGCCCTCCAGATAACCGGTGGTGACTCGTGGTGCGTTGCTGCAAATATCACGCTGGCTGCTGCAATCAAGGGCAGGCTAAAAAAGAGCATCGGTATGTTTTCGAGAAAAAGCGCAAACACGATGATGTTGTTGAAATCCATAATTCATTTCCCTTGAAGACCACCCTCATGATGCGGCATCTGAATCAATCACGTTATTAGTCATGCTGATGTACCGTCATTACTTTCTTCATCAGGATTCACAGTCGATTTTTCTTCCTTCACGAACGGGTGCATCGGCCCCGCCCAGGCATCATAGATAACAAGCATATTGAGCATACCGGCGAGAACTGTATACAGCGTGCCGAGTTCAAAAAATCGTCCCAGCTTATGATGCCACATAGAAATCTGGTCCGCTCGAAACTGTTTGTATGGCGGGCGATCCCAAAAGTCTTGTTCAAAGATGTACGGATCATGTGTTACAAGCCGATCTGCAAATTCACGTGAAACAAGCTGTCCTTCTGTAAGTGGCGGCGTCATCCATCCTGCGAGCCAAAATGGCTCGTGGTTTGTGCCCGTCATAGAGACCGACTGGACAACTGCCGGCCCTGCAACAGCTCCAATACCCGCCTGGCAGACAAACCACCATCGAGTATCGTTTGGTCGCCATGATGCATACACCACTCGTCCATCACCCAGCCACAGACCAACGACGAAGAGCGTCAGGATAACGGACATATACACCGCACCTTTTTTGGTGCGGCCTTGGTAAAGATGCCCCAGACCCGGAACCATCCATGCCAGAAATGCAGCAAATTCGGGCTGCTTCAGATCGATTGCTGAACCATCATCAGGAGAGACCGCAACAATGCGACGGCGTGATGGTGGCTGCATGGAAGGTGAGACACGTTTTGCCACGAATAAATTCCGATACAAACAGGACGAAGTTCTTAATTGTTGTGCATCTTAGCCAAATGACAACAGACTTCAGTAGCTGCCGTGAATATCCCTATTTATTCAAATAATTTGCGGACAGCCCGGACACGTCCCCCTGTCCGCTCCAACCCGGCATCATGGGGACCATCAGTTCTGGTGATTGAATCATGTGGTGCACTTACCGGGTACAGTTCTCGCCAGACTCGTTCAACCGTCGAAGAATCAACATTCGCTAGCCCATCTCCAGCTGCAGCAGCTAAGGAAAGATGTGCCAAGCGGCTCACAAGACGTGGAAGTCCTCCTGCAAAACGAGCGACGGTATCAGCTGTAGCAGATGGAATAATGGCTGGATCACCACCGACTCGTGCTATTGCTGTTGATAAAAACGTACAAACATCATCGGTATCCCACGGATCAAGATGGACGCGCATAGCAGCCTGATTTCGAAGTGCATGAGAAATATTTTCTACAGAAGATTCTGTTGCAGTCCCCACAACCGTTGTCCAGCTAAATCGTGGTTCGGCACTGTTTACGAGACGCTCTATCCCTGCGATGGCATCAGCCGGAGCGTGATCAATATCGTCTACAAAGATAACCGTGGCCCGTTCCATGAGTCTATTTTCACGAAGCCTGTTTTCTAATTTCTGCCAATCCGTTATCGACTCGCGGCGGCTCGCATAATCGAGTGGAAACCTCTCGAGGAGAAGCGGGAGCCATTCTCCTTTAGGTATGCCACGCAGTGAGAGCAAGACTGTCTCAGCACCCAATCCACTCGCGCGGCGAAGTGCCATCGTAGACAGATGACTCTTCCCAGCCCCCTCAACACCAACCACGATCGCAAATCGTTGACGTTCTTGGCAGATCCACTCCAGACGAGCGAGAGCCTCCTCCTGAGGCTTCCCACAATAGAAAGAAGCCGGAGTACGGGTTGCCTCGAAAGGATTCGCGGTAAAGTTCCAGTTGTCGCGTACCATAAGAGAAGGTTGTACGAACTTGACGCACCTGCGTCATGACGAATCGACGCCTATTTTTGTTTATTTGTTCGCAAAGATTGTGTTTTATGAGCCACCGATTCTTTCTTTCCCAGACTCCCACAAAGGATACCGCCCGGCTTGAGGGTGATGAAGCTCGTCATCTTGCCCGGGTTATGCGAGCTAAAACTGGTGATACGGTCGAATTATTTAACGGACAGGGTACGTCGTGGACTGCTACTGTCGTGAGTATTGAACGCAATCACGTCGAGCTGAGTCTTGGTCAAGAACGCTCGGAAAAGTTCCCTGACAAGCCAGCACTCACACTTGCGGTCGCCCTGCCAAAGGGTGATCGGCAGAAATGGCTTATTGAAAAAATCACAGAACTTGGCACGGACTCTCTTGTGCCCCTCACGACAACACGCTCAGTTGCCGAACCAACTGCTGCGGCAATGAGCCGCCTCCAACGTGGAGTCATCGAGTCATGCAAACAATCTGGCCGCAATCGACTTCTCGAAATTACTCCACCGCAATCCTTACACAATCTTCTCACAACCTCATCTGCCAGTATGAAAATCCTAGCATGTCCTGGTGGGAAGCCGATGCAATCACTCCTTTTGCAACCAATTGATACTCTCCTCATTGTTATCGGACCTGAGGGTGGATTTACCGATGAAGAAATCGGCACCGCACAGGCTCATGGTTTCCAACAGATGTCACTTTGTCAAAATATTCTCCGCATCGAAACTGCTGCCATAGCAGCTGCGGTAATCGCGGGGCAATGCAAGAACACGTAGTCAGAGGTGCCGTGTTGAAGTGCAGTCACATTCCGTCAGAGGTAAGGTCTTCTCAAAACGTTATCGGAAAGAAGCTTGTTGTGACTTGTATCCAACGAGCCAATGATTCCGGTATCTGCTGAATACATTCCCCTAAATTGGTCACGTGAGCAAAGAGAGTACGCCCTGGCATCGCCAGAATAGGACGATGCCCGGGAAATGGTAGATGCATGGTACTAGGAATCAGTTTGCTCATTCATCATCGAAAGCTGGCTACTGATTCTAAAATTCTCCAATAACTTCTCCCCGACTGCGAGAGCTCAAGGCACGATAAACATTGATATCGATACTCTCATTGATCGCCCGTACGGAACCGTCACAGAGTGTGAATTGGGCATTTCCTTGATGCGGTGCTACAACACCACGGTCGGGCCCATAGTTAACTCCCGAATCAGTCGATTGACGAGCTCGATTCGGACCGAATTCGGTGTCGAATAACACCATATGGCCGTGATCATCCTCTGGATCATTTTCGTCACGGCAAGCAGCTGCCCATGCATTTTCATAGATTAAGTGACCGGCACCTGAGGTAATGAAATTACCATTTTCATCTTGGATTGGACCATTATGGCGTTCGCCAATGGCAAGTGTTTTCGACAAACCGTCTGAGACGTCACGAAATTTTATTTTACTGTTGCGATAAAACACTCCCTGACAAGGATCGTAGTTTGGATTCGATTCTACTGATTCCGGGCCTGGTGTCGCATCGAGATTGACCCATTGACTCTCGGCTGGCTGCGGATTGGTTGCTTGCCCTTCTGCTGGCCCCCAGTTAGCACAGTAGCTCGAGCCAGCATAATACGAGGGAGTAGGTGATGATCCACCGGAGTCACGGGCGACCAGCATGTTCGCAGAAAAGGTATCGGAGGGGCAAAGGTAGGGCGAGACAGATGTTTCGCGAGCCGATTTGTTCGCTGGTAGGAAGCAAGGAAGATCAAATTCAAAGCGATCATACAAAACTTGCTTTTCCATGATTGGAAGAATCATTGCTCCCCAGGCAAAGCCCTTGTGATTTGCAGCATCATCCTCACCAGAGATATCACTTGATTGAGAATCATACGTGGCTCCACTGGTGTAGAGATAGCCGGGAGGTAACGCACGATTTGCAGATTCGAAACTATGCAGTGCTAAACCAACTTGCTTCAGGTTATTTTTACAGGCACTACGGCGGGCAGCTTCTCGAGCTTGTTGAACGGCAGGAAGAAGAAGGCCAACCAAGACACCGATTATTGCAATCACAACGAGTAGTTCTATTAACGTAAACGCTTTTGGCTTATGAGTTTTCATGGGATTCTCCAAATACTTTTATGAATGTCTGTTTCTATTTTTGATTGCATGGTTCTCTCTGAATACACAGACGGATCCTCATACAAACGTGGTTATGTAATCCCAACGGTTTTCAGCAGGACGAAAGCCAAGAAAACTGGCTTTCAGTTGAATCCGCTCTGAGACCTGAGTGGGATTGAACACTTCAAAAGTGTTGACTCGCACCGAGAGCAACTCAGTGCAGTCGAATTAACAGACAGATCGAGGAGGAGGAACCGGAGGAGCCGGCCTTTCGATACCAAAGAGTGCTGCTATCCAATCGCAGTTCCGATATGAGTCGAGCGAAGAAGCGGTTACTCTTGTCGTACTAGGAAGTGGAGAAGAAATCTGGAACGTTACCATTGACCAATGTGATGCTTGGTGAGCATTGATCGATGTTTCAGATGTTTTAAAGATTGAAACAGAACCATCTGTTTGGTTTCGGTGATGATCGCCAGTGAAAGCCCGGCCAGCAAAATGCAGATGCTGGTGACCGTGCTGAGGCCCACCATGTGAGGCGTGTTTGCCGTGGCTATGATCCCCGTGGCTATGGTTTCCGTGGGCATGATCCCCATGGCTATGATCTTCGTGCATATGAACACCGGGTGCAGAGACCTGATGCTCATGCTGTATGCCTACCACCATGCTGGAAACAATCAGCGACAGCCCAAGAAGGACTGATACTGCAGCTTTCAAAATGTGAGGTACTGATCTCATATTTCGGCCAATTTCTTTCCACCTATAAAATATGAGAAAAGTTCAATCACTGCAAAGAAATTTTTCAAATCCACCTAAAAAACAAGGTGAAATGAAGTGGACATTCCAGCCATATTTTGATTTCACAGCTCCAGCCGGCAGTATTTCATTTACGCGAGGTCTCTTCGTTTTTTGTGATTCGTACCAGAGCTGATCTGGAAAAGAATATGAAAAACTAGTCACGAAGCTGGTTCAAAGCTGATGCAATCTCACGAGCAGCTTCTTCGCGCTGTGCGGTGATCGACTCAACACCTACCCATCCTCGATACCCTCGCTCTTCAAGAACCGCCAGAACAGGTGGCAAATCAACCTGCCCAGTCCCCAACGGAACAGCCTGTCCATGGCCAGCATAGGCTCCGGCTACTGCATCTGTTGCGTGGACATAACCAATATCTGCAGCCAATGTCATGGCAGCTTCAGCTGGGTCATATCCATGAACAAGAAGGGCACCGGTCACCAGATGCACCTGAAGGCTACCAGCTGGTACAGCCTCAATGACCCTCCGAAGATCTTCTGGACCTGCCCGACCTGCTTCGGCACAGAATAGTGCCCCGGTTTGCTGGCCCGTTCGCCCAAGATCAGCAAGCACATCAATGAGGACCTGCCAATTTGTACCATCCTCTGCCGAGGGAATATCGCCTAAGCGACCGAGCAAGACTGTTGCACCAAGTCGATGCGCCTGAAGCATTGCCTGCTTGGTTGCCATAACGCGGGCTTCGAGCCGGTCTTGCTCTGCATAGCCTCCTCGAGTTGGAAATGACACAGCCGCTACGTGCAGACCTGCATCATCGAGCCACTTTCGAATTTGACGAATTCCAGTGTCGGAGAGCGTTGCAAGATCAATGCCGTGGCGACCATCAATTTCAATGCCACGAACACCAAACTCACGTGCGATCGAGAGAGACCGACGAAAGTCAGACGCAAGTGGTCGTACTGGAACGGCAAGGCGTGAAGAATTCATGAAACGTCCATAACTTGTTCAGGATGTCTGACAGGGGCATCCTCCATCGAGAGTCTGTGTTCTGCTCTCAATGGACTGTGACCATTTCCAATGAATGTACGGTACTTTATCAACGAATGCTTCATAAGGAGAAAATACGGGGTACACGCAATGCTGCTTTGGCCAACTCATCGTTTCTTTCTCTTGGCTTTTGTTGGAATGGTCATCCAAGGAATTAATCCGCTGTGATGGCATAAATTACACGACGTGGTAGTCCGATAGATGAAAACCTTGTGGTCCTCTCTTCAGCTCGGTCATGTTTCTATTTTTGCAATGGCTTTTTCCCACAGTTAAACACCAGTTGTGTGTGAGCATTTTCACACAGGGCCAGAAGAACACGACCTCTATTCCCTGATCCTGTTTCTCATACTCGGTCTGTGTATCATAGAAGGTATGACGAAACCTGCTGATGTCATTGCCTCACTTGAAGACCTCGCCCCACTCAGACTTGCTGCTGACTGGGACAACGTCGGTCTACTTGTTGCCACCAAAAGACCCGTCATACACCGCGTCATGACCTGCCTGACGCTCACCATCGATGTCGCTCGTGAGGCCGTGTCTCAAAAAGCAGATCTGGTTGTAACCCATCACCCACTTCCTTTTCGGCCCGTCAATCGCATCACTGAAGAAACTCCTACAGGTGCAATTCTCGTGGAGTTAGTCACAGCAGGCATTGGCGTTTGGAGTGGTCATACTGCATGGGACTCCGCTGCGCATGGAATCAATGCAATGCTCGCTGAAATCCTGTCGCTCCAGGACGTAGCTCCTCTTGAGCCAGATGAGAGAGAGCCCAATGTCGGGTTTGGACGCATGGGTACGGCCTCATCACACGATACGGTCGACGCGGTTACGCAACGACTCATATCCACCCTCGGATGCCCAGGGTGCTCCGTTGCCGGTGACCCAAGCCGCCCAGCTGGCCGTATTGGTATTGTCTGTGGAAGTGGTGGAGAGTCTGTACCGATCGCTGCGGCTGCCGGATGCCAGACCCTCGTCACCGGGGAAATCAAATTGCATGACGCTCTTGAAGCATTGGCCCACAACATGGCAGTCATCGCTGTTGGCCATCATCTCAGTGAGTGGTTCGCCATGGAACGAATGGCAGAAAAATTAAGCACGGCTCTTCCCGGTCTTCATTGCTGGGCGAGTGCCGTAGAACAAGACCCTCTTTGCTGGGTCCCGAATAAGTAGCCATCCGTATCCTCTTTGGCCTGTTGGGTCTGTTTGAAAACGAAGAAACCATATGAGCCAATTTCTCACAGCACTGCCAGTATTCAACGAAGACAAACATGTTCAAGAAGTCCTTGATCAGGTACTTCGGCATACTGATAACGTATTGGTTGTAGATGATGGTTCGACTGATAACACAGCATCCCTCCTCAAAAAAAGAGTTACCGAACGTGGTGACATCACAGTCATTCACCACGAAACAAACCTCGGCTATGGTGCCGCTCTTGCTACCGCCTTTGCATATGCACTCCAACCCCGTGATGATGGCTCGCGTTGGGATGGTCTGGTAACAATTGATTGCGACGGTCAACATCAGCCGCAACTCATTCCGTCATTCATTGCTGCAATTGGGAATCCTGAACAGCCTGCTGCTGATATTGTCAGTGGAAGCCGTTACCTGAAAGATCTTCCTGACAATAGCCAGGCACCTGAGGGTCGCAGACGCATTAACATGGACATTACAACTGAAATCAATCAGCGACTTGGCCTATCCCTCACCGATGCGTTTTGTGGCTTTAAGGCCTATTCTCAAAATGCTCTTCGAGCACTTCCGGTCACTGAGCCAGGCTACGCAATGCCTCTTGAAGTCTGGGTACTGGCGGCAGCAAAAAAACTCAAGATTGTTGAACTACCCGTTCCTCTGGTCTATCTCGATCTGACCAGAAGTTTTGGTGGTGCACTTGATGACGGAACAACTCGTATTGCCCACTATCGTGAGATTCTTGAACGAGCAATCCGATCGATACAGGCTGGGAGTGGCGTCAATCGTGGTGTCGGGTATGGTGTGGGTTCCCCTGCCCAGAGAGTCGACGCTTGAGTAATCACCCGCGCTTTGATCGCCGCAAACATCGCCCACCGCCGGATTCCGGCGGACGGCTGTTTGACCCTCCAATCAGTCCGGATCCAACCAATCCAGCGATTGCGATTGATCACCTCGTTGACAACAACAAATTGCTGCGAACGGCCTTTGATACCCAAGTCGGAGATCTCAAACTCTGGGAGCTCGTTGCAGCAACGCGACGAGAGGTATTGACGGTGGCCACTGAATACACGTCAAGTTATCGAGACGTCAGTCGGCCTACAAATACAGCCGAATGGATAGCGGCCCCAATCATTATGGGGGGGCAGCAGCCAGATCTCTTTCACCCTGGCGTCTGGCTCAAAAACTTTGCGATTGATGCATATGCTCGACGCCTTGGTGGCACAGCTATCAATCTTATTGTTGATACGGACTACTGCCGTTCAACAAGCGTTGGCGTTCCTGTCGGAACACCTGACTCAGCGCGACTCGAATATGTTCCCTTCGATCGCGACGGTCCTCAGGTTGCATGGGAGGAGCGAGGTGCTGAGGATCTAGACTGTTTTCGAACGTTCGGTCGCCGAGCCTCTGATCTCCTCACGCCACTGGTACCTGATGCAATCCTGCGACGGTGGTGGCCACTTGCTGTTGAAAGGATGAGTGAAAATCATCGGATTGGTCTTGCGATTGCGCAAGCACGGCATCAACTCGAAGAACGCTATGGACTTGAAACGATTGAAATACCAGTCAGTGAATTGATGCGGCTTCCAACCGTCATGGTCTTCATGGCGTGGCTTCTTGCGAGAAGCCGAGAGCTCCACAGTGCATACAACGCGGCCCTTGGTCGGTATCGAAGGCGACATCACCAGCGAGGACGAACTCGTCCGATGCCTGATCTCGTTGAAAAAACAGTTGATTCGGCAGAAGGCCCATGGTTTGAAGTACCGTGGTGGATCTGGTCAGAGGACGACCTGCAGCGACGACGGGTCTTTGCAAATACCAATACACCAGGTGTCCTCATTTTGTCTGACATGGAAACCTTGCGAGTAGAGCTTCCTATTTCACTCGACACTTCACCCTCAAAATGGGTTGATGCTCTCTCGCGAATGGAAGAACACGCCTTGAGGCTACGACCACGGGCCATCATGACCACGCTTATTGCCCGCCTGCTTGTCGCCGATGTCTTTGTCCACGGAATTGGTGGTGCAGCGTACGACGAAATAACTGATGATATCGTCCACACACTCACTGGTTGTGAACCACCTCGCCATGCAGTGGTTTCGGGAACGCTCCGTTTGCCTTTGGAAACCCGATTTCCAGAACTTTCCAAGCAGCGACCACTTGCAGAGCTTGCCGGCGTCCATCGAACACTCCGGGACCTTGAGTTCCACCCCGAATGTCATCTTGAGCCATTCTCAGACCAACCCGAGGCCGTCCGAGACCTGATCACGGAGAAACGACGGTGGATTGATACCCAGCCCACAGCGACTCTGGCACGCCGACGCTGTCATGAAATTCGATCAACCAACGCCCGTCTTGCCTATTACACGCAGCCTGTGCGACAGCAATTATTGGACCGCGTTGGGCCACTCGCAACGGCCATTCGGGCAGAAAAAATTCTACAAACTCGTGACTTTCCATGGTGTTTTTTCTCCGAAAATCAACTTCGTGAGTTCCTCCTACTGGAAATCGATTGAGTTTCGACATATCGTGTCGGGTAACGGAATGAATTTTTACCTCCTAGGGACAGGAGACAATATGCTGCCGGCACGATCTTCCCGCACATCGTCATCATCGCGGTCAGGTTCTTTACACAGGTCATCTCAACGCAGTCAGCCAACACGAAGCAGTCGGTCAACCACCGTCAAAAAAACTTCCCGTGTTCGAAAACGGTCAACAGCCCAAACGGACTGTGACATTCGTCCAACGGCTGTTGTGGCTCCCAAGAAAAAAACAACGACTACATCATCTCGTCGTCGGAGTCGCTCTGCTGCAATAAGCACTGTTGAAGTCCGACCATCAGGTACGATCTTCAGCCGCCGTTCGAATGCGAAGCGTGAAGCGATCCATCACCTGCCCGAACACCCGCCAGTTGACCTTACCCCTCCAGCATGGATGCAAGAAGAGTGTCAGGTAGGGCCGGCACAAGCTGGTGATCAAACTGAGATTCTCCAGCTTCTTTCTGGCTTGCCATCGCCACCGAGTCGAGCCGAATTCCATGCGTCTGTTGATCATCCAGAACATGATTCGGCAAACAGGCTGGTGGCTCGACTTGCCGGAAGAATTGTTGGCCACATTGAAATTGCTCCACGCACAATCATGATTGGTGGTGCTCCGGTAAAAGCCGCTGCTCTTGATCGGGTTGCGATTCTTCCGGAGTGCCGTGGTGCTGGTCATGGGCAACGACTTGTACAAGCAGCCGAGCAAAGGATGCGTGAACTTGGTGTTGTCGCGGCGTTCTCGAGAACACGAATTGCGTCATCGTTCCATGACTTGGGCTGGAGTGTTCTGGGTCGTGTCTGTGCATCACCTGGTCGTCCAGCTGACATCCTCTCTCGTCTCCTCGCCACACCAGAACGCCAAGGACCTGAGGTGACGATGCGGCAGTGGAGGCATGTTGAACTTCCTGCCATCTTGAGAATCTACGAACAGAATGCTGCTCGATTTGTTGGAACAACAGCTCGCACTGAAGCGTACGCTCGATGGCTGGTAAGCCGAAAGGCCTTCGATTCAATTATCGTTGCTTTACAAGGCAATGACCGTTACGACCTCCACGAAACAACTGCAAAAATTGTTGGATATTGCATCCAAACAGGTGGTCGTGTTCTCGAGGTAATGGCTGACCCTGAATATCGAGGACTTGAACGGGAAATACTTGCACGAGTTTGTGCAGAAGCCATCGAAAATGATCGGCAAGAACTCATTTACGAATCGGGTCCGACGGATCCTCTCCATGAGGAAGTTCGTGGACCAACCTGTGACGACCAGTCAGCAGCAATCACATCTCGTATCGCACCACAGGACCGAATGATTGTTGCCCGTATCTTTGACCCGAGAGGTCTCCTGACGGCAATGGCTCCAACACTTGCCAGCCGAGTCGTCCAAGCCGGAATTCGTGATACGGTTGAACTTGGTTTTGACAGTGACACCTTCCGCGGATCAGTGACTATTCCCGCTGCCAAGGATGACGAGCCACGTGAAGCTACCGTGCAACCAGGCCGAGTCGGTCGGAGCTATCTCAAACTGGCTGATGATGAATTTACACGACTTGTCCTGGGGCAATGTGACCCTCTTGAGGCAACAACAGCCGGTCGTCTTGAGCCATCAACACAGTTATCGCAGAAGCTTGCTGAGCAGCTCTTCCCGAGACTGCCGCTTTGGTGTCCTATGTGGGATGACGTGCCTGCATAAACACACTGTATCAACCAGCTCATTCACTCTCGGTAACGGATTCATCTGCAAGCCATTGGTCCGTCCAACCACGGACGTCATCAAGCCCTTTGCGATGGCAGAAGTCACCGAGCGTTTCACTCTGCTCGCGCTCAGCCTTGTAACACGCTAAGACCGCTGTGATCTCTCGAGGAAGATCATCAAAAGGAATTACGTCTTTATATTTTTCATTCAACCTGTCACCAAGCAATCGACCGCCAAGAAATATTGTGTATTTTCCAAGCGTCCGGCCAACGATACCAATATCTGAGTTGTAAGGTCGTGCACAGGCGTTTGGACAGCCAGTCATTCGCAACGTGAAGGCATCCTTGTCTAAACCAAGTTTGGCAACTTCTGGCTCAAGGAGATCAATTAATCCGGGCAGTACCCGTTCACTTTCTGCCACGGCAAGGCCACATGTTGGCAAAGCAACACACGCCATACTCCAACGCCTGAGCGTCGAGATTTCTTCAGATATTTTCACTCCGTGGTCATGCAGAATTGTTGCAATGCGTTCTCGGTCACTCTCTACAAGATCTGTGAACAACATACTTTGATGCGCGGTGATTCGAACACCGGGTGACATTTCAGTAAGAATTTTCCGCAAGGCTGTTTTGAGTTGAAAGCCTTCGCGATCGATGATGCGTCCGTTTTCAATATTTAAACCATAGAAGAACTTGCCGTCACCCTGCTCAAACCAGCCAATATGATCATCAAATCCGTGTACATCAACATCTCGGGCAGCCGTAAGAGGCTTTCCAAAATACTCCTCGACCTTTGCTCTAAAGGTTTCAAAGCCCATATTGTGAATGGTGTACTTTAACCGAGCAACTTTTCGATCCGATCGGTTGCCGTAGTCTCGTTGTACTTCAACAATGGCGACGGCAATGTTGATAACATCCTCGGCCGGAACAAAACAAAGACGCTTTGCGAGTGCAGGAAAGGTCTTTGCCGCGCTTGGTGTGACTCCCATGCCGCCGCCCGCAAGCACGTTATAACCGACTATTTTTCCATCTTCATGAATCGTAAGAAAACCCAAGTCATTCGCGTAGACATCAACACAATTGTCTTCGGGCAGTGCGAAAGCTGTCTTAAACTTTCGGGGCAGATATGTCGGGCCATAGATCGGTTCGACTTCATGCCCGTTCGCGCCTCCTGAAGCAAGTGTCTTTTCACCCGTTTCGTCATCGGTCAGCCAGATTTCATGATAGGCGGTGGTTCGGGGTGCAAGTGCTTCAGCAAGCTCCTCAGCCTTTTCCATCATTTCATCGCGGACTGGATTATTTCGAATTGGTGCTGGACAGCACATCACATTTCGCTCGACATCGCCGCAAGCAGCGAGTGTTGTTAATTGAATATCATTAATTTTTTGAATATAGGCCTTGAGATCTCCTTTAATAACACCGTGATGTTGAATTCCTTGACGCGTCGTTAGTCGCACACTTCCATTGGCAAGATCATCTCCAAGATCAATTTGTGCAAGCATTTGCGAAGCGGTGAGTTTCCCACCAGGAATTCTTGTGCGAATCATGAAGGAGATTTTCTTCACTCGCTTCTC
>Ga0114919_10002911_pt1 | contig 13853 bp, 18 predicted proteins | sample BlataG_FD_88682 | JGI IMG/M metagenome (GOLD analysis project Ga0114919, IMG submission 88682) | Deep subsurface microbial communities from Black Sea to uncover new lineages of life (NeLLi) - Black_00105 metaG | ecosystem: Environmental > Aquatic > Marine > Oceanic > Sediment | place: Atlantic... | reverse complement strand
TATAATTATTTCTATATTCTTATAACCTTGATTGATTATACTTTTTACCCCTCTTTCCAATAACTCCCCTCTATTAAAAGTTGGAATTATGATGCTTACTTTTTCTCGCTCCATATCGTTACCCAAAGCCATAACAGTAATAACTTAATCAAGTTGGCAACCCACACGATGCTTCGCTTCCATGGATTGCTCGCCTCCGAAAGTAGCACTTGAAACCTCTCCTTTGGCAAAATGTGTGATGTGTTTCCTTTGACCCAAGGAAAAGGTTCCGAATTTGTCAATTAAAATGATACAAATCCAAGATTAATTCAACGTTAGCACTGAGACCTTAGAACTTTTTGAAAAATACCTAGCAAGTCTATCAAAAGACAATTTGTGATAAAAATTGTCACGTAATCTTCCGGTTTCTCATCAACTTTTCGAGCCCTTCGATTTCCTGTTCCTTTGTTTAACAACGGTATATTGCCTTTTACCCTTACTAGTAGCATGATTCCTAATTAACATAGCAATATGTTATGACACTGAAATTGAATCAAGGCCATATTTCCATCGAAAAACTATTGGGGATTCATTTATTTCTTCTATCCATTTTAGTATCCTCTGTTTCAACTCATCCTTGCTGTCAACGCGAATTGAACGAAGGAATGTCTTGGCCATCTTGGCAAAGAGGCTTTCAATAATATTTAACCATGAGCCATGCGTAGGAGTGAACACAAACTCGAACCTTTTTGGAACTGTAGATAAATACTTCCTTGTTTCTTTGGAAATATGTGCAGAGTGGTTATCCAGTATTAATCGAATTGTTATATCTTTCGAGTAAAGGGTATCTAACATTTTCAAATATTCAACAAATTCACGGCTACGATGGCGGTCTGCCACCATTCCGTGAATCTGGCCTGTGAAAAGTTCAATACTGGCCAATAAACTAACTGTACCATGGCGCTTGTATTCATAATCCCTTGCAATACATGAATATTTACCCGGAACCGGAGGACGATCAGGGGTAACACCTGAAATCGCCTGGATACCTGGTTTTTCATCATAAGAAAGAATCGTTACAGGTGGAGTGTCTTCCCCTTTTTGCTTTATTAGCTCTACTTCTTTATAGACATGAAGTACCTGAGTCATTTTGTGATCGAATTCAGGATCACGGCGGTCAAGATAATAGGTAATTTTATGGGGACGAACATCGCTTTTTTTGAGGATTTTTGATATTGTTCCTCTGTTAATATGTGCTATAGAAAGGTGGCCAGCCTCCTTACAGTGCTCGCGAACATGTTTGGCCAAAAGCCTATTGGTCCACAACTCGAACGAATAGCCGATGCTCTTTGGCTTTTGACAGGCTAAATTTATAAGCCATGTTCGTGCATCTGGGGTGATTTCAGGCGGCTTTCCTGATCGGGGCAAATCGTTAAGAGCAGTTAAAGGACCCAGCTGAAGTGCCTTATCAATGCACCGCTCAACCTTTGGACGATTAGTTGAAAGCTGTCGTGCAATGGCAGAAATAGTAATGCTTTGGGAATAGGCAAGGATCATTTTTGCCCTATCTACTCGACCAGCTTTTTCAGTGCGGGATTTACTTATTTGCTCAAGTTTTATTTTACTATCTGGATGTAATGACAAATCAGGCCTTTTTCTTTTAAATGTCATCTTTACCTCCTATTTTTTTGGAGGAAAAGATAACACAATATTAATTAGATTCCAACATTATTTTGGAATCGATCTACTAGATAGCAATTTTAATGCTCATGCATATCTAATCCACCTATTTTAATCACAATATCTTGCGGTGTTCCTGAACCAATATTTTAATGATTCTTTCGGCAGCCTTTCCATCCCAAATAGGAGGAGTAGATAATTGCGGATTGCAGATTGCGGATTATATGGTGATCCTTCTCTATTAAACTTCTTTAATTGAGAAAAAGAGGGCGTTTTGCAAAGTCTCTATGTCATGGAGCAATACTTTGAGCTCAGCTATTTACGCGATGGAGCATATAGAACTCGATTTACTACTATCGCTAAAATTTAATTCGACTGCTGGTAATCGGCAAGCTGCCTATAACATGAAAAGCCGCTGATTTTTTTCATGTGATTTTATAAAGTGTGTAGATTTTATTTTGATAAACTATATTAAAGTTTTTGTATCCATTGTTAGTAGTCAAAATATAATCCACATTATACTTTTTCTTCATATCCAATATTTCGTATTCTGTAAGTTTAGGATAATTACTTTTTAACTCTTTATACATCCATCCTTTTCCCTCTTGGATAAATTTCCCACCATTTAAATCTTCCATTCGTTGTTTCCATGCTAATAAGCTTTTGTCTATAGGTACGCATTTATATGTTACAACTTGAGCTCTTTGAGCTTTCAACGCAAATGAATATTTCCAAGGTGGTGTTAAAAAAATCGAATCCTTTGGTGTATTCAATTTAATCCAATTTGCCATATCGTCAAAACCATCGAACTTTTTTTTGACAAATTTATTATGTAATCGTTCGAGCGTATCTTTGGTTCTGTAAGCTGTTTCCCTTGGCTCCGTGCGTTTTAGCAGCTTTTTAAAAGAACTATATCTTCTTTTGGGCTCGCTAATATCGATTAGATAATTACTTGTTATCATTATAATAGGAATTAAGGAACATGCTAATATCTTTTTATATTTTAATCTATCAAAAACAGTTTGGATCATCAATGAAAACCCTATCCATAAGTTTAGCGGCAATAACCCATCCGCTACTCTAAAAGGATAGTACTTTAAGTATTTATAGATTTCTAATTTTCTGGCTATGATTCCTATAATAAACGTGACAATTAATATTATTAAGAACGTATTTATTGCTCTGGATTTTTCTTTTTTTAAAAATTTTTTATATAAAAAAATTGGCACTGTAAAAAGAAATATTACTTTTATTGCTTCTACACCCTGAATAAAATATGCGGGATCTAAATGAAATGGGTTTGCAAATGTCACGCAGATTTTATCCACATTTTGGTTAATTAATGATGCTGTACCACTAATTTCTGAACTCCCTTGAAACCCAATTAGACCGTACACTGCTGGCAAAAGACCAGGCAGGCTAAATATAAGTAAATTTATGCCAAAGCAAATTATCTCCTTTATTTCTCTATTCTTATAATTATTTAATACAACAGTAATAAAAAGAGCGACTGCTGACCAGCCACCAGCAAGAACATGAAAAGAAACAGCTATACCTGAAAATATCCCTGATTTTTTTAATTCATCATTTAATAATGCATTTATTGATAGAAAAATAAAACCATAAGCAACAGGTTTAGATTCTGCTGATCTTATAACCCATTCTCCTGCAAGCCTGGTTGGAACATTTAACCATATAATTATAAAAAAAATAAATGCCCACCATTTTAAACCAAGTGTTTTCGTTAATTTTGATAATGCCCATATTTGAAACGACCAAATTATCACCCGAATAATCATCACCGCTATCAAGTGGTCAAATAATGCATAGAAAGGTAAGCATGCAACACTAAATATTATATTAAAATACGATATCCCACCCATAAAAGGATCATTTTCTAAATACTCAGGATCAAGCATTTTTAATGGATGTATGGAATATATATTTTCATTCTCTACAAATTCTGGCAAAAACCATCGTGACATAATAAAAAGAATGCAAATTAAACCTGCAAAGAAATAATTCCAATCTATTTTAAAATTTTTATATGTCTCCACAGAATTCCTCTTATTATGGTAATTTGTTCTCATTTATATCTCACGATATAAATGATTTCATGATGTAAGCATATGATTTTTGTATACAGATTTTTACATATTTTAAGACTATAAATAGCTATTTTGGGAATAACCTCACGATCTTTTTATGGTAATTCATGCACCACATTCATAATATTCTTGAGTAGTGAACAACTCTGTTTAAAAAAGTTATTAAATTATTTGCACAGACATTATTTCCCTTACTGCTCGGATGGCTATTACGCCCTTCTCTTGTAGGATATTTTGTCCAGTTAGATTTGCCTTCGCCGGTTAGAATATCGTAATAATCAAATACTACTATATTCTTCAAATCGTAATTGGCAAGCCAGCCTGACTCTATATCTGCAAGCCAATTATTAAATACCCTTGCCCGCTGTCCGATCTGTTTCGGAGCTTTACCGGTTAGATTAAGGAAAAGCGCTTTGATGCGGTTCATTTTGGGTTTCACAATCGGGGGGCGGTCACAGCAACAAATAACATCTTAGGATGTTCTTTAAAAATGGTCAGCAGGCTTTTATACGCCGCTTTATAATTCCATAGCGTTCTAACAGGTGAATCCGGATTGCCTGGTGACGTTTCGTCGGGTACTATATTATTATTTTTTACGTTTGTAATGGCATCCATGGAGTTGAAATATTGATAATTGTTTTTTCCAGTGTGTAAGTGTAATTTTAGGAATCTATGCTATTTTCAATGCATACTTTTCAAACCCTACCATTTCCAGCAGAGGAACAATATTGTCATCGTTTCTTTCATATCCACATTCTGCCAGGTAATCATTTAAAGTGCCCATCTCTTTCATTTCCTCAATTTGCATTTGGATAACCTCCAAAAGGTTTTTTCTGGCATCATCTCTGGTTTCTCCCTGAGAAACAAAATCTAATTCCGGGCATTTCGAAACAAACCATTTTCCTTTTTGCCACACCTCTATAGTTATGTTTATTTGCATTATAATCCTCCTTATTTGCCGCCATCTCCAAATTGTACTCAGCCTAATAAAGGTTTTTTTGCTAATCCTGTTAATCCTATCTGATTTTTACCTCATATAGGACTTGATAGATCTTACCACCCTTTCTGCGGTATAGCCATCCCACAATTCTGGGACAGTATGCTTCAAATTTTTTCCTGAGATGATGCTATCAATATAATCTTCGAGATTGTCTTTTGTGCATAGTCTGTTTGTGCCCTTACTTACAGTAATTGGCCTTTCGGTATTGGGCCGCATTGTTAAACAGGGGATTCCAAGATATGTAGTCTCTTCCTGAATGCCTCCTGAATCTGTGATGGCAAGCCGGCAGTTGAATAACAGATTCATGAAATGGACGTAGCTCAAAGGTTCGAGAGCATACAGTTCGGATGTCTCCTTTAACAAAGACATTAAACCGTTGCGTTCAAGATTCTTTCGGGTTCGGGGATGAATTGGAAATATTAGGGAGATCTTCTGAGCAATACGTGCAAGTGTTCGACAGATTTTTTCTAAATTTTCCTTGTCATCCACATTAGAAGGCCGGTGCAAGGTCACAAGGCCATAGTCACCACATTTCAAACCGAATCCCTTGTAAACAGTCTGCTTCTGAATTATGTCCCGTAGCAATTCAAGGGAATCGATCATGATGTTGCCCACCCGATGGATCTTGTCTCGTGATATCCCCTCCCGGATTAAATTCTCATCAGCATCGGGTGAGGGTGTCCAAAGAATATCTGCCAGGGCATCGCTCACGAGTCGATTAATCTCCTCCGGCATGGTTCGATCAAAGGAACGGAGACCTGCTTCTAAATGAGCTATAAGCGGACGGTGTCCGCGCTCATTACCCTTAGCTGATAGCTCCCCAGTGAAGCATGCTTCGCGCTTCACGGGGCAGGCATAGCTTGTAGAATTATTCTTCTTATTATTAGTCACAACAGATTGTGGATATTGGATTTTAGAGGCTGCGAGGGCGCAGGCGACAGTGGAGTTTACATCCCCGACTACAATGACCAGATCCGGACGCCGATCCAGAAGCACCTTTTCATAGGCTATCATTACATGCCCGGTCTGTTCTGCATGGGTGCCGCTCCCCACACCAAGATGTATATCAGGTTCAGGGAGGTTCAGATCCTGAAAAAAGGCATCGGACATATTCAGATCATAGTGCTGTCCCGTGTGAACGATAATAGGAACGGCCCAATCCTCTTTTTTCAAAGCGTGGTAAAGAGGGGCGATTTTCATAAAATTGGGCCTAGCTGCGGCGATGAGATGAATGGAAATAGGGTTTGTTGGGTCCATAGGGTTTTTTGGGTCTATTGGGTTACTTGGGTCTATTGGGTTTCTTGGGTTGAGAGTTCAGATATTTTATGAACCCGGATATTATCTTGGATACCTTTTCGGCTTGATTGTATATTTTCTGAAATGTGTCATGCGTGACATAGGATTGGTCGAGCGCTACGTACAAGTGGCTTTGGACCTCGGCCCCAGAGGAGTAGTTACTCACTCCACGGGGCAGGCTGCTTTTGATTCTTTCCAAAATAACTTTTTAATCTACTTTTTAAATATTTCTTACCGAAATTGCTCTTAAGATATTTCTCTCGTCTAAATGCATCCTCTTGATGAAGGCATGCTTCATAGTAAACCAGCTTAAATGGACCCTTATCTCTTGTCGATTCAACAGCTCCTTTATTATGTTGCTCAAATCTTAGCTTGAGGTTTTTGGTGCAACCTGTATAAAAGTCCTTATCCTTGATGCTCTGCAATAGGTATGTGTAGTGCACTTCGGCCTCAAGCTATTTAACAGGGCAAGTATTACTCATCGTGGATACTGCTGCACCTTGCAATTGATTGACCAAGCGGAAGTCTTTCTGGAAACTAGCATTGGCATTAATGGCATCATAAACCAGGTTTACGAGCTTGCGTGCCTCTTGCCAGGCTTCGATATCTTCAAACCGCGTGATTTTCATCAGATAATTGGGTCGTTATGTCGCCGTAGGGTCATTGAATCTTCGAGTTTAGAATGAGGCCGGTCAATGGTGAATAGTCAAAGGGCAAATTCGTAGAAATCATATTTTTGTAAGTGCCTTGAGGGTATCGACACCTAATCTCTTCATATCAGCTACCTTGCGATAATGCCATGGATACTCTAAGCTGACGCAAATAGAGCCGAATTTTTCTTTGCAATATTTTTTAAAACCATGGTGTATTATCGAAAATATTTTCTTTCTAAAGAAAGGTTTCCATGTCTTTTTGTATTGTTCTTGAGATGGAGAATTTCGGATAAATCTCTTTGCTTGAAGCCAGTTTAAAAAGTAAATCCCATCATAGTCACGAAGCATCCAATTATGGAATTCGCAATAGATATCGGGCTCAATTTTATCAATAGCTCCTTTTATCATTCTTGAAGTGGAATCTGTATCACTGATTCGTTTTGATAAATCAATTCCATCTTGTGCGCTCAGTTTGCAAAGGCCGTTGTATACACCGTCAGGATTGGCCATAGGAATTAAAAAGATTTTAATTTGTGAATTGAAAAAGGTAAAAGGTGAAAGGTTGTTCATAAAATGATCAATGATGCCTTCTGCACAGTAAGACCCTGAGGTTTCATAAGGGTGAATGCGTGAGACGAATAGGATTTTCTTTTTTGGGACCGGATTTTCATTTGATATCTTTAGAAGCCAGAGATCATGGCCTTCGGGCGTTTTACCTATTAGTTCTTTTTTAATTATGCCATTGGAGGGAATTTTATTTATAAAATTGATATAATCCTGGTAATTGTACTTCGGATGCATACACAAGTGCGTAATTCCTGGCTCCACATCAATGTCACCCCATGTGCCTGTGTCTTCCACAGACATCGGATAAAGAGTCCAATCGACTTCTTCTTCATGCTTAGCATAAATATAATTACGTAGGTGATTGAACTGAGGCTCTTTCCATTCAATAAAAAGATGCAGCCTCTTTGTCTCTCTGACGTCGTTGTTAGCCTGTACATCTAATCGGAACTTGTAATTGGGATCATTATCTTCGCTGTAGGGATAGATGTTGAATGTATCCGAATCGCCCTGGATGATGCTGTTTGGATCTTTGGGGTTTCCACCATCAAAATTGCCTGAAATTTTTATTTTAACCACGGCCCCTCATAGGCGGGCAAGCCCTCCAGAAGCGGGCAGACTCCACACGGACTCACACAAACTTTATCTCTTTTTCTTCAGATGGTGAATGATTATAAATTTTGAGTTAATTCTTTTGAAGTTTTAGCCCATCTATGTATCTGAAATCTTTTAAATTCAAAGTGAACAACTTTATCTCCAAAGACATCGCTGTTGCCGCTATGATTGCATCTGGAATTTGAAGTCCGTGGCTTTTACTATAACTTTCGATCATGCTGACTGACAACTCTGAAATATCATTATCAAAATGGACAATGTTTAGTGCTTTGAGATGTTTTTTGATTTTATTCAGTTCTCTTTTGTTGAGAGCACCGAAATACAATTCCATAACCGTAACGGAACTGATGGCAATATTTTCTAATCCGATACTCTCCATAATTTTTATAGACTTTTCATCGCCTTTCAAAGTCTCGATTATTACATTGGTATCACACAAAATCATAAGGTTTTTCTCTGCCACGCTTTTTGACGTAAATCATCTAATGTAACTTCTCTGCCTTTCCATATCCCAAAAAGTTCTCGAAAATCCGAAGCCTCTCTTATTTTACTTGCTTTGCCTAACTCCCTAAATTCAATAAAGGAAAGCTCCTTCAATAAGCTTACGACTATATGCGCTTTTGATTTATCTTTTATATTTATTAATATTTTGTCCATTGTACCTCCATGCATGATTACCTAAATTGACCGGTTCTGGGTTCACAGTTCAAGGTTCAAGGTTGTAAAGGCATTGTGCCACAGTCCATTGCGGCCTGTTTCCAGACAGTTGCAACAATCATCCAATGGGTGATGATATGCGTTGCTGGATACCCTATAACTCCTTGTAAGTTGGGAGGTTGATATTGCTTAACCCTGAACCTTGAACCGCTTAACCCAGGTATTAGTTTACTTCACCGCGCATAGCTGAGAGCGCAGATGAAGAAATATAATCAGTTATAAGTTCCATGAACTGTCCTCCTTGCCTTGGGCCGGATATCTTTATCAGGTTTTTAGTAACATTTTATGTTCCAAAATGCAACACATGCATGGACACAGACTTTATCTCTTTCTTTCTCAGAGCTGCCAGAAGAGAGCTTTGCATAACTCATATTTCCGTAAAGAGGATGGGCTTTTCTTCATTGGAGTGACAAAAATTGTCAGGTTTTGCAAAGCTCTACAGAAAAAGATGAAGTAGACGTTCTCTTGGAATCCCTGTGAAACAGGGCATCCCAATTTTTTTCGTTGTGATAATCTTGGAGAACAAATTCGTTCAATTCCTAAAAGCTTTGTGTCCTCTGCGGCTTTGTGTGAGACATTGTTTTTGTCTGTGTGTGTCTGTGTGGGCTTGCCCGCCTATGGAGGGTCTGTGGCTAATTTAATCTTTTCTTTTTACCGCATCTATGAGGGATTCTACTATGATTCGCTCCAAGTCCAAGGAGACCTCTAAGGGGATATCGATATTGTAATCGTCTTTATAGACAAAGCTGGGTTTTTCTTTGTACGCATAATGATGCCATACTGGGGAAAATTCAGTAATTAGAAATTCATCTCCACTCATGATCAAATCAATATTAAGCCAACTGGCCTTCATGTCCTTGGCTAGTCTGACTGACAAATCAATTGCTTCCTGTGGAACATGCCCCCACACTCCGGTGCCACCGCCATCAATGTTCATTTTCCACATATCTTTATCTGCTTGAATCCGCCAATGCCCTTCTACAACCTTATAATTTCCAACTACAGTTTTTAAGTCACGATCAATAGTTAAAAATTTTTGTGCCAGTAAAGGTGGGGACAAAAAAGGATAAGGTGATTTTTTTTCTTTAATGAGATGATAGTAAAAAATTCTTTTACTTAACATACTACCAAAGTATTTGGCCGAATCGAGATTGAACAGGTTTAGGGTGGAAAGATTATAATATTTTTCCAGCTCTTTTTTGTTGAATATCCTAAATACAGACCCCCCACCGGCTCCGTATCTGTTTTTGATTACCATAGGGTACCCAAGTCTTTTATCCGCAAGTTCTACTGACTCATCTGAGAAAAGTGGAATCGTCTCCGGCACCGGATAGCCATGCTTTGTCAGAAACAGATATTGTCTATATTTATCGTTGTAATATTTTATGCCATTAGGATCCGGAAACATTTTGATGTTGGGATACTCTGAATGGATAAACATTAAATTGTCATAAACATCCTGTAGTGCCAGGGGATGGTTCGAAGAATACTTAAAAGAAGGATAATAAATGACAAAATCAATATCGCCGTAATCAAACTCAATCCATTCATAGGTTTCAAAATCTAAAACTGTAGTATCAACACCATATTCAGATAGTTTTTGCTGAAATGCTGAAAATCTTTCTTGTGATTTGAAAAGAACGGCTTTCATCATAGACTCACTTTAGTTCCCAAAGTCACCAGTTTTTCTCTCACAGAGCACACAGAGCCGCAGAGACAACCCTTTTGTCCTGATTTTTTTGACCCTGGTGAAATAGAAACTAAAAGGGCATTTCACTGGGCAGGGAGATAAAAATCAGACCAAATCATCAGTCCGCCGTTGGCGGAGCGTTGATAATCCTGGTAATGCCATCCTTTAGCATTGCTTTATTGAAATTTATCAACAAACCAAGAGGCTTCTTAGATAGACGTAAATAGGTTAAAAGCTGCTTTTTATGTAAATCTTGCACTTTTTCAACGGACTTTAGTTCGACAATAATTGTGTCTTCAACTAATAGATCAAGCCTAAATCCTTCCTCATGCACTTTCTGCCCTCGATAATAAATCGGCAGAGGTACTTCAAATTGAACCTTCCTGCCCATATATTGTAACTCAATAACCATGCAAGATTGGTAGACAGACTCTAATAATCCTGGGCCCAGTTCTTTATGTACGTTGATAGCAGCCTTGATGATCTGAGATGAGAGTTGATTTAGTTCCATACTATTTTCCTGTGGTAGCAGGATAGCACTTTGATCTGAATTCCCTTCTCAGGAATTCAGATCAAGTCTCTGTGTCCTCTGTGAACTCTGTGAGAGATAAGAATAGCCTCGTTACCATCACCTTGTCATCAGTTACGGACGGGTTTCCAGGCAATAGCCTGTTTTTTTCTTAAAAAATCTATTATTCCCATAGTGGCGGCTAAGTTCACCAAGCTAAAATAATAAGGAATGGTAAGTACCCTGACTTTCATTCCCATGCGCTCTGTGGTCCATCCTAGAGCTGCACCTAAGAAAAAAACTACATACACCACTAGAATGGAATTAAAAAACCAATGGCCTAATAGCCCACAGCAAGCCAAGATATTTAATACCACCAAAGGCCCCACAAACCACCTTAAGACTTTATGGAAAAAGATCTGAAAGGCCAACATAGGATGCTTAAAAGGGTTCAACAGCTCAATGTAAGCAGAAAGACCAACCAAACCCCTGAGTGTGATTCGTCTACGCGTCTCAAACTCCTGGACTGTTTTGAGTGTTGGGTTTTCATCAACAATAGCATTAGGTTCTAATACTACTTTTTTGCCCTGCTCCAAGACGAGCAAAGGAGTTAATAAGTCACTGATAATGTTGTTTTTGAGAGGAACGTAGGAGTCTCGCCTTACTGCGTATAATGGACCATCCACACCTATAAGGCTCCCCAAATTTGATTCTAATTCTCTTATTTTGAGTTCATAGCGCCAGTAAAGCCTCTGACTTTGGGTGGTTAAACTGGAGTCGGTATCGACAAAACGCATACGTCCAGCCACACAGCCTACTAGCTCATCAACAAAACTCTTGACAATTTCCTTAATGGCATCGCGCTGGAGAAAAGAAGCGGCATCTGTAAAGATTACGATCTCACCTTTTGATCGCCTGACAAGATCGTTTTGTACGGCAGTTTTACCTCGATTTGCTTTAAAGTTCAGTAATTGGACTCCACGGTTAGCGAATTTTTTTACCAAAGTGGCGGTTTCATCATTGGAACCGTCTGAGCCAACCAAGATCTCAACTTTGTCCTTAGGATACTCAAGAGACAGTGTATTCAGAATTTTTCTTTCGATGCTTTTTTCTTCGTTATATGCGGGTATTATGATCGATATATGAGGATTAATATCGGCTCGACGAAATTTCAATGGGGTAATTCTGCCTATTGCCCAAATAACGATTGGATAAAAAGCGTAACTGGAAAGACAGAGAAAAAGCGTCAGCAAATAGATTATTAGAAAAAGTGTAAACATGGGGTGAAATGGTCAAGTTGTTAAAAGGACAAATGAGGAATAGTTAAATGGTTTAGTAGTTGAGTTGTTAAATGGTTAAATCGTTTAATAGCGGAGGTTGTTACCATGGTGATTTATCCTTTATGTTTGTTTCCCTATTCTACACTAGCGAAGCTCCGCCTCAAACCGACGAGTTGACAAAGTAAATATTATATTGCTTAAGGCGAGGCGATTTTGGTTTCGTCTAATGTTCTACGATCCCAATTATCCTCTGTACCTTAATGGCATTAAAAAAACCTGACACAAATGTTAAGATCTTGGCTTATATAGACACCTAGTGCCGAGCCCGAGAAGCCGTTCTCCGACAGATTAAGTCCGTTGTTGTACTATTTCGAACTCTTTTATTATCCGCTTTATCTCTCTCGCAGAGATGTCCCCCTGGTCAAGTTTGGAATAGATCGTCACAAGAGTGATATATCTCCTTGTTTTTTGCCAGTAGATCAGCCGATAACCTGATCGCTTGCCCTTTTGAATATCACTGTTTCTCACCCTTGCTTTGAAAACAGGATTTCCAGCGCCTGAAATCCGATCCCCGACCAGTTCTCCTTTCTGCAACAGCATAATCACTGGCTGTAAATCTGACCGAATATGATGATACTTTTTGACCAGCTTGCGCAGTGCGCGTTTGAACTCTGGAGTATACTCAATACCCACATTAGCCGGCATCAATACCATCCCATAATTCTGACACAGGGCGGGTTTCGCCTGCTAATGCTTCCTTCCACCCTTGCCTAAAACTATCTTCAGCAGGCCTTAACGATACGCTTTGGCGGAAGATGCGGACTATTTGAACAAGATTCGGCAAATACTCTTCTGGTATCTGTTTGATTTCATTTGCAAATTGTTCCTGATATTCAGAAAATTTTCCACCCATAATTTACCCTCCGTAGATTGTTAAATCGTTGATTAGCTGAATGTCGCAATAAAAATCGGATTAGCCGTTCCCTTTTCTGGTTTTGAGATACACCTGGCTTTTTCTCTAATATGTATAATACATCATGCCCCAGTTAAATAAGCCCGCCCTGTTGAATCCCCAAAGGGATTCCCGACGAGTCGGGAAATTCCACGGGGCAAGCATTTCACGGGGCAGGCCCATCCGCCCTTAACGATGCTACTAAACTTGAATCACAACACTCATCGGCCAGAAATTTCAATTCATTCTCTCTTATGCAAAAGCAATCTCTTCATCAGCCAAATAATCGGCTGCAAATTCCTGAGCAGCAAAAATATCTTCTGGGTTTAGGTGGGGATGATCAGCAATAATTTCTTCAACACTCATCCCTCCTGCTAACTTGCGTAAAACCTGCTCCACTGTAATACGCGTATTTTTAATTACAGGCTTGCCGAACATGATATTTGGACTGATCTCGATTCTATCATATTGTTTCATTATTTTCTCCCTAACCTCTCATTTTACGAATCTGGAACCTATAATTATGGAAATCAAATCCAACGCTTTAGTCTCATATTTCGAGTCGCTCTATCTATTGGGTCCATTATTAAATAATATAGCAGTTTGCTCTCCTTTCTGCAAACGTGATAATGCGGTAGTTCGAGAAAAATTCTAATCAATCATTTAAGATTCAAGCTTTAGAATACTATCTCATTTATCAATTTAACTATTTGAGCCTGTTCAATACTTATTTATCCAATTAAAACAGATAGTTACCAAGGCATAAAAATAAAGTTAACTCAAAAATATGGGCATTTCATGGATGTTTGCT
>Ga0114919_10002910_pt1 | contig 13853 bp, 9 predicted proteins | sample BlataG_FD_88682 | JGI IMG/M metagenome (GOLD analysis project Ga0114919, IMG submission 88682) | Deep subsurface microbial communities from Black Sea to uncover new lineages of life (NeLLi) - Black_00105 metaG | ecosystem: Environmental > Aquatic > Marine > Oceanic > Sediment | place: Atlantic... | reverse complement strand
TGTGGTATGAACGTATGCTTGTGGTATGAACGTATGCTTGTGGTATGAACGTATGCTTGTGGTATGAACGTATGCTTATTGAAAAAACAGACAGGAGCAAAGTGGTAAGAAAGAAAATATCCACTATTCTTATATTCGTATTAACTCTCATCCAACTTTTGGTCTTTGGGGAGCCTTGTACCTATGCTGACTCTCTCCAGCCTGGCTCTGGTTTTACAGGACCAACAACAGAACCTGGCCCAGTGGGAACGCCTGGTCAGGATGGATATGACGCCAATGCAATTGCCCGTTGGGATGTGGTGCCATATCAGGAATTTAATAGTGTATTTGAGATTGGTGTGGTTGCTTTTCATATGATAGGGATTGACCGAGTGGAATTTTCTGCAGAAGGCGGTCCCTGGACAAGCGTTACTGAAATGACCCTGAATCCACGGACTGGAGTTAATGAGTATTGGGCAGTACTGGATGCAGCTGATTGTTCCGATGGCCCTGTGGAAGTGAGGGCAATTGCATATCCAGAAGTTGGCCAGCCGAGATTGTTGGACTCTTTATATCTGTATGCCAATGCAGGAGGCACTCTGACCACTCTCATTATATATGTAAGCCACGACGGCAATGATTCAAATCCAGGCACTCTACAATCGCCAATGCGAACGATTACTTATGCGATTGATAAATTTGGCAAAACACCTTGTGAAACTTATAATGAATGTACTGGCAGGATTATTCTGCTTAATGAAGGGATTTATGAGCTTAGAGCATCTCAACAAAGAGCTGCCTTTAAGTTTCATAACCAAAGATACATCACAGTTGAGCCAGCTGCCGGCTTAAATAGAGACAATGTTATTATTGGCTTTCCTACAAGGCAGGTTTCAAGACCTTATGTAGATAAATTGCATTTTAAAAACCTGTCATTTGATTTTAGCACTATAAGCCAATATTATGGTGGTGAAGCTATTTGGTTTGATAATTGCAGGTGGTTTGAGTCAGAAGGATGGACTGCTTCTTATCCAGATACAAGATTAAAACCCGTTCGTGCTAATTTCTATGCTACGGATTCTCTTGCAGAAGATATGTTATATGGGTTTACTTGGGCTCAGCTTGTCCGCAACTCTACTACCAGAAAGATTTCTGGGGATGCATATCAGGGCTCAATGATGATTCTGAACTGCCAAGCTATTAATGTTGATGGTACAGTAAGGTCGCATCATTCAGATATCTACCAGATAATCGGCCACCATCAAAATGTCATTGTTTATGGGCTTGATACTGAGAATATAACATGGACCCAGTGCATGTTCCTTGACCACTATCAGTCAAGCCATACAGATTATGCCTTTGTTGATATTTATTTTGATTGTTTTGATGAAAATGGAGGACCACCCCTTACCCAGTTTAATGCTCCACACAATCATGTGATACTTAGAAACGTCCGATGGCCAGGGCAAAGGATGATATTCAGAACAGATTTTGACCCGCCTAAACAATTTACCGCAAACAATGTCATATTTGAGAATTGCGAGCTTTATCCAACAGATTATGATAGGTATGTTGACCCAGGCACAGACAGGCCTGAAGGCGTAACATTCAGGAACTGTTATCCAGCAGGAGAAACTCCTGATGATACTCCCCCCACAATACCCCAGAACCTACAAGCACAACCAATAAGTGAGAATCAAATAGATTTAAGTTGGGATGCCTCTACTGACTCTGAATCCGGAGTAGACCACTATAATATCTACAGAGACTCAAGCTTTATTGCCCAATCAGCTTCGACTTCATACCAGGATACAAGCTTATCTGGTGAAACTACCTACACCTATGAAGTCTCAGCAGTAAATGGTCAAGGCTTAGAATCAGATAGAAGCAGTGCTGTCTCTGAGACCACCTTAGCTGATAATACAGCTGCAGAGATTCTCTCAGTTAATACTACATCTGATACCTCTGTCGTAGTTGTCTTTAATGAACCGCTAGAGCCTGCTTCAGCCCAAAATATATCAAACTACAGTATTACAGGTGGCATCTCTATAAGTTCAGCTTCTCTCAGCGATGATTTAACTAAGGTCACCTTAACCACCTCTGCCCATACAGAAGAAGTAACCTACACCTTAACTGTAACAGGTGTGCAAGATACATCAGGAAATATCATCTCCCAGACCCAGCTAAATTACCAATACACCCAAGCCCTAATCGGCCACTGGGCCTTTGACGATGGAGCTGGCACAACTGCCTCTGACTCCTCAGGAAATGGCAATACCGGTACCTTACTTAATGGACCAACCTGGACTACTGGTCAAATTGATGGTGCACTCAGCTTTGATGGCAGTAATGATTATGTGTCAGTTGGTACAAATGGATTAAGTAGTGCATCAGGAACTATATCAGCTTGGTTTAATGCAAATTCTATTCTTACGGGCAGTGATTACTCCTATATATACATTCATTATCATGCCGGGAACAGAATTTTATTTTATTTAAATCAGAATCGGTTAAAGTTAGGTTTGGGTAGTAGTAATTTTTTAGGTGATGGCGTATCAATATCATTAGGACAATGGTATTTTTGCACCATGACATGGGACAATGGCAATTATGCCTTATATCTTAATGGGATTTATCAATATGGTGGTACATATTCTGGCCTTTCTTCAATTACTTCTACAGCCAGAATCGGTGGTTGGTCATCTCCAGAGTATTTCAATGGCATAATAGATGATGCCCGTGTTTACAACCGCGCTTTAAGTGCGGATGAAGTTTTAGCCCTTTATAACGAAGCTGTAGGCACCAATCAGGCCCCCGTAATGTCCTCTATTGGCGATAAATCGGTTAGCGAAAGTGAAATCCTAACCTTCACCGTCAATGCCACCGATGCAGATGGTGACACGATAACATACTCGGCTCAGAACCTGCCGAGCGGGGCAAGCTTCTCTGGCCAGAGCTTTAACTGGACGCCAAGTTATGAACAGTCAGGTGCATATCAGGTGACATTTATCGCAAGCGATGGTCGAGCTGCGGATTCTGAGGCAATTACTATCACAGTAAACAATATTAACCGGGCGCCGGTACTTACGGCAATCGGCGACAAATCAGTTGACGAAAACAGCACTTTAAGTTTTTCAGTGAACGCAACCGACGCCGATGGTGACACGATAATACACTCTGTCGAAAATTTACCCAGTGGAGCGGCATTTGCCAGCCCCTTTAGCTGGACGCCGGGATACGACCAGGCGGGAACCTATCAGGTTACCTTCATTGCCGGTGATGGACAGGCACAGGATTCCGAAACAATAACGATAACGGTAAACAATGCTAACAGAGCACCTGTGCTAAGTGCTATAGGCAACAAGTCAGTTTATGCAACTGACCTTTTAACCTTCACTGTAAGTGCAACTGACCCTGATGGCGATGCTATAACATATTCAGTAAACGGTTTACCCAGCGGCGCAACATTTGTCAACCAAACCTTTAGCTGGACACCGGGCCAGAGCCAGGCGGGTAGCTATGAAGTTGCTTTCACCACAAGTGATGGCCAACTCCAAGATTCCGAGACGATTACTTTAACTGTTAATGCTGCTGATACGTTACCACCAGCGGTTACTAATCTTTCACCGGCTGCTGACTCAATACAAGCACCGCTGAATTCTCTGATTTATCTGGATGTTACCGACTCCGGCAAAGGGGTTGATCCCTCTACAGTCACCATTGAAGTTAATAGCAATCTTATATGCACAGGAAATACAACCGACTACACTAGCTCCTACGGTCGTTGCCGACGGATAGGCACAAGTGCCGCTTATACATATGTTTATCAGAAAGACGAGCCGTTTGATTACGACCAAACTGTAACAGTCACGGTAAATGCCACTGACCTCGCTGGCAATGCAATGGACGAGTATTCATATTCCTTTAGGACAGAGATGCACTCATTCGGGAAAAACAAGAAGGTCAATTCGGATTCGGATAATCTCAGTAAAGGCAGGCCTGTAACGGTACGCGACAGCGGTGGAGATATCTGGGCAGCCTGGCACGCAGGGCCAGCAGATAGTAGGGACATTTACATTGGAAGGCTTGCAGCGGGAGCGGACAATTTTGACGGCAGTCTTCAACTAACAAGCAATGCTGCTGACCAACGTAATCCCGCTATTGGGATTGGTAGTAACGACAAACTATACGTTGCCTGGCAGGATAACAGGCGAGGAAATTGGGATATCTACATATCGACCTCAATTGATGGCATAAACTGGTCTGCTGAAAGAAGGGTTACTGACTCTAATGATAATCATACCAATCCGGCCATAGCTGTTGACGGCTCCTTACCGAATAACGCATATATTGTTTGGCAGGACGACCAAGGCGGCAATCAGGATATTTATCTTGCCACCTCAAGCAACGACTTTCTGACAAAAACAGTTTCACGAATAACAACCGATACTTCTGACCAGCTCGAGCCGGCCATTGCAGTAGATTCTGACAATACGATTTACGTGGTATGGACAGATGCAAGAGACGGCTCAAACGACATATATGGAGCGGCGTCAAATAACGGCCCCTGGACAAATATATCGATAGTAAGCAATGCAAATAACCAATCAAGTCCCGTGATTGCTGCCGAAGCCGTTGGCTCTATTTTGCATTTGATATGGGTTGACGATACATCCGGCAACCGGGACATATACTATGCGACATCGGACGGCCTGCCGGGCAGTCCTTTGACCGGAAACAGCATTATTGACGACAGCTCAGGTGCAGACCAGTTGGAACCAGTGATTGTCACGACGGGTAGCACAGGAGATGGCTTAAAGGTCTTCGCATGCTGGCAGGATGAGCGCAACACAGATACGGACCTGTACTTCGCTGAGCTAAGTTCTGGTCATAAAACAAATGTCTTCGTAGGCGACAACAGCACAAATACAGACCAAGGCGAACCGGCAATAGCCACAGATGAATATGGCCAGCCGTATCTGGTCTGGACCGATGCCAGAAATGCAAATCCAGAGATTTACTACGCCGGAAGTACTTTTGCAAAGCCTGTTGTGTTGGCATCGGAAGATGTTTCTGTCTCCTCAGACGCAACAGTCGGGACCGAGCCGGAAGCTATAAACGCTATAGATGATGTTTCCGTCGTAGTGCCGGCGGGCGCAAGTTCGTGTGATATAAAGATTACAATCTCAACAATTAATAACCCACAGGCCTTTGCTATGGAGTGTTTAGGAGGTTATGACTTTGGTCCCAGTGGAATAGAGTTTAACAAGCCAGTCACGGTCACAATACCATACAACGTCTCTGATTCCAGTGCTTCAACTTCGGCATACTGGTATAATTCGCTAACCGGAGCGCTCAGTCAACAGGGGATAACAAACGTCGAGGATATCGTGGTATCACCGACTTTACATGCTCTTCGTTTCGAGACTACGCATTTTACACAATTTTACCTCTTGCTTGGAAGTGGCACTGCTGCCGCCGGTGGCGGCGGTGGCTGCTCGGTGTCACCTGATAACCAGGGAAGCATTGCCGAATTCCTATTGCCATATATTGGCCTGACTGTGATGATGGTTATAATGAGACTCATAGACGTGCGAAATCAGAGAGCACGCAAAATTACAAAGTGAACGCTAAAAATGGGTTATCCAGCCAGCCAGATAAGTATTCCCAATTCATTACTTACCGTTGAGTCGGCTCCATCTCTTTCCAACAGATTAAAACGACTCGATACATCTTTGCTCATAGAGACCGCTCTGATAACAATTGCCGCAATTTTGACTATCAGGATTCTGGCTGCAAGCTCCATCTCCAGGGCCGCCTGGTTTCTGCCTCCAGTTACTTTGGTAGCCGCCGCGCTCATCCCGACAGCAATTAAAAGGTGCAGCTTCCCTAATATTGGTTTCAACATCAAGCAAATTAGACTTACAATTCTGTTAGTCTGCCTGACCTGCGCTGTGGTTTTTCCCGCCTTGTTTGCTGCTTTGGCCCTGTCGAAGGTCTGCGGAGCAGAATTACCTTTGCGACCTGTCCTGCCACACGGACAGCGCTGGGTTTGCTGGCTGTTTTATCAGTTTATGTACATCGCCGTAGCTGAAGAAGTATTTTTCAGAGGTTTCCTGCAAACTAATATCCTGAGGTCAACAAACAAAGTAATGAGGGGACAACGCAAGCTCCAGCAGTGGATAAGCATTGGCGTATCAGCCGCTTGTTTTGCTGCTGCTCATATCATAATTCAAGGCCAGGTAATATCGGTCTTAACATTTCTGCCCGGTCTGATTCTTGGCTGGCTGTTTATCCGGACCAAGTCGCTGCTTGCGCCAATTTTGTTTCACGGCCTCGCTAATACCTACTACTTCTGGCTGGCAGCAGTGCTTGCTTAAAAACCCCAATCAGGACGATTATCACTCTGCAAGGCCAACTACAACTACTGCTCAGCCCCATAAAATAGCTTCTCCAGAAACTTAGCTACTGTGAACCCGCATACAAAGCTTAAATTAACAGGGGCTGACTTAAGTGCAGACACCAACAAGACGATAGATTTTGAAGCGGAAAAGCTATGTTTTAGGGAAGGACGGTGATAAATTGTATATTCGTAAGGTCTTGTTTATAAGCAGGTTAGCGCTTGTCCTGGTGCTCTCGTTTGTGGTTGTCAAAACAGTGTTGTTGCCTAAGGACATAGAAGCAAATCTGGCCCCGGCCTCGGCAATGGGCAGGAACAGGGTGCGCGGAAATGAAACGATTACTCCACCAGATTTCTCGTTGCCGGATTATGCGCAAATCGTGGAAAGAAATCCGTTTGGCACCTCAGGCAAAAGGGGACCAATGGCTAATTTAATTGCCTTTGACCACTCGGTTTCCAAGGAGTTAGGGTTGGCTTTGCTGGGCACGGTATCTGGGAACCCAGCGGTTGCAAGAGCTATTATAAAGGACCTTAAAACTGGTGTGCTCGACCTGTACAGGATGGGCCAAACAGTTGCAAGCGCTCGTATCGAAAGTATAGACAAAGATGCAGTAATTTTGCTCCATAACGAACAAAGAAAAATATTGAGGCTCAACACCGCACAGTCCCAGGCACCCTCGTCCCGGACTATTAACAAGAATAGCTACCCTGTGAGAACTGATTTACCAACCAGGGGGACTGATACTGATCTTCAAGCAGAAATCGGACCTGTGGAGGCAATATTGAAGCAAGCGGTTATTGAACCTTACGTTGCCGAGGGCCAAATAGAAGGACTTAGAATAACAGGTTTAGAAAACATAAAGGCGGCAAAAGACCTCGGCTTAAAGAACGGCGACGTCATTCGTGTAGTTAATGGCCACCGATTGACTAACAAGCAGCAGGCTTACCAGGTTCTCAAAAAGGCAAGGTCACAGCCAGCTATAAACTTGGAACTGTTACGCGGCAACGAAACTAAAAAACTCTCATTCGCTTTGCGGTAAATTATTAGCAAATTCAAGGGCTTTGGGTAAACAGGTAAAGCAGATGTCTCATAAGTGCATAAATGTTGCTCCCTGTCATTGCGAGGAGCGCAGCAACGAAGCAATCTCAAATGTAACAGTTGAGATTGCCACGCCAACCTTTGGTTGGCTCGCAATGACGGGGGTATTATACACTTGTGCTCTTGTGCTCTTGTGCTCTGTTCCCATCGCCACCGCACAGCAGCACTCTTCAGAGATAGCCGTAAATCTGCCCATACTTGACAAACCAGGTATGGCTGACGAGCTTATATCTGTAAACTTTGACCAGGTTGATATTCGAATAATGCTAAAGACCATCGGTGATATAACCGGCATTAACTTTGTCGTGGACGACAATGTCCGCGGCACTGTTACGGTGATGTCCCCTACCAAGATACGTCTTGGTGAGATTTACAAGGTTTTAGAGTCGATTCTGGAAGTCAAAGGCTATGCTGCTGTGCCGGCTGGAGACTTCGTCAAAATAATACCAAGAGCAGAGGCCGTACAACGCAGCTTTCAGGTTCGCATTGGCAGTAATCCCGAAGATATCCCTAGAAGCGATTCCATCCTCACACAGATTATTCCGTTAAGCTACGCCGATGCCGCAGAGGTGAGCCAGATTATTAGGCCTTTTTTAGCCACAAGCTCACATATGGCAACCTACACCAGAACAAATTCGATTTTGATTACAGATACATCTTCAAATATACATCATATCGCGAAAATTATTCAAAAGCTTGATGTAACAGGTTCGAAAGAGCAGGTTACCGTAATCGAATTAAGCTATGCTTCCGCACAGGTGCTTAGCGAGCAAATAACCCGCATAATGCAGAAAACTAAGGTCTCTTCTCCGACACAGCCCGGTCGCAGCCGGAACATATCACAGGTTGAGACGGGTATGAAGATTCTGCCCGATGTAAGAACGAATTCTCTTATTGTTGTCGCAAATGCCCAGGACACCGAGACAATCGAAAGATTAGTAACACAGCTCGACGTTCAACGTACCAGCAGAGCAGACAATGTTCATGTAGTGTACCTTAAAAATGCACAGGCCGGCGAAACCGCTGAATCGCTCACCGGAGCCCTTGCAAACCTGCGAATTTCCGGTGCTCTCGAAGCAACACAGCAGATTCAGGTTACTGCTGATGAAGGCACAAACGCGCTCATAATCGCCGCCTCAGCTCAGGACTTTGAGGTCATCTCTGAGATTATAAAGAAGCTGGATATAGTTCGCGAGCAGGTTTTGGTCGAGATGCTCATTATGGAGGTCAGTGAAGATGCCTTAACTGAAATTGGTATCGACTGGGCTACGCTCGACGAAGCCGTAGCAGATAGCATTCGGTTTTTCGGAGCGACAAACTTTGGCCCCAGAGTTGATTTTGCCAGCGGAGACCTCGAGGGGCTAAGCATTGGTGCATGGAAAGGAACCGGCTCGAATGTGAGAATCGGTGCAATTCTTCACGCCCTGGAGAAACAGTCCGGCGTTAATATCCTCTCCACACCGCACATTCTAACCTCAAACCACCACAAAGCGCAGATAATCGTGGGTGAAAATATCCCCTATGTCGTCGAATCCAGAATCACTGAAACAGACCCTATTACTCCTACCGTGATAAAAACATACGAGTACAAGGACGTCGGAATCAGCTTGGAGATAACACCGCACATCAGTCAGGGCGGACTTGTCAGACTTGATATTGACAGTGAGTTCACAAAACTTATTGAGGAAGTTACGACTCCCTCCACTGACACGCCCACAACAGCTAAAAGACAGGCTCAGACTGTTGTGTCAATGAATAGCGGCTCAACTGTTGTAATCGGCGGCCTTATTCGAGATGACAAAGTTACCATCGAGAAGAAAATACCGCTCATCAGTGACATTCCTCTGGTTGGTGGTTTGTTTAAATTTCAAAGAGAGCGACTCCAAAAAACAAATCTGCTTATATTTATAACGCCACACGTTATGGCCAGCCAGGAGGATTTGGAGCAGATAACCGAGCAAAAGAAGAAGCAAATGAAGCAGAACTTGGGAGAAACAACACAGAGCTCTAAAAATTGAGCGGCTCTTCACTGGCTGCGAGGAGGCCAACTGGTGGATACAGAACCGAACGCACAAATGCAGTATTTGGAAACTATATTGCCGGAGCAGTTGAATTCGAAGCTCGTAAGGAAACTGCCCCTTGAGTTTCTAAAAAAACAATGCGCTATTCCTCTTCTCCTGGAAAATGGCCAGGTTGCAATCGCCCTCGCAGAGCCGCTCAACATAGAAGCCTATGACGCCATTGTCAGCGTTTTAGCACAGCCGTGCAGTCGCGTTATCTGCCCCGCCTCCGAAATAGAACAGGCCATAAGTCGCTGCTATTACCAAAGCACCGCACTCGGCGCCAATAGCGAAAACACGAGTACGCCGGATTTACTCCACTACGACAATGACCTCGATAATATCTCCGTTCAAACCCGGGCCGAAGACCTGCTCAACATTGCCAACAAGGCACCGGCTATAAAGTTAGTCAATAAAATCTTCTTCCAGGCCGTTCACAGCCGAGCCAGCGATATTCACATTGAACCTTACGAAAACCACATACGAATTCGATTCCGCATTGATGGAGTATTGCACGATGTATTTACTTTGCCCAAGCAGCAGATTGCGGCGCTGCTGTCACGATTAAAAATTATGGCAAATCTCAATATCGCCGAACGAAGATTGCCGCAGGACGGTCAAAGCCGCATCAAAATAGGCCCTGACTTAATGGACATTCGAGTCTCCGTCATCCCAACATTGGGCGGCGAACGGGTAGTGCTGAGATTGCTGGATAAGGGTAGCGGCCAATTGGGGTTGAACCAGATAGGGTTTTGCCCGGAGATACTTAACCACTTCAGAAATTTGATTAAACTGGCACACGGTATAATTTTGCTCACAGGCCCCACCGGCAGCGGCAAGACAACCACGCTCTACGCAGCTATCAACGAGCTTAACTGCGAAGAACAAAACATCCTTACGGTCGAAGACCCCATCGAATATCAGCTGCCCGGTATTGGACAAATGCAGATAAAGCCAAAGATAAATCTTACATTTGCCAATTGCCTCCGTCACATCCTCAGGCAGGACCCCGATGTGATTATGATAGGGGAAATCCGAGACATTGAAACCGCTGAGATTGCCATCCAGGCCTCACTTACAGGTCACCTGGTACTGAGCACCCTGCATACGAACGATTCGGCCTCGGCTGTAACTCGACTAATTGATATGGGCATTGAACCTTATCTGATTTCATCGTCGGTCGTTGCGGTTATGGCACAGCGGCTCCTGCGCGTCATCTGCCCCGATTGCAAAAGGTCCTACGAACCACAAGAGCAAATAATTTCTCTATGGAGTGAAAATGAAAAGCTCTCAGCAAATGATACACAGTTCTACAAAGGCCTCGGCTGCGAGAAATGCCTCGAAACCGGATACCTGGGAAGAACAGGAATCTTCGAACTGTTAGTCATCGATGACGACATTAAAGAACTAATAATAAAACGGCGCGGCTCCCACATAATTAAAGAAGCTGCAATTGAAAAAGGTATGAGCACCTTGCGAGAGGACGGATTAAATAAGGCACTGGCCGGCGAAACCACCCTCGAAGAAGTGTGCAGGGTCACGCAGGACAGTGTGCAGACAAATATAGGGGTAACTGAACGTGTCGGCAGTTGAGTACAATTTGTTGACCGAAAAGCCTGTCCCACCTCAGACAGCCCAGGCATATCGCTTATCGCTTATCGCTTATCGCCGTTTGCCATTTGCGATTTGCGATTGGCCATTTGCGATTAAGGACCTCTGCAGGCTCGCGCGTCAGTTGGCAACCCTGTTGCACGCCGGGTTGCCGCTCGTACCTGCCTTATCAGCGTTAGTCGAACAGCTGCAAGGTGACCCCCTCGCAGAGATTATGGAACAGGTTGCCGGCAGTGTTAATGCAGGAAGCTCACTCTCCGCTGCGCTCGGCAAACATCCGAATGTTTTCTCGCCTCTGTTCGTCAATATGGTCGCAGCAGGAGAAACGAGCGGTACGTTGGAAGAGGTTCTCTTCCGCCTGGCGGAAATGCTGGCCAAACGTGTCCATCTTGCGGGCAAGGTCAAATCCGCCATTGCTTATCCACTAATGATGACCGTGGTTGCTGCTGGAGTAGTGGTCTTCCTTCTGTCTTTCGTAGTGCCCAGCATAACGCAGATTTTCCTTGAAATGAATCGGCCTCTCCCCTGGCCCACGAGACTGCTTATCTCAACAAGCACCTTTATAAGAACATACTTGGTACTAATCCTCATTGCGGTTTGTGCAGCTTTGCTGGCAATCAGGACTGGCTACAGAACAAAAGAGGGCAGGTTGTTTGCTGACCGCTCCAAACTAAAGTTGCCTCTGTTTGGCAAGCTTTTTCTCAAATTAGAAATAGCACGTCTGACAAGGACATTGGGCGTACTTCTTGCAAGTGGCATCCCGATACTCCGTGCCCTGGAAATTGCAAAAGGCGTAGTTCAAAATAGTTTTATTGCAGATGCCTTAGATTCGATAAAGCATTTGGTCGGCAGGGGAGATAACATCGCCAACTCGATAAAAAAAACCGGATTGTTTCCGCCTATTGTCTTTCACATCATAGCCACAGGTCAAATCAGCGGCAATCTGGAAGATGGTCTTATAAATATTGCTGATATGTATGACGGTGAGGTTGAGATGACAACCAAAACACTGACGTCACTGCTCGAGCCCGCAATACTTCTTGCTATGGGTGCTGTCGTTGGCTTTATCGTGCTGGCTATTTTACTGCCGATATTTGAAATAAACCAAGTTCTTTAGTGGAGAACCGACAAGATGAGAGAAATGAGACAAAACTATCCGCTATACGCTATACGCTATACGCTATTTAAGGGGTTTACCTTAATTGAGCTTATGATTGTGGTCGTGATTTTGGGGCTTTTGGCTACTGCGATTATGCCAAGGATATTAAACAGGCCCGAGCAGGCTCGAAGAATGAAGGCAAAAATTGATATACGCAATATCGAATCCGCGCTGGCTCTATTCAAAACCGACACAGGTCGTTTTCCCACCACTTCCGAAGGCCTCCAAGTCCTCGTCTCAGACCCGGGCATAAAAGGCTATAACAATGATGGCTACCTCGACAGGGTGCCATCTGACCCCTGGGGCAATAAGTTCGTCTATCTCTGTCCCGCCGTGGCAGGCAGAGACTACGACCTGAAATCTTATGGCAAAGACGGCGAAGATGGCGGCACGGAAGACAACGCCGACATTGAAAGCTGGAATCTCGAGGGGCAGGAATAATATGGACAGCAGCAACATACACAGGGCAATGAAAAAGACACGGACGAAGGCGTTGACCCCGTTAGAAGTAATTCCGGCAAGTCGGCCGGCCCACCCTCGGTGCGGACTTCTAACGGGGTTTACCTTCATAGAGGTTATTGTAGCTCTTGCGATTGTCTCAATTTCTCTCCTTGCGCTGATAAGACTCCACCTTATTAGCATTACTATGGCCGATACCGCAGAGATAACTTCCCACGCCGTTTTCCTGGCAGATGAGAAAATCGCAGAAACACTTGTCTCCGGATACCCGAAGGAGGGAACTAACTCCGGCACCATAGAAAAGAACGCCCTAACGTTCCACTGGCAAACTCAGGTTACAGACCTGCGACTGCACCAGTTGGACAAAGCGGATATTACCGGATTGCGTAAAATCTTGGTCGATGTCTATTGGAAACACGGTATTGGCCGCAAACACTTGCAAATGTCAACCTACGTTGCTGACAGGAAACTACAATGAGCAGCAGATTGAGCAAAAATGGGTTTACGCTGGTCGAGATTCTCGTGGCGATGGCGATAATCGTCGCTATCCTCTCAATGATATACGGCAGCTATTTTGCAATATCAAAATCGACTCAAAAATACAAAGCCAGGATGGCTCTGTTTCAACAGGGACGAAAAGTGCTCGGCCGGATGGCCCGACAAATTCGATGCTCCTATGCCAACTCAGCCCACAAGCCCACAGACTCAGCACAAGCATCTTCCCGGAAAACAAAGGCCATAGCTGAAAATACAATCAGCTACTTTAACGCCAACCCGGATGACCCCGCCGGCGAAATTCTGCATCTCGTAACTACCAGTGGAATTTCTTACCGACAGGACCAGCCATATGGCCTGCTCGACGCCGCTTATAAATTCAATAAAACAACTGGAACGCTTCTGCTCAGCCAGACAAGATTCGTCCACACACCCAAATCCGGCTCTGACGGACTCGAAAAAAGAAATTGGCACCCGGTCGCAAAAAACATTGACCGTATCGAGCTGACATTTTTTGATGGGCAGAAATGGCTGCCGAAGTGGGATTTCAAGCAAAAATAAGAGCTGCCCCGCGCAGTAAAAATCGAAATC
>Ga0114919_10002909_pt1 | contig 13853 bp, 15 predicted proteins | sample BlataG_FD_88682 | JGI IMG/M metagenome (GOLD analysis project Ga0114919, IMG submission 88682) | Deep subsurface microbial communities from Black Sea to uncover new lineages of life (NeLLi) - Black_00105 metaG | ecosystem: Environmental > Aquatic > Marine > Oceanic > Sediment | place: Atlantic... | reverse complement strand
TCTAAAAGTTACCATTTTTGGAGCATTCTGATGGCAAAGCAAAAAAACACCCCGGTGGCGAAAAAAATAACCGAAACCGCTAAAGACATACACGCCAAGATATTAAAGAGCAAAAGCCCCACAATGGTTACGCCCATCCGCTCTCTAATAAACGTCAAATATCAGGCCAAAATTGGCTATTTCGAGATGCTCGGAAAGAAAAAACACCGGACTCTGACTGTAAGCACGGTAAAGACCTTCGCGCAGAGCCTTAAAATGATGTCGCTTGCCAAAGAGCTCATTGATACAAACGATATGGCTACAAAGCGGGAGGCCTACTATATCTCCAAAAACTGGGGCAAGGCCGGTTTCTCCGAACAGGCAGAGTCGGATACCATTATGGACGATGTTGAAGCAATGTTCGGCGTCAACCGCGAACAACTAAGATTCACACCGGAAGAAAAAGGTGGCGACGTGGCCGGCAGACTAATCGTTATCGACACTGATTCTAAAGGTAAAAAGCTCAAAATCGATTGCACAAGATTCGGGTCCGGCGCCTATTCCATACCTACAGAAGTTGAAAACCTGAGATTCGAGAGCCAGGCAAAATTCGTTCTTGCAATCGAGACAGCCGGTATGTTCCAACGGCTGGTCAAATACGATTACTGGAAGAAGACAAAATGTATTCTTATCAGTATTGGCGGCGTGCCAACACGGGCCTGTCGGCGGTTCATAAGAAGATTAACCGACCAGTTGAAAATCCCCGTTTACGCCTTTGTTGATGGAGACCCTTACGGCTATTTCAATATCTATAGAACTCTAAAAGTCGGCTCGGGCAGAGCAGCACACCTGAATAAATTCTTTTGTGTTCCTTCTGTGCGTTTTCTCGGCGTAACCCCACAGGATATTATAACCTATAAGCTGCCCACCCATCCCTTGAAAGAGGTGGACATAAAAAGGGCCAAGGATGCATTGCGCAACGACCCGTTCGTAAAACATCACAAACCCTGGCAGAAGGCAATCAAGCAAATGCTGGAGATGGGCGTTCGCGTCGAGCAACAGGCCTTCGCCAAGCACGGCCTGGATTTTGTCGTCAACAAGTATCTTCCCTTTAAGTTAAAAAATCCGTCAAAATTTTTACCTTAATCTTTTTTACGCTGGCAAAGACAGCCACAAGATGGTATCTTAAACACAGTTTTGTTTTGGGTGGTTCGAATTTCTTAGTTTTGAATATTTAACCCTTTTATGGTAAAAGTTTCTGAAAGAATACAACGCGTAAAAGACTCCATTAACTCTGCTTGCGCCCGTGTTGGCAGAGACCCCGGCGAGATAAAACTTGTTGTTGTAACCAAGTCCGCCACGATCGAGGCCATACAAGAAGTTATTCGTCTGGGCTCCACCGACCTTGGTGAAAACCGAGTTCAGCAATTAAAAAAAGTTTCAGCCCAGATAGCCGAATCTCTGCAAGGACAGGATGGCGATTCGTCCTGCCGCCAAAAAGTCAATTGGCATATGATTGGCCATCTGCAGCGCAATAAGGTCCGCCACGTCTTACCAATTGCTTCTCTGATACATTCGGTTGACACACTTCGGCTGGCAGAAGAGATAAATTCCTCAGCAGCAAAGTTAAACTTATGTCCCAGGGTACTTCTGCAGGTCAATACCTCCAAGGAACCGCAAAAATACGGCGTTCCGATAGGGGCGGCAATCCATCTGGCCGAGCAAATGGAAACCTTGCCGAACTTAAAACTCATTGGCTTGATGACAATGGCACCATTGACGCACAATAAAGATGTAGTTCGAGCTTGTTTTGTGCGGGCAAAAGAGCTATTTGTTGAGATGTGTGGCGAAAAAATAGTCGGCCCGCACTTTACTGAGCTGAGTATGGGTATGAGCCCAGACTACGAAATCGCCGTCGAGGAGGGGGCTACCATCCTTCGCATCGGCTCGGCAATCTTCGCCGGCTGATGTGCATCTCGTGAATCGTATCTCACGAAAAGCAACAAGATAGAAGATACGAGATGCAAGATATCGTTCCTGCAACAGCAGAAAGGCCTGCCATTTTGCTACCCTGCACCAATTGAGCTTAGGCTCACACATAATTGGTGCGGGGCAAAATGGGGCCACAAAAAAACAAAAAAACGCAAAGTGCCGCCCCTAACGAGCCGAAATTACCTATGCTGGTTTCTACCAGAATGAATATCGGTTCGAAGTGGGTTTTCACTTCGCGATGTACTGCAGAGACGTCAAACGCACTTTTTTCGTGTTTGGGAACCCGTAAAACGGCGCCCGATAATATCACTGCAAAAGGTAAAAGAAATGTTAAGAGCGAGTCCAACAACTGCTGTCGAAGTGCCAAGAAACTTCACAGATGTGCTGTATTTAACAAGCCAAAAACGGATACCCCCTGAAATAAAGCGACTTTTGAAACGTAAGAAGCTTTCTTTCTTTATGTTGCCAATAAGCAAATTTCCTCAGATACTTCACCGCCTTGGCCTGATCGGAACCGTCGTTATCGATGCAGAGAACATGGACGTCTCGCAGCAACAGAAACTGGGCAGGATAATCGAATCCCTTGAGATGAAGAGCATTGGCGTCATTTTGATTAACCACCGCGTGGAACTGCCCGTAAGAAGCTTTGCTTTGGCGGGACCGCCGGTAAAAAGCTTCTCCTTAACGACCACTATGGAGACAGTCTCCATAGACGAGCTGTGGGTCAGAATCAGTGTCAATCTTGCTTATCGCAAAAAAGGTTCCGAAATTTTTGTAAAACCTCCCGTCCCACCAAAGCAGGTCCCAAGAACTTACAAGAACAAACTGGCTGAGCAACTTCGTATGACCGGAGCCCTGGTTGACAACCTGGCCGAGCAGCTTCGTATGGCTGGTCTTGTTCAGCGGGATTTTCTGCCCACCAACCTGCCCAATACCGATGAAATAGAATGGGCCACAACTTTTCTACCTGCCGAGTGGGTCTCAGGCGACATCTATGACATCGTGCGTATCGATGAGCAGCACATCGGCTTTTATGTAGCTGATGCAGTCGGCCATGCAATGCCTGCTGCGCTTTTGACAATCTTTGTAAAGCAGGCCCTGGTTATGCGAGAGACCATAGAGAACAATTACCGTATATTCCCACCCGTAGACGTTATGAAAAATCTCAATCGGCGGATGGCTGGACAGAAACTCTCCGGCTATCAGTTTGCGACCTGCTGCTATTGTTTGCTAAATACAAAGACCCTGCAGCTAACCTATGCCCGGGCCGGACACCCCTATCCTATCCTTATGAGGCATCAAGAACAACCACAACAATTGGAAATACGAGGCTCACTGCTGGGCGTTTTCAATCAGGCCGAATATATCCAGCAAACCATACAGCTTCAACCCGGCGATAAACTACTGCTGTACTCCGATGGAGCAGAGCCATTTATCGGCAGTTTCGATGACCTAACCGGCTTCCGTTTCAGCAAAGAATTCTGCGAAATCAAAGATTTGCCTGTTGTCGAGATGTTCGATAAATTCGACACACTTGCACAAAATCAAAGAATCGACCCATCCGAAATTGACGATATTACGGCAGTCGGCCTTGAGATACTTTAGGACGACCCATTTTGCGACGTATTGCAAAATGAACACCCCAGAAATTGTTTGCAAAAACATCTTTTGCAGTTATACTTACCAGATGGTTATAGCGGATAGCGTACACGCTAAACGCTATTTTTATTAAAAGGGCCCCCATTTTGCGACGTATCGCAAAATGGGAACCCAGAAAGGATGCGGCAATGGTGCAAAAAGATGGCGATTTGCAGAAAATAAAAGACCTCCTTGAAATAATGAAAGATAATAACCTGGTCGAGGTTGAGATAAAACACGGCGATGACAAAATTTTTCTGAAGCGCTCCCAACCTCAACCGCCGACCGTAACCGCTATGCCGATGACCAGGCCGGAATCCGGCACGGAAACTGCCGGCACCGGTGCGGCAGAGGCAGCAGCAACTGAAGCCAAACCTTCCGCCCCGCAGCCACAGCAGGATTTGGTAGAGATAAAGTCACCCATTGTCGGGACTTTCTATGTGACACCGAGTCCCGATTCCAACCCTTTTGTTGAGGTTGGCTCGACAGTTAATCCGCAGACAGTTGTTTGTATAGTCGAGGCGATGAAAGTAATGAACGAAATAAAAGCCGAGACCAATGGAACGGTTGCTGAGATACTGGTGACTAACGGCCAGGCCGTCGAATATGGCCAGGTGCTTTTCAAAGTCAAGCCAGACTGATTCGTGACCCATGTCCCGGTCCACGAGCGACGAGAATCGAGAATATGTTTTCAAAAATACTGATAGCAAACCGTGGTGAAATAGCCCTGCGTATTATCCGAGCCTGTCACGAGCTCGGCATTGAAGCGGTGGCGGTTTATTCCGAGGCCGATAGAGATGCCCCGTACTTGCAGCTTGCTGATGAGGCCATTTGTATAGGCCCGGCTGAGGCGGCTGAAAGTTATCTTAATATCCCGCGTATCATAAGTGCCGCCGAAATTGCAGATGTCGAGGCAATTCATCCGGGTTATGGCTTCCTGGCTGAGAATACAAACTTCGCCCAGATATGCCAAGACTGTGGGATAACATTTATCGGCCCGCCTGTTGAGGCAATGCAGTTGCTCGGTGACAAGGTCCAGGCCCGCAAACTGGCACACGAAGTGCGAGTGTCGGTTGTGCCTGGCTCCGAAGGTACTATCGAAACAGAATCCGAAGCGCTAAAACTTGCAAACAAACTTGGCTACCCCGTGATGATAAAAGCCGCTGCCGGGGGCGGCGGACGCGGAATGAGAGTTGTCCATAACGACATCAGCTTTCGTTCCGCATTTGGCGCAGCACGTGCCGAGGCGGAAGCCGCTTTCGGTGATGACAGTCTTTATCTGGAAAAGTTTATAGTTGAATCCCGGCACGTGGAAGTGCAGGTAATAGCAGACAAGGCCGGCAACGCATTGCACTTTTACGAAAGGGACTGCTCCATTCAGCGAAGGCATCAAAAAATGATTGAGGAATCACCTTGTCCGGTGTTAGACGAGCGCAGCAGAGAGCAACTTGCCGAAGCTGCCTTGAGGATTATAAAAGAGGCCAAATATGTCAACGCCGCAACGGTTGAGTTTCTCTTGGACAAGGACAAAAAGTTTTACTTCATTGAGGTAAATACGCGAATTCAGGTCGAGCACCCGGTTACCGAAATGGTTACCGGCCATGATTTGATTAAGTGGCAGCTAAAAATCGCCAACGGTCAAACCATCAAATTAAAACAAAGAAATATCAAGCATGCCGGCGTGGCGATTGAGTGCCGAATCAACGCCGAGGACCCGGCAAATGATTTCGCACCTTCTCCCGGAAAGATTACTCGGTATATCCCACCCGGCGGCCCCGGCGTCAGAGTCGATACGCACGTCCATCAGGGCTGGACGGTCTCGACAAGTTACGATTCGATGATTAGCAAACTTATTGTTTATCAAAAAACGCGAACTGAAGCCATCGCCACAATGAAAAGAGCTTTGCGGGAATTTGTCATTGAGCCAATCAAGACAACAATACCGGCTTGCCTGGATATCCTCTCACATAACCTTTTTGTTAAAAATAAGATAGATACCAGCTTCGTCGAACGGCACTTCTAAAACCACCGCACCAAAGCGGCGTCGCATTAGGCAGTCCCTGACAATGCTGCGGGGCAAACAAAAAAAAGCGTAGCTGGTCTGGCTCACTTCCAATAAGCGGTTGGTTTCTGTTGCACTGCCTGCGACCATCTCATACCGTTCTTCTCAAACTCAACCTTGTCTTTATGAATTTTGACGACTGTTGCGCCGTGTATCTGCTCTCCTTCGTGCACTAATTCGCGACCAATTAAAGCGGATGCGTACCCCTCAGTGTACACGACCCCTGTTATCAGACCGCGTGTTTCCGACTTGGCTTTGGCTGTTTTAGCCAGGTCACGTTGCTTTTGCTCTTGAACGCGTTTCAAGCTCTGTTCGTAACTTGCTAACGTGCTCTGCTCTGCTTCCGCTACCTGTTTTCGCCTCATTCCAAACTTTTCAGCCGGATTGACCATCACGATTAGGACTATCGCAAATAACAGCAACGCACTCAAAATGCCAAATAAGAAAACCCTCATACCCTCAACTCCTTATAAAGTGTTTTTCAAGACTACCAAAAGCCATGTTTATTATATACTTTTTGCCACTGCAAATCAAGGAAAAAATAGAGCACATTCCCTCAATATCTCCTCCTCAACCCCACCGCACCCAGACCAAGCAGCAAAACCGTCGCCGGTTCGGGGATTTCAGGGAGGACTACCGCCCGATAAGGGCCTTCTTGAAAGTCTATAGCAAAAGGTATGCCGCCCTGCCAACACCCTGTTAGCATGCCGTCAGCCCCACCATGTTGCGAGTGGTGGGGGGGCATATTCAAAACCCGTAGCCATATATGTTTACTACACGTCTGAAAGCACCTCGCCGAAACTCAAATAAAAGGGATTGCATACCCTTCTCCTATTGTCTCACTGCTCTATTTGCGGCTAAACCTGCAAAGCCGACAGGATTATACGCTTTCTATTATTATACGCTTGATATGCTGCCAGTCAAGAAAAAACGAGCAAGATATTGCTTTTTCAGCAAAACTGGTTAAACTACGGAGCATAAAAAAGCCGAAATCGAACGTATTGACGATTAGCAAAGAGAATCGACCAACTGCTAACAATTAGATTTGTGCAATGCAATAAATTACGGAGGTGTTATGAGCAAAAAACGACCTGACGAATATAAAACTCAATACAATATCAGCGGCTTACTGAATAAGATTACCTTAACCAACGACAGAAGCAAAAGGGGAAAGTTAAAAGATGAATTGTACGAGTGGACTAACGGTTTCTGGTATCAAAAGTTAAAGAAGATACGCAAAACGCTAAAAAGCAAAGACACTGATGAAAAAAAGTGCCAGAGAATTCAGAGAATTTTAGATTGCCCCAAAAATTGGTTTGAAAGCTTGATGTAGCTACCCTGCCGGCGATAGATAGAAGATCGAAGGCAAGAGACCGAAATCGATAGCGAAGCATACACTAAGAGGCAAAAATGAAGCAATGTAGCAAATGCGAAAAATGGAAGCCGGAAAATGCATTTGGCAAAAGACGCCGGCTCAAAGACGGGCTGAGTTACTGGTGTAAAAATTGTCTGCGGGAATATGGCCGAAGACATAACAAGACAGATGGCAGGCCTTTGAAAAAATACTACAGATACGAAGAATGCCATCGGGTTGTTGATGGTGTCAAACAGAGACGATGCCGCAGATGCAGAAAGTGGAAGCCCGAGAGCGAGTTTTACAAAAAACGCAAACACAAAGATGGATTGGCGGTGTACTGCAAACAATGCACAGATAAAGCTACCAACGATTGTCGTAGGCGGCGGTTGACAGCTCGGAATTGATTACCATCAAACAAGTTGAATAAAGAAAGGAGTGAGTTTATTTTTCCAGCGCTGTTAGGTCTTCGTAGGTTTCGCGTTTTCTAATGACCGAGAATTTACTGCCATTGACGAGCACTTCAGCGGCCCGGCCTCGGGCATTGTAATTGCTGCTCATACTAAAGCCATAGGCCCCGGCGGTGAAAATGGAGAGCAAATCGCCGCGTTTTACCGGCGGCAGAGGCCTGCCCTTTGCAAAGAAATCCGCACTTTCGCAGACCGGCCCGACCACATCGACAACAACAGTTCCGTCCAATTGCAGGTCTCTGTCCCGCTGGTGGGGGAGGAATTTTTCATCCACTTCCACAGGCCAGATGAAATGAAACGCATCGTACAACGGCGGACGAATCAAATCATTCATCCCTGCATCAACAATAACAAATTTTTTCTCGCCGCCGGTTTTCAGATATAGAACCTGCGTTACTAAAATCGCTGCGTTGGCGGCGATACTCGCCCCCGGCTCGAGAATAAGCTTTAGACTTTTGTCCTTTAATAATGGCACAATCCCAGCAGCGTAGTCAGCAGCAGTTGGGGCCGCTCCGGTTATATAATCAGCACCGTATCCGCCGCCAATATTCAATGCCTCGATTGCGAACCCATCGCCGCGCAATCGTTCAATTAGAGCTAATACTTTTTCTATCGCCTCAACATAGGGCTTGACGGATACGCCGGCCGAGCCTAAGTGTATGTGAATGGCACAAAGTTTCACCATATCATTATTGCCATAATCAGCAAAAACCTTTTGTGCACATCCGATATCGACACCAAATTTGGTTTCCTTTTTGCCCGTAGTGGTGTATATATGTGTTTTCAGGCCAACGTCGGGATTGACACGCAGGGCAGCTTTCGGCTGTTTATTTTTCGCAGCTTTGTTTTCTTTTGCCAGCCGAATCAGGTTTCTTAGCTCAGCTTCCGACTCAACATTAAAATAGCCGATACCGGCATTCAACGCTTCGATGACTTCGGTGTCGGTCTTGCCAACTCCGGCATAAACAATTTTTGAGGGAGTGCCGCCGGCTTGTAGGACCCGATACAGCTCGCCGCCGCTGACAATGTCAAAACCGCTTCCCATCTCAGCCATAAATTGTAAGATATTTATATTGCCGCAGGCTTTAACGGAATAACAAATCATAGGCGCAAGGGCGCTATAGGCCTTTTGAATCTTTTGCAGATGGTCCTTGAAAGTCGCCTTGCTGTAGATATAAACCGGCGTGCCGACTTCGGCGACGACTCTTTTAACATCTACGTTCTCAGCAAACAGTTTGCTGTTTTTATAATTGAAATAATCCATATTGTTTCTTTTCGATACAACAGCACTCTGAGGAAATAGTATAAGAAATTGCGGGTCAATTGCAATAAGGCTGTCAGTCCATTACTGTCCCAACCACTGTGGGACCTTTCTAAAAGCCCAATTTATAGTGCCTCATCAATGGCTAAGTCACAACCGGTTGTGGGCAAAAATGCTCAAACACACATTTCGGCACAGTTACGTCGGCCTCAGCTCGCAGGGATAATCGTACTGTTCAGCGGGTGAGCTGGGCAGTATCTACATACAAATAAAAAATGGAAGGTTCCGCCGTGGCGAGAGAACCTTCCATTTTAGCGCAACTTGCGTCAGCATCACGCAACCTTTCAACTAAGTTGTTACGCTACCTTTTTTTCTTCTTGGCTTTTTTCCTCTTCTTAGCTTTCTTCTTGGCTTTCTTCTTTACTTTCTTCTTTACTGCTTTTTTCCTCTTCTTCGCTTTTTTCTTTGCCATTGTTTTACCACCTCCTTTCGGCAGTTTAAATGTTTTCATTTTCTGGTTAACATCATAATACTAATTCACTTTGGAAAACTCTGTCAAACAAATTATACAAAAATTTATAATTATTTTCATATTTTTTTATCGTCCAAAAGTTTAGAAATACTTCACAAAATTTTCTACCATTGATATTTTACATTACTCTACACATTGCTTATCATACTCTTCAATGAAACAACAGAAGTTGTTTTATTGTGCTTGCAGTCTTTACTAAAGTTGAAATGGTATTTGTTATCAATTACTCTTGTTAAAGGCGATTTATCTAATTTTTGGCTTGTTTTACGGCTTTTGACTACAAAATGAAGGCTGGTTCTCTTATCATTATGTATAATTGTTAAAGTGTTGCAAAAGGTTAAAAGCAAGTAAAGACCGACTTGCCTTTTGAAATTTTTTGTCGTTTGTTAAACTTTTTCGTTGGCCAAATTTTTTAATATTTTTTCTATAACACACAGTTTACTTGTTAAATTGTTTTATGGCGAAAAGAAAAATTATATTGTTTGGTGGAACATTTGACCCGATTCACCTTGGCCACACTACTGTTGCTGCTGTGGCAGCCGAGCGTATCGGCGCAGAGAAAATCGTTTTCATTCCCGCAAAGTGCTCTCCGCTCAAGGGTTCACCTCCCGAAACAAATGATAATGATCGATTTGCCATGATAGCTCTTGCAATCGCGGGTAATAAGAATTTCGAGCTAACCGATTACGAATTGAAAAAGGCAGAGCCCAGCTATACTTTAGAGACCGTAAGGCAATTCCAGACCGACTACGGCAGCGAAACTTCAATTCACTGGCTCGTAGGTGCCGACAGTATCGATGAACTGCCGCACTGGTATGGAATTGTCGAGCTGATTGACGCCTGCAATCTGTCCGTGATGTACAGGGCCGGCTGCGAACATCCGGATTTTGCCAAATTTACCGCTATTTGGGGTTCTGGGCGCGTAGAAAAACTGCAACAAAACGTTATCAAGACACCCTTAATTGATATAAGCAGCACGGAAATACGAAACCGATTGGCCGCCGGCCAGGATGTAACCGATATGCTCGCGCCCCCCGTCGCCGACTATATCCGCAAACACAATCTGTACAAGTCTAATCCCAAAATTAATTAGTCGCTTGGTAGATTTTGAGCTCTCTTTCAAGCCAATCGTACCAGTCGGACATACCTTCACCGGTTTTGGCTGATATCGGAAAAATTTCGATGCCTTTATTTAGTCTGCGAGCATCGGCTTTCACTCGCTCGATGTCAAAATCCACCAGCGCTCCTGCTGCTAACAGATTGATTTTGTTTATAAGCAGCACCTTTGACTTTGCAAAAATGGCAGGATATTTGGCCGGCTTGTCATCACCTTCGGCAACGGAAAGCACAACTATCTTGCCGGCCTCACCGAGCTGGAAAGCCGATGGACAAACCAGATTGCCCACGTTCTCTATAAAAATCAAATCCAAAGTGTCAGTAGGTAAATTCTGTAATGCACCACTTACCTGAGCTGCCGATAAATGGCACGCACCATTGGTGTTTATCTGAACTACCGGCGCTTCGGTCGCTCTGATTTTTTCAGCGTCTATGTCAGTCTGAATGTCGCCCTCAATCACACCGATTCGAATTTTATCCTTCAATTCACTTATCGTTCTGGTAAGGATTGTGGTCTTGCCTGAGCCGGGAGACGATATCATATTCAGACAGAATATCCTGTGCTCGATTAAGAATCGGCTGTTCTTAAAGGCGTATTCTTCGTTCGCACTAAGAATTTTTTTGGCAATATCAACTTTTTTATACATTGCATTATTCTATTTGAAACTCTATCTCTTCCAGCAGCAAAGGGGCATCGGCCAATAGTTCAAAATCCTCACTGTCGCACTTTGGGCATCGCGGAGAAGAAAATGGGTTCCCATTTTGCGACATATTGCAAAATGGGGTCCCGACTTCAATATTAAAGTTTTCATCACAATTCTTACACCGTCCCCGTATCGGCTTATGCTCAATTTCCAATTTCACATCTTCGCACGGCGTGCCTTTGGCGATGGCCTCGAAGGCAAAACAAAGCACCTCATCATTGATAGCGTAAAGCTTTCCACAGCTAATCCGGGCAACGGCAGGTCTCGCATCCTGCTTTGCAGTTTCAGCCGAGATTGCTGCCAATAAGCTCTGTGCTACCATCGCTTCGTGCATCAGCAAATCCTCGGAAGTTCTCGTCCGTACGGCATTTGCACAATTCTCTTTCCGCCAATACTGGTTACCATTTCCACCATAAATATATCGCGGGTTTCTACGACCTCACCGATTATACGGGCCTCTTTGCCTAACGGATGATTTTTGCAGATTCCCAAACAATCATCAGCGGATTTCGGCGAGACAATCGCAACGAATTTACCTTCATTTGCGATATTGAGCACATCGAAGCCGAGCATATCAGCCGCCGCCTGCACCGTCGGATTGACCGGGATATCAATTTGGCGAATCTCAATACTCAGCCCAGTCGCTCTTGAGATTTCGTTAAGCGTTGCAGCCAGCCCGCCGCGGGTCGGGTCCCGCATAAATTTTACCCCGCTTGTATTCTTTAGCAGTTTAGAAGTCAACCCAGCAAGACCGGCACAGTCGCTTTTTAACTGCGTCTGAAATTTAATGCCTTCCCGCTGCGAAATAACGGTCATACCATGGTCGCCGATTGTGCCATTGATAATTATTTTGTCACCGACCGCAATCCTCTTGAAACCCAAATCGACATCGGCCAGTTTGGTCCCAATCCCCGCCGTATTTATAAAAATTTTATCAGCCGCACCGGCCTCAACGGTTTTGGTATCACCGGTAACGATATCGACATTGTTTTGCCTGGCAGCCTGGCTGATACTGGACAAAATCTTTTCCAGCAGTTCGATTTTTAGACCCTCTTCGATTATAAGTGACAGAGCCAGAGCAACAGGCACCGAACCCGCAACCGACAGGTCATTTACCGTCCCGCATACAGCAAGTTTCCCGATGTCTCCGCCGTTAAAAAACAGTGGCTTGACCACATAGCTGTCCGTCGTAAAACAAACTGAGCCCGAAGCAAGGTTTAACTTTGCCGCATCAGCCAGCTCGGCGAGAGTGTCATTCCTGAATTTTGGCAGAATTAGGCGGCGGATTAAATCGTCGCTCAACTGACCACCGCCACCGTGGGCTAGTAAGATTCTATCCTTTTTAGCTGATTTCATTGTTTATGTCTCTGTCGCCCATACTTAAACCACGCCGCACAAACCCCTTCGGAACTTACCATACAAGGCCCAACCGGCTCCCGAAGTGTGCAGCTTTTCCCAAACAGACCGCATTCCGGCGGCTCTATCAGCCCGCAAAGCACTTCTCCACATCGACAGCCGGTCGTATCTTCGCCCGGTGCTTCAGTAATGCCAAATCGTTTCAGGGCATCGAATCGACTGTATTCATCTTTCAGTTTGAGTGTGCTTTTCTTTATTTCCCCCAGTCCTCGCCAGTAGCCGTCCGCCGGTTCGAAGCACTCGGCGATGATTTTTTGCGCAGTGGTATTACCCTGCTCGGTTACCACCGCAGCATATACCGACTTTAATTCGGCTTTGCCGGCGGCGAGCTGCCGACAGATTTCGCCGAGCCCTTCGATTATTTGCAGCGGCTCAAAGCCGGCCACCACGCACGGCCGGCCGAAACGCTCCACTATTTCTGCATAGCTGCGGTAGCCGATTATCACGCTGACGTGTCCAGGGCAGAGAAAGCCATCTATATTATGATTCTTCTCAGACACAAGGGCCCGCATTGCAGGCACCACCAGTTTGTGCCCGCTTAAAATATAAAAGTTGCCAATATTCTCTTCGGCCGCCTCTTTGACCACCACCGCCGTCGCCGGCGCAGTGGTTTCGAAGCCGACCGCTACAAATACAACCTTTTTTTCAGGATTGTCTTTCGCCAACTGCAGGGCATCTTCGCTGCTGAGCACCACCTTTACATTGGCACTTGTGCGTTTTGTTTCGAGCGAACCACCTTTGCCCGGAACCCGAATCATATCGCCGTAGGTGGCAATTAAACAATCGTCGCGGTCCGCCAATTGCAAAACAATATCGATATAGCCCTGGTCGGTAACACAGACAGGGCAGCCCGGCCCGGATAAAAGCTTTAATCTGCCTGGCAAAATTGACCTTATGCCATTGCGAAAAATGGAGACGGTATGCGTGCCGCAGACCTCCATTATATTGATTTGCCGACCCAACGCCTTGCAGGCCGAGGCCATCAGAACCTGTGCTTTATGAATTCTCTCGAGCATAATTTTCGTATTTCGTATCTCGTGAAGCGTATCTCGTATTTTGCTTCACGTTTCTTTATCCTGAAAGCCTGTTCTGCGTATTCTGGAAGTCGTTGATTTGCTCAATGAGGTCCCAGGTCTTTTTCGCCTCTTCCTCGTCAACAAGCGATATGGCAAAACCGGCATGTACCAGCACCAGGTCCCCTAATTTTGCCTCGGGCAGCAGCGTGGTTTTAGCCCGGAAGCGGTTGCCCATTGCGTCAACAATTGCCTTGTCCCCTTCCAACTCTACTATTCTTGCCGGTATTGCCAAACACATAATTCGTCGCTCGTA
>Ga0114919_10002908_pt1 | contig 13858 bp, 15 predicted proteins | sample BlataG_FD_88682 | JGI IMG/M metagenome (GOLD analysis project Ga0114919, IMG submission 88682) | Deep subsurface microbial communities from Black Sea to uncover new lineages of life (NeLLi) - Black_00105 metaG | ecosystem: Environmental > Aquatic > Marine > Oceanic > Sediment | place: Atlantic... | reverse complement strand
GGAATGACAGGTGAGCGTCGCCGTGCCGGCGACGGCTAAACAAAGGGAAACCCGCAGTAAAACTGCGGGCCAAATATGAGATTGCTTCGCTGCGCTCGCAATGACAACCTTGCGCAGGAATGACAGGTGAGCGTCGCCGTGCCGGCGACGGCTAAACAAAGGGAAACCCGCAGTAAAACTGCGGGCTAAATATGAGATTGCTTCGCTGCGCTCGCAATGACAAGCTTGCGCAGGAATGACAACGCTGTATATTATGCGTTAAAAAGAAAGGGATTAATCGATAATGGCAAGTGACACAAAAGCCGGCGGCGGTCTTTATAAGCAAACGCTCTTAGCCGGGCTGTGGCGTGAGAATCCGGTGTTTCGGCTGCTATTAGGGATGTGTCCGACGCTTGCGGTTACGGCGGCGGTCAAGCCGGCTTTGACTATGGGTCTTAGTGTCATCTTTGTATTGCTGTGCAGCAACATTGTGGTCAGCGCAATGCGCAACTTTCTCAAACCGCACCTTCGAATCCTGATGTTTACGCTGACAATAGCAACCTTCGTTACCATAGCGGATTTGTTCCTGAAGGCGTTTCAGCCGGAAATGAGTGAGACGCTTGGCCCGTATGTCCCGCTGATTATTGTCAATTGCATCATCATTTGCCGGGCTGAGGCCTGTGCCAGTAAGAACGGCCTCGTCGTAAGTGTTATTGATGCACTGGGAATGGGCGTCGGATTTACATTGACGTTATGCGTGTTGGCGGGCATCAGAGAGCTGCTCTCGACAGGCAAGATATTCGAGGTGCCGGTGATGCCTGATGCGTTCGTGCCGTGGGCCGCTATGAGTATGCCCGTGGGAGCATTTATAACTTTAGGGCTGCTGTTAGGACTGGTGAACGTGGTCAGCAAAAGAAAAAGTTAAAAGGAAAGATTTATGGATACACTTAACATTTTAATTATGGGCTTTATATCAATCGTCATAGTCAATAACCTTGTCTTCACGAAGTTTCTCGGCATCTGTCCCTACCTCGGCGTATCGGGCAGAATCGATATGGCCTTCGGTATGGGAATGGCGGTAACGTTCGTTGTAACTCTCAGCGGTACGCTAACGTGGATGATTGACCATTGGGTTTTAATGGAACTCGGCCTGGAGGTCACGCGATACGTCTGCTTCATACTGGTTATTGCCGGTGCCGTTCAGCTTGTCGAAATGTATGTGCGAAAGTTTTTCCCTGCGTTGTACGAGAGCTTTGGCATATTCCTGCCGCTGATTACTACAAACTGTGCGATTCTGGGACTGTGCCTGTTTATAAACCTCTGGGAGATTGACAACCTGCTCGAAGCAGTGGTCCTTAGCTTTGGCGCGGGCGTCGGCTTTACTATGGCCATCTGCATTATGGCGGGTATCCGTGAAAATCTAAACCTGGCCGACGTGCCGGACTGCCTTAAGGGCGCGCCGATTACACTTATTACGGCAGGGATACTCGCCCTGGCCTTTATGGGTTTCGCAGGAATGATAAGGTAAGTGAATTAGTTGATTAGTTAATTGGTTAATTTGATTTTTTTACACGATGATTTTAGCTGATATTTATCAATTATGGAATAGTGCGTGGCCGGCCGGGGTGATAATGCTGGCCCTGAGCGGCAGCTTTGCGGTGGCGCTGTTGATAGCAAGCGAAAAACTCAAGGTCAAGGTTGACCCGAAAATAGAGCAAATCCACGAGGCGCTTCCGCACCTCGACTGCGGCGCCTGCGGCTTCGCGGGGTGCAGCTCATACGCCAGGGCCGTCCTGGCAAAGCCCGAGCTGATAGGAAAATGCGCACCCGGCGGGCCTGAAACGTCGGGGAAAATCGCGGAAATATTGAGCCTGCAAATCAGCGATTCAGGCGCCCCTAAAAGGCCAATCGTACACTGCCGTGCTCGCGCCGAGGATAAAATCTATTACGGAAAATATCAAGGCATACCAACCTGCACGGCCGCAAACGCATTAGCTAACGTCCAGGCCTGCAAATTCGGCTGTCTCGAGTTCGGCGATTGTGTAAATGCCTGTAAATTCGATGCACTTCACATCGTTTACGGCCTGGCCGCCGTTGACTATGAGAAATGTACCGGCTGCGGCGCCTGCTCAAAAGCCTGCCCACGCAATCTGATTGAAATGGTCCCCTTCGGTTATGAAAATATGATGACGGTTGCCTGCAGCAGTAAAGAGGCCGGCAAGAGCACACGTCATACGTGCAAAGTCGGCTGTATCGGCTGCGGTATCTGCGTCAAACAAACCGATATATTTTCGACTGAAGATAATTTAGCTCGCCTGGATTACGAAAAATACCAGCCCAGTGAACAAACCGAAACGGCCTTGAACAAGTGCCCCACGGGCGTAATCATCTACGTCGGCAAAAGCGCCCCTGCTGCAAGAGAACCGAAGCAAAAAGCTGTAAGCGCTTGAGCACAACGCAACACGAATATTGGCCACAGAGGCCACAGTCCTTGGGACTCCTTACGGAGAGAACCCAAAGACTCTAAATTAAAAGTTTCAAGTTTGGCCGTGAGTATCATACTTGCGGGCTTTTTTGTTGGTATCCTAAACCAAATTTGGTAGAATTTATCTTGTGGATACCGATTGTTAAATCAGGAGAGTGCCAAATGTATAAAGTAACCGGATATATAGAAAAAGACCCGGAGAGCGGCTTGTATGTGGCTATCGTTCCAGGAATTCCGGGAGCTCATACGCAGGCCGAAACTCTGGATGAGCTTAAAGACAATCTCAAAGAGGTGGTCGAATTATGTCTCGAGGAAATGGACCCTGAGGCCAAGAAGCAAATACCTGAATTTGTTGGAATCCAGCAATTTGAGGTGGCAGGTTGAGCAGGCTCAAGCTTATCAATGCTAAAAGAATGGAGAAGCTGCTACTTCGATTAGGATTTGAGAAAGTTCGGCAGAAAGGAAGCCACGCCTTTTACAGACACCGCGATGGAAGAGTTACTACCGTGCCGCACCACAAGGCAAAAGTATTAGCCCGCCCATTAATCAGGGAGATTCTACGTGAGATAGAAATTACGATTGACGATTACAATAACCATCTGAAGAAGCTATAAAAATATAAGCCGGCGTAATCCTTCCCTGCATGCCGGTATCATACCCACTTGCCTGCTCATGAGCAAATTACTTTATGTATTTTTCTGCGCCGCTGGTTTTGAGGATCTCGTAGTGTGGCTGTGAAGAAATTAAAATCGCTTCCGTGCCTGGTATTGTTTCGATTAGGGCAAGGCCTTTTTCAGCGCCCATCACGCTGACCGCCGTCGCCAGGGCATCAGCATCGGTTGCGTTTTGAGAAATAATGGTTACACTTGACAAACCCTGGGCACCTGCCGCCGTCTTGCGGTCTATAATATGGCTGTGGCGTTTGCCCTGGATTAAAATAAACTGCTGATAATCACCACTGGTTGCAACTGCTCCGCTCACTAATTTCAGCTTCAACAAAAGCACACCGCCGCCAATACCCTCTACGGCCTTGCCCGGGTCCCGCAGTCCCACCAGCCAGCTATCCCTGGCCGCCGGAGCAGCACCAAAGCACCGAATATCGCCGCCAATGTCAACCATTCCGCCGGCAGCTCCGCTCTTTTGCATTGCTTCAATTGCTCTATCAATTGCGTATCCTTTTGCTATCCCGCCCAAATCGATTCTCATCCCCTCTACGGCAAAGCGTACGCTCATTTCGTTCGCATCGAGGATAAGTTTTTCGTAGCCGACCTTCGAGCGGGCTTCTCGCAGCTCAGCATCGCTCGGTGTCGAATTCGCATCGGCTGCCGAACGCCAGAGGTCCACCAAAGGCCCAACCGTAACGTCAAAAGCGCCGCCGGCAAGCTTGCTGAACTCAACGCTTCTTTGCAGAACCTCATAAGTTGACTCGCTGACTTTGACTGCTCTTACGGCGGCGTCCCGGTTTACCTCGCTTATTTCCGAATCGCTCTTGTAGTCGCTCATCAGCTCGTCAACTTTTTCAATCTCTGCGAAAGCGGTCTCAATACATTTCTTAGCTGTGCCCGGATCTTTAGCAATGGCTTTGAGGTGGGCAAACGTTCCCATAACCAGCCGATGACCGCTGTCGGCCTCGACTCGTTCTTTGGGCCAAAAATACAATGCAGCAATTAGACAGACGCCAACAATGATTCCAACAGCAATCCGGGCATTTTGCTTATTCATAAAAAAACCCTTCCGCGGCAAAATTTGATAATTGATACTCGAACAATAATAAATAGAAAGTAATCAATAATCAATTTATAATGCCGTTGTGGATAAGAGAGAAGTAACAATATTGGCCGAGCGGGTCGAGCGGGAGTTTCTGCCATTTGTTCGCAGTCCCGGCAGATACATCGGCGGTGAGATAAACCAAATCAAAAAAGACCTTACGCAATGCAGCCTCACGGTCGCACTGTGCTTTCCGGATATTTACGAAGTGGCAATGTCTTATACGGGCCTGGCGATTATTTACGATATTCTCAACAGAATCGACGGCGTGGGCGCTGAGCGGGTCTTTGCGCCCTGGATTGATGCTGAAAAAGTTCTGCGCGAGAAAAAAATTCCGCTATTTAGTCTGGAATCCAGAGCGGCGCCGGCAAGTTTTGATATTGTCGGCTTTAGCTTAACCAGCGAGCTTTGCTATGGCAACGTGCTCAATATGCTCGACCTCGGCGGTGTCAATATCCGAAGCGCCGCTCGGGACGAAAACGAGCCATTGGTAATCGCAGGCGGCGGTATGGCAAACTGCTGCGAACCTATGGCTGAGTTCATCGACCTGTTTGTGCTCGGCGAAGGCGAAGAAGCTGTAGTTGAGCTGATACAATTAGTCAAAGCCCACAAAAAAGCGGGGGCGACGAAAAAAGAAATTCTTTTCTGCGCCGCCAAGAAATTCGACTGGGCTTATGTGCCCGCCCCTTACACACCGTCCGAGTCACGGGGTACGGGACCGGAGCGACGAAATGCTATTGTCGAAGATTTCGAAAACGCTGCCGCTGTGCTTCGCCCGATAGTGCCGTTTACGCAGGCCGTTCAGGAACGAGTCAGCGTTGAGATTATGCGCGGCTGTCCGGGCCGATGCAGATTTTGCCAGGCCAGCTTTTGCAGAAGGCCCGTTCGCTATCGCAGTGTCGAGAAGATTACGAGTTTAGCCAAGGCCTGCTACGACGCAACAGGATTCGACACGGTCAGCCTGCTGAGTTTATCAACCGCCGATTATTCAAACCTCGAAGAATTAGCTGCCCGGCTGCAGGAGTATTTTCAAGACAAATATGTCGGCCTGTCACTGCCGAGTTTACGGGTCGACCGACACCTGAAGCTGCTGCCAATATTGCTAACTTCGGTAAGAAAAAGCGGTCTGACAATTGCCGTTGAAGCGGCGAGCGAAAGATTAAGACAGATTATCAACAAGCCCTTAAAAGACGAGGATTTGTTTGCCGCTGTGGAGGCGGCGTACCGAGCCGGCTGGCAAAAATTAAAGTTATACTTTATGGTCGGTCTGCCCGGCGAGACTCCGGCAGATATAAAACAGATTGCAGAGCTATCATTTCAATTAGCAAAACTTCGCAAGAAGGTTGACGGCAAAACAGCCAAAATCAACATTACCATAAGCTGGCTTGTGCCCAAGCCGCACACGCCGTTCGGCTGGCTCGGGCAAAAGCCAAAGGCATATTTCGAGAACGCAAAACAGCTAATACTTGAGGAGAAAAGAAAACTGCGCGCTAAATTCCTTCAGTTTAAGTTCCACGATATAAACCGCAGTGTGCTGGAGTCGGCAATAGCCCGAGGTGACAGGCGCTTATGCGATGTTATCGAGGCGGCCTGGCAAGACGGTGCAAGATTCGATTTGTGGGACGAATGCTTCGAGTATGAGCTCTGGCAGAGGGCATTTGAGAAATTCGGTTTGGATGTTGAAGAGCTTGCTGAGAGGCAATTCGGCCTGGATGAGATTCTGCCGTGGGAGCATCTCGGCGGCCCGGACAAAAAGTATCTGCTCACCCACCTGGATAAAGCAATGAAGGACACTCGATGCTCGATTCCAGATACTTGCAATTGCCAACAGGATTGAACATAGTATAATTATCTGCTATAATATTATGATCGGTTAAGCTGTCAGAGTAATAGGAGAAATGGCTATGAAGACAAAAGTGACTATGATTTACTGGAAGGGTGAGAAATACTGGCTTGGAAAGCTTCTTGAGCATCCAGAAATCATGACGCAGGGAGAGACTCTTGAGGAATTGGAGGAAAATATTAAGGATGCATACCTAATGATGGCTATGGATGACGTGCCTGAAGAACACAAGATGAAAGAAATTGCGATATGAAGCGAAAGCAATTTGTTCGTCAGCTCAAGAAAGATGGTTGTGTTTTATTAAGGAGCGGAGCAAGGCACGACATTTACATCAATCCGGCTACGGGCAAGAAACAACCCGTTCCGAGGCACACCGAGATTGATAACAATTTAGCAAAGCATATCAGAAAATATCTGGGTTTGAAATAGTTCGTTTCGATACTCGATGCTGGATACTCGATACTCGTTTAGGATGGTGGATGCGTAAATGGGTTTATGAGTAAATGGCGACGAAGACCGGCGATTGCCGATTTTCAAGGCGGTAAAAAGTAGTTCAGAAAACAAGCCGGCAAATAAATTTGGGAGGTAAATATGTTTAGTTAGAAGCGAATCTACCGATTTTACGGTGTGGTTTTGTATTTTGCGTTTTTCCTCATTCCTGAGGGCAAAGCCAGTCCGCCACGGCCTTTCGCTTCTTTGAAATCCACTATAATCTTAGTCGCAACTGTCGGCTCATCGACCACGGTAAAGACATCCATATCTTCGGGGGAAATGTGACTGTGAACTTTTAGCATCTTTTCCTTCATCCACTTAATCAAGCCGTCCCAGTAGTCACTGCCCATCAAAATCACAGGGAAAAACGCCTGCTTTAATGTTTGAATCAATACGAGCGATTCGAAAAACTCATCCATAGTCCCATAACCACCTGGGAAAACTATAAAACCGTGAGCGTATTTCAAGAACATTACCTTGCGGCAAAAGAAATACCTGAAGTGCAGCGACAGATTCTGGTACTCGTTCGGTATCTGCTCCATGGGCAGCTCGATATTAAGGCCGATGCTTTCACCGCCCGCTTCTGCAGCCCCTTTATTCGCGGCTTCCATAATTCCGCCTCCGCCTCCGGTTATTACGGCAAAGCCGGCTTTTGCTATTTCCGAAGCGGTCTGCTCGGCAAGTTTATAGTACGGCTGGCCCGGCTTTGCGCGGGATGAGCCGAAAAACGACACTGCCGGCCCTATGGAAGCAAGCTCCTCAAAACCCTCGGTAAACTCAGCCATTACCCTGAATATCCGCCACAGGTCCTGGACCGGACTTTCAGTCATATCCATCATATAAAAAACTCTCCTTCAATATCATATCTCGTGGCCCGTGATTCGATTCACGATTCATTCTACCATAAAGCCGGGTTCTTTGCAGCAGGACAATATCCGGCAATCGGACAATTTTCACAGTCCGGCTTACGGGCGCGGCAATACTTCCGCCCATGAAAAATCAACAAGTGACTGAAGGTCGTCCAGTTGCTCTCCGGCACTATTTCGGCCAAATCAAATTCCAACTTTACCGCATCGGTGTTTTCGGAAAGGCGCAGGCGGCGGGACAGCCGAATAACGTGCGTATCGCAAGCTATCGCCGGCTTGCCGAAAGCATTGCCCAACACAACGTTTGCCGTTTTTCTGCCCACGCCCTGAAGCTGCAAAAGCTCTTCCATTGTATCAGGGACTTTGCCGCCGAATTGCTGAATTATGCCTGCACAGGCGCGATTGATACTGATTGCCTTATTGTGGTAAAAGCCCGTGCTTTTTATATCCGACTCAATCTCCTTTATATCAGCTCCTGCCCAATCCGCAGGCGATTTATATTTCCTGAACAAACCAGGGGTTACCATATTGACCCGCACGTCCGTGCATTGCGCCGAGAGAATCGTTGCTATGAGAAGCTCCAGCGGATTTTTGAAGCGGAGCGCGGTTTTTGCCTCCGGGTATATTTTGTTCAATATCGGCCAAATCTTCTTGACCCCTTCGGCCGCCTCGGCCTTGCTCACCTTAATCCTGGTTTTTTTTACTTTTGTTTTTTTTGGCATAGCTGTTATTTAGAAGGAAGTTTTTTCAAAAGCCCTTTCAGTTTTTTCGCGAAAAATATCTCGGTCAATCTCACCGGCTCTTGCCGGCCGGGTATATACAATATGCTTACCGGAACCCCCGGTTCTTCATACTTGTTTTTCAAAGCAATCGCCGCCGGATAATCGGCAAGTGTTGTATCGGCCTTAATTGCTAAGACACCTTTTTGCTCGATTAGTTTGGCAATGTCTTTGCGGCGGTAAACTATTTTGTCCACCACTTCGCAGTTCCAGCACCAGTCCGCGGTAAACTTAATCAGAACGGGTCTTCCCTCGGCCCTGGCGGTTTCTATCGCAGCGGCATCGTACTTTTGCCATTGAATAAGTTCGGCGGCTGGTGCAGGCAAAAACGCCCATCCTGCCGTAACTGCTAAAACTATGGCGATGATTCTTATGAGCCATTTGCGTGATAGTTTAGTATTGTATGTTACCCAGCCGCCCCACATCCAAACGCAAAACCCGAGCACCACCGCAAAATACAGGACGCTCATTCTGCGTGCTTCGGGCAGCGCTGCAATAAGTTTTACTGCGATAATCAGGAGAACAAATCCAATCCCCTGCTTAAATAATTCCATCCACCGTCCCGCCTTAGGCAAGCGATTCAATAAGCCGGGCATTGAAGTTAGTATTGCGTAAGGGACCGCCATGCCGAGTCCGATTACCATAATTGCAAAAGTGCCCAAAGGCAAGCGTTGTCCCTGTGCCCAGGCAAAGGCGGCCGTCAAAATTGCAAAGCTGCAAGGCGTACTCAATATAGCCGCCAAAAAACCCATTCCGACAGCTCCGGGATAGCCCTTACCGGAGCCGGATTTGCCTGCAATCGAAGACGGGACCGTAATCGTAAAGACGCCGAACATAAATAATGCCAGCACTACCAGCAAAAGTGCCATCACCGCAACAAAGACTGGATTGCGAAATTGGTCACCCCACTGCAGCGCCGTGCTATAAAAGACTTGCAAAATAATATTTGCCGCCGCAAGGCAGGCGAAGAACAGCAATATCCCAAGACAAAAGGCAAGACCCATCGCTGCCGATTGCTTTCTGCCTGCCTTTGCCTGCTCGACGATGCGCATCACGATAATAGGCAATACCGGCCAGACACAAGGCATAATATTGAGAGACAGGCCGGCCAAAAACGCCAAACCAAGGGCAAACCAAACCGAATAACGCGGCCCGGTAACTACTTTGGCTGCACCGCCGGCTGCTTCAAAACTAATCTGGTCCCAGGAATCGCTCTGACTCAGATCAATTCTTGTACGCAGTGTTTTCTCAAACGGCCGCAGGCAAATTATAGCCGTGCAAGCCTGGCCGGAAATTTTGACCTCAACACGACCGGTAGGCTTAGTTGGAACTTTGGCTGTTTTGATTGGCACAAAGACGGTGAAATGGCCGGCGTAAACCTCGACTTTGCCGTCTACGGAGTCTGTGAAGATTTCCCATTTCGGGAAGATTGCTTCGCCAAAACCAAAATCATCGGATTTAGCTTCAACCTTCAGCTCAAACCCGGGAGCAGGCGTAGTTTCCGGCTTTGCATAATAGTGAAGGTCATCAGTCCCCTCGAATATGACGGCTATACCTTTTTGCCCATCCATTCGAGCGGGCCCAATGCGCGCAGACGAAAACTCCTTTTCGTATCTTGCCAGCTCAACGGGCGCTGTAGAAGCTGACCCACTTGCGTTTTCACCCCACGCACCCCCAGTGACTGCAAAAACCAAAACTACCCAAAATATCGCAGCAGATTTTTCCCGCATAGACAAATTAGAGGTAATTGGAATAAAGATAATGTTAACTTTGCGACGGCCCTTGCTGTTCCTTCGACGGTGCTCAGGACAAGTCTTCCTGCTCGGGATTTGGCTGCTCGTCTCTGGCTTGCTCGGCAGCTAACAAATCGGAAACCGTAGGCTTGTCCAGCTCGCCGCCTTCGAGAATCACTTCGACGTCATCGGCATCGAGAGTTTCGTACTTCAGCAGTGCCTTTGCTATTCGTTCGAGCTTATCCTTGTTTGACTCTATCAATTCCTTCGCTTTTTTATATGCCTCATCGGTAATTCTTTTTATTTCCTTATCGATTGCTTCGGCTGTTTTTTCCGAATATTCCTTCTCGCCCGGCATCACATACATCATATCCTTAAGCCCCGCATCCGGCCCGTAACTAATCAGCCCAAGCTCATCACTCATACCCCAGGTCAAAATCATTTGCTTTGCAATATTGGTGGCCTGTTGAATATCCGATTGTGCGCCGCTGGATATATCATCGCAAAATATCTCTTCTGCGATTCGCCCACCGAAACACACCTGCAAAAGCGCCATACAATATCTCTTTGTATAATGCAAACGGTCCTTTTCGGGCAGAGCAAAGGTCGCCCCACCGTAAGGCCCTCGAGGGATGATGCTGACTTTATGCAGAGGGTCGGCCTCTTTGAGCACAGATTGTATGAATGCATGCCCGGCCTCATGATAAGCGGTAATTTTTTTGTCATACTCATCGATGACCCTGCTTTTTTTGGCCCTTCCCCATCGCACCTTGTCCCGTGCCTCTTCCAAATCAGCCGTCTCGACGGAGTCTTTATTGGCCATAGTCGCAGCCAGCGCCGCCTCATTGATAATAGCTGCCAGGTCGGCACCGGTAAACATAGGTGTGCCGCGCGCCAGTCTTTCCAGGTCGGCATCAGACGCTAATTTTATTTTCTTTGCGTGGACCTTCAAAATATCAACTCGGCCCTTCAAGTCCGGCAGTGGCACAAAAATTTGCCTGTCGAATCTTCCCGGCCTGGTCAACGCATGGTCTAAAATATCGCCCCGGTTCGTCGCTGCAATCACTATTACCTGGTCATCCGTATCAAAGCCGTCCATTTCAACTAAAATCGCATTCAGTGTTTGTTCACGCTCGTCGTGCCCGCCACCGACATAACCGGCGCCGCGTTTTCGCCCAATCGCATCAACCTCATCAAGGAATATGATGCAGGGCGAATTGTCCTTGGCCTGCTTGAAGAGGTCTCGCACCCGCGATGCCCCGACCCCAACAAACATCTCTACGAAATCGCTGCCTGATATACTAAAGAAGGGGACATCGGCCTGGCCGGCTATGGCCTTCGCAAGTAACGTCTTCCCGCAGCCGGGCGGGCCTACAAGTAAAACCCCGCGCGGAATGCGGCCGCCCAGCCGCTGGAATTTTTTCGGGTTTTTGAGAAATTCGATTATCTCAGCTACTTCTTCCTTTGCTTCCTCGACACCGGCCACGTCCTTAAATGTAATCTTGACCCGGTCTTTGTCCTGTAAGCGATGCTTGCTTCGACCAAACGACATCAGCATTCCGCCGGCTCCGCCGCGAAGATTCCGCGCAAAGAGAAAATAGAAGATTCCCACCAATATAAGCAGCGGCAAGACCCACTGTATCAGCATAATAAGCCAGATGCGCTGCTTGGCAACTTTCACCTCTATCCCGCTTTCCTCCTTTTCCTTCAATATCTCGCCAAGCCGCTTACCCAACACCTCAGAATCGTAATTTACCGCGAACGAATCCGGCGCTTTTTTGTCCCTCCTGGGGATACCCGGCTTAAACTTACCTGTAATCTCAGTCTCGCGAATTTCGATACTTTTGATTTCGTCATTTTTGAGATGTTCTATGAAACCATCCCAGCTGATATCGACACTAGTTGCAAGCAATTGCTGGAGCATCATCCAGCCGGTCAACAGCACAAGTCCAATTATAAGGTAGGTAAACGGCCCCCGCTTATATCGCGGCAACGGCGGCTTTTTGCCTCTCTGGCCTCGTGGACCGGGACGTGGTTGAGTCGGTTTTTTGTCTTGACCGCTACTCATAATTTAGCATCCCTCATCTCGCTTCACGAGGCGCGCTTCACGCTTCTTACCATTCTTTTTCCATTAATTCTACGATTTTTCTTGCCAGATTGTTTGCGGCAAGGGCTGAGGCATAGTTGAAGCCCTGATTTTGCCACTCCGAAAAGCTGGCTGAGGCAGCGACCGACCGGCTGTCTATCAGCAGCTCTCCCGTCTTTAGATTTTTCCAATTAACGACCGCCCGCAGTTCCACCTCTTTTTCCAGTGCCCTGCCGGTTTCTCGCTCGCTGGTAAGCACTAATTCACCAATCCCGACAATTTGTCCGCTTATTAGTGTGTCAGCGCGGTCTCTGCTGGAGATTATCTTATATGGCGTATCTGCCTCTATACGTTTTGCCAGGGCATCGCTCAATTCGTACTCCACTTCCCGCCAGAAGCTCTTGTTGTCAAACATTTCCACGTAAACGCTTCGAACATCTTGAGGAAACAGGGATTCGTTGGAATAGCCGCTCATTCGCCCACATCCGCAAAAACCCGGGCAGAGCGAAACAACTAAACCTAAAGAAATTGCAAAAACAAAACGCTGATTTTTCACTTTCCTTTTTGAATTTTTATTTGTCATTTTGCTTTTCGATTTCTAATTCTTGATTTATCTTTTTTCTTGCCATTTTTGCAGCGGAACTGTCCGGCCAATTATCCAGGACCATCTGGTAATATAAATTAGCCGACTGTTCGTTACCGGTTTTTTGATAATACCGGCCGATACTAAAATGCTTATAGGCCAGCTGCTCATTTATTTGTTTGAGTCTCCCGTCAACATCAATTTTTGCAGCATCTTCAGGATGCCGCAATCTGAAATTTTCGTAATAGCTCTTTGCGCTAATCAGATTCGAGGCATCATACTTCGGGCCTCTATATGCAGCGTGCTTGCACCGCGCCATACTCAGCAGTGCGTCTCTGTCCATTGTGCCTGTGGGCCATCGCGATAGAATTTCCGACCATTTATGATATGCTTCGTTGAACTTTGCTCTATTTTCATAACTTTCAGCCACTGCCACAGCGGCTTTTTTCGCAATTGGCGCATCGCCGGCACTATCACTAATCCCTTCCATAATTTTGACGCCCGAAGCGTATCCTTTCATTTTGAAGATGCCGAGCACGGGTATTCTCTGGCCGGCTAAAAAAGCCGTGGCTATGGCAAACTTCCTGTCCAGGGCCGCCTCATAAAGCTCGCTTTCGGGATATTGTCTGAGAAACTTATCATAAGCCCTGACGGCCCTGGTGAATTTTCCTTTAGAAAACATCATCTCTGCCTTGATAAAGGCATCCAAATCAGGCCCGGCAATTTCCGGAAAGTCTTTTTTAAGTTTATCAAATGCCCTGCCCGCTTGCTCGGTTTGGCCCGTACCGACCAATTTTTTTATTTGAGCGACTGCCAGCAGATATTTATCCTTGCTTTCAGGCGATACGGGCTTGAAGTCCTGCCCTTTCTCGAGCCGCCAGGTCTCCCCCCCGACAACCGGCAAAGCCGACAGCAGCAATATTACGGCTAATACTATTACAAATCGCATTTTATATTTGAGCATAATCCGGCTCCACCACCATTGGTAATTTTACAATAATCAATAACCATTACATTATACCCGTTTTTGGAACCATTGCAACCCCACAACTTAAAATATAGTATCGGCTGATTTTCCCCTAAAATTGCAATTTTACCCTACTTTCGGCTTCGCTCAGGATTGGCAATTTGCAATTGGGTCCCTCCACTTCGGTCGGGACAGATTTTGGGGTTGCCGGCCAACCGCCAAAATCTGGTTTGAGGGGAAAAGAAAAAGGGCTGCAAGCAACTTGCTCACAGCCCTTT
>Ga0114919_10002907_pt1 | contig 13859 bp, 14 predicted proteins | sample BlataG_FD_88682 | JGI IMG/M metagenome (GOLD analysis project Ga0114919, IMG submission 88682) | Deep subsurface microbial communities from Black Sea to uncover new lineages of life (NeLLi) - Black_00105 metaG | ecosystem: Environmental > Aquatic > Marine > Oceanic > Sediment | place: Atlantic... | reverse complement strand
GCCGTCCGGACGGCGGAGGAGTTGTGGGCCGGGCGCAGCCCGCGGCCCCATTTCGTGCAAGCCGACGCGCAGCGCTTGCCGATCGAGACCGGCAGCGTGGACGTGATTCTGAATTGTGAATCCGCCCTGCACTACCCCGATAAACACACGTTTCTGCGCGAGTGCCGGCGACTGCTCAAGCCCGGCGGGCACCTGTGTCTAGGCGACATCACGACCGGCACGCCGCGCCTCTGGGGGCTGCTGACGCGCCACGCCCGACCACGGGTATACTTGTGGTCCGCGAAGCAATACCGGGCCGCGTTTGCCGTCGTCGGGCTCGAGCTGCTGGACCACGAGGAGGCGTCGGCACGCGTTGCCGCGGCCCTGCGTGCCGGCGCCCGCGAGATCTCCACGGCGGACTTCCCGGACGTGCCGGACATTCGGCGCCGGGTCCTGTTTCTGCGTGTGCTAGACTTTCTGCTGCGGCATCGGGCATTAACCTACGACCTGTTCACGGTTCGGGCCGGTCGGCCGGGAGGTGCGTGAGACTTTCGCCAGCCGCGGGTCGTCCGAGGTTGCTGCTTAGCCCCTGGAACAGGCCGCCGCGAATCGCTATACTGGTAGAGAGCGGAACTATCTCTGGAGGCGCGATCCTTGATCGCACGGCGACGTACATGACGGGTTGTAATTGCCGCCCTGGTTCAGGGCGGGTTACGTTCCTGGATCGTCCGCGATTCGGGCGCCTAGCGCGCCCGGCACGCCGTGCGCGCATCCCCGTCGCTTCTGCCGTAATCACCCTCGCCAACCGAATCCACCCTGCGGTAATTCTCGTCCACAGGTGCGCTGCGCCGTGCCGGCGGCCCCGCCCCAATAGTCGTTTAGCGATAGATCACTGTCTCAGCACTGCGAGAAGGAGACCCCGGCCGTGAAGAAACCGAGAGACTTTTTCGCCTCCCGCGTCGGCATCATTGTCGTGGGCCTGGTGCTGGGAGGCCTGGCGGCGACGCTACAAAAACTGGGCAACCCGCCCAATATGGGCATCTGCGTCGCCTGCTTCACCCGCGACATCGCCGGAGCGCTGGGGCTGCACCGGGCGGGGATCGTGCAGTACCTGCGCCCGGAGATCCCGGCGTTCTGCCTGGGCGCGTTCGTTGCGGCACTGGCGTTCCGCGAATTCCGCCCGCGAACCGGCTCCGCCCCGGTCGTGCGGTTCCTGCTGGGTATGTTCGCAATGATTGGGGCGCTGATCTTCCTCGGCTGCCCGTGGCGGGCCATGCTGCGCCTGGCCGGCGGGGACTGGAACGCCATCCTGGGCATCGTCGGTCTCGGGGTCGGCATCGCCATCGGGGTGCAATTCCTGAAGATGGGCTTCAGCCTGGGCCGATCCTTTCCCACGCGAACACTGGCCGGGCTGGCCATGCCGTTCGTGATGGTCGTACTGCTGCTGCTGGCAGTCCTGTATCCGCATTTTGGCGCGGAAGGGAAAGCGGCCCTATTCCGCAGCACCAAAGGACCAGGAGCGATGGCGGCACCCGTCGTGCTCTCGATCATCGTCGGCCTGATCATCGGCTTCCTCGCCCAGCGGACGCGCTTCTGCACGGTCGGCGGCATCCGCGACGTGATCCTGATGCGCGACTTCCACCTGCTCAGCGGCGTGGCGGCGTTCCTGGTCGCGGCGTTTGTAATGAATCTGATCTATCGGCAGTTCCACGCCGGGTTCGAAGGCCAGCCGGCGGCACACACGACGCAGTGGCTCAACTTCGCCGGCATGGCGCTGGCCGGACTTTCGTTCACGCTGGCCGGGGGCTGCCCCGGGCGACAGGTGTTCCTGTCCGGCGAGGGCGACGGTGATGCGGCCGTCTTCGTATTCGGCATGCTCACCGGCGCTGCCGTCGCGCACAACTTCGTGATGGTGGGCGCCGCGCCAAACGCGCCCTACATCGTCGTGATTGGCCTGATCGTTGTGGGCGTCATCGGATTCGTAGGCCGCGAAAAGCTGGCCCTCGCGAGGTGATAACATGGCTGAAACCGTAGACGCACGCGGGCTGTCCTGCCCGCAACCGGTTATCCTGACACGCAACGCGCTGCAAAAGACCAGCGGCGGCGAAGTGCTCGTCCTGGTAGACACCATGACCCAGGTGCACAATTGCACCCGCGCCGCCGAGAAGCTCGGTTGGCAGGCCAGCTACGCGGACAAGGGCGAGGCCTTTGAGCTGACGTTGCGGAAGTAACTGCTTCAATGCCCGACGAACTATGATCTACCTCGACAACGCCGCGACATCCTGGCCCAAGCCGGACTGTGTGCACGAGGCTATGCTGCGCTACATGCGCGACGTGGGCGCGAATCCCGGTCGCAGCGGCCACCGCCTGGCCAACGAGGCCGAACGTATCCGGCTCGATGCGCGCGAGGCGCTCGCCGAACTGTTCGGCGCGACGAACCCCATGCGCGTGATCTTCACGCACAACGCCACCACCGCGCTGAACCTCGTGATTCGCGGCCTGCTGCCGCCCGGCGCGCACGCCGTCACGACCGGCATGGAGCACAACGCGGTCATGCGTCCCCTGCGGGCGCTCGAGCAGCAGGGCGTGTCGCTCAGCGTGGTGCCCTGCCGACCAGACGGCACACTGGAGCCGGAAGCACTCGGCGAGCACATCCGCCCGGCGACCCGCCTCATCGTCGCCAACCAGGCGTCGAACGTGTGCGGCACGGTTTTGCCGATCCGCGAGATGGGTGCCGTGGCTCGGCAGCACGGCATCCCGTTTCTGGTTGATGTGGCGCAGACCGGCGGTTGCCGGCCGATCGACGTGCGGGTCGACAGCATCGACCTGCTGGCCTTCAGCGGGCACAAGGGGCTGCTCGGGCCGACCGGCACAGGCGGGTTGGCCATCCACGACGATTTCGATATCGATCTGCTCCCGCCGCTAGTCTGCGGCGGCACGGGCAGCCAATCCGAGCATGAGCAGCAACCCGATTTTCTGCCGGACAAGTATGAGGGGGGCACGCCCAACATCGTGGGCATCGCCGGTCTGGCGGCAGGCGTGCGCTACGTGCTCGACCGCGGTGTAGATCGGATCTCTGAGCACGAGCGGGCGTTGACCCAGCGGCTGATCGACGGCCTGAGCAGCATCGCCGGGCTGCGGCTGGTCGGCACGCGCGATGCGAGTCGTCAGACCGCGGTGGTATCGTTCGCAATCGACGGTCAGTCCGTCGGCGAGATTGCGCGCGTGCTCGACGAACGGTTCGGCATCATGTGTCGACCGGGGCTACACTGTGCCCCGCGTGCCCACCGGACACTGGGTACGCTGCCGGAGGGCACGATCCGTCTCTCTCCGGGACCGTTCAGCACGGAGCATGAGATTGATCAGGCCGTCGAGGCCGTCGCCCGTTTGGCAGGTGCAGGATAGAATGGCGAAGTTCGCGGTTATCCTGGTACACAGCACCAGCCACGCGATCCAAGCCGAACGCCTGCTCAAACGGGCCGGTCTGGCGGTCAAATTGATCCCCACGCCACGCCATCTGAGCAGCGACTGCGGCTCGGCGGTGCGGATCGCCGCGGACGACCGCACCCGTGGTGAACAGGTGCTCAACGAAGCGCGTGTGCTGATCGACCGGATCGAACGATTAGATGAATGAGGGTCTAGTGTGGCTTCCGCAAAGCCAATAATTCGACTGACGCAGATGACCAAGGCCGCCGGCTGAGCCTCCAAGACGGCGCCCGAGGCGCTGGCGCAGGTTCTGCGTCCCTTGGCAGCCATGTTCCCGGCCGAGCGTTTTCCGCGACTTCTGGCCGGGCTGGGCTCGGTCTACGACGACGCGGCCGTGTACAAGCTCACCGACGAGCTGGCCCTCGTTGCCACGCTCGACTTCTTCACGCCGATTGTGGACGACCCGTATCAGTTCGGCGCCATCGCCGCCGCCAACGCCTTTAGCGACGTCTACGCCATGGGCGGACAGGTGGTCCTCGCGCTGAACATCTCGTGCCTGTCCGAATGTCTGCCGCCGGAGATCATCGCCGAGATCCTCCGCGGCGGGGCCGACAAGGTGGCCGAGGCGGGCGGCGTGCTCGTGGGCGGCCACTCGATCGATGACAAAGAGCCCAAGTACGGCCTGGTCGCGCTGGGGTTCGTGCACCCCGACCGCGTGCTGACCAAGGCCGGCGCCCAACCCGGTGACGCGCTCGTGCTGACCAAACCGCTGGGCGTCGGAATCGTCACCACCGTGTTGAAGGCAGGTCAGGCTAAACCCGCGCACGTTGACGCCTCGGTCGCGTCGATGCTCAAGCTGAACCGCGTGGCGGCGGAGCTGCTGCAACAAGGCACTACCCACGCGTGCACCGACGTGACCGGCTTCGCGCTGCTCGGCCATGCCTGGGAGATGGCCGAGCCGAGCGGTGTGCAACTGCGCATCTGTGCCGGGAAGATCCCGTTCGTGCCGGGCGCCGCAGATTACGCCGACATGTGGCTCTTTCCCGCCGGAACGGCGAACAACCAACACGCCTATCGCGACCACGTCGGCTTCGACCCGGACGTCCCGGAGGAGATCCAGCAGCTACTCTACACGCCGGAAACCTCCGGCGGGCTGCTCGCCGCAATTCCGCCGGAGGAACTCGACGCCCTGAAAGCCCGATTCGCAGCGGCCAACGAACCGCTGTGGGTCATCGGCGAGGTGGTCACCGGCACTGGTATCGAGGTATCAATGTAGCGTCGGACGTCTCAGTCCGACGTTTCGCAGCACCTGGGTGCGTGGCACAGTCTGACGAAGTCGGGCCGTGGGGTTCGTCGGGGGGCGTTCGCACTTCGATTCGGTCCCCCACCCTGGAAGGGTGGGGCACCCATGCTGGACCCAACAAGAGACCCTTCGCTCCACTCGGGGTGACCATGAGCAATCCGGGCGGGCGAGTTTCCGCGGCCGAGCGTTGATCGACCGGCGGGTCTTCGCGATAATCCCGTCCTGTAACGTCGGCCGGTGGGAAGCGGTCGCGGGTCGGCGTCACGAGAGGGTCCCATGCCGGACGAGAAGACCATCGTCGTCATCGCCTCGTTTGCGCTTTACACGTTGGTGATCGTGGCGATAGGGCTCTATTCGGCCCGTTTCGCGCGCCGCAGCGACGAAGACTTCTTTCTGGCCGGCCGTTCGCTGGGGCCGTGGGTGGGTGCCCTGTCGGCGTCGGCGTCGAGCGAATCGGGCTGGGTCACACTCGGCCTGGTCGGCATCGCCTTCGCCCACGGCGTGGAGGCCTACTGGGTCATTCCAGGGTGCCTGATCGGCTATCTATTCAACTGGTTCGTACTCGCCGGTCGGTTGAACTATCACGCTCGCGTTCTCAACGCGGTGACGCTGCCCGATTTCTTCGCCTTCAACTTCCGCGAGCGTGTGCCGATCCTGCGCATCGTGTCGGTCATTGTGATCGTGGTGGCCATGCTGGCCTACGTGGCGGCACAGCTTGCCGCGGCGGGCAAGGCGTTCGATGCCGCGTTCGGTGGGCTGACCTACACGCTGGGCGTCTTTCTCGGGGCGGGGATTGTGCTGTTGTATACGGTCAGCGGCGGCTTCCGGGCCGTGTGCTGGACCGACTTCCTGCAAGCCCTGCTGATGGTCGGAACGCTGGTCGTGTTCCCGATCTACCTGCTGGCGAGCCACGGGGGCTACGCGTTCATCAACCAGCAGTTGACCAACGTCACCCCCGAGGGCGGAGAGGCCGGCGACCTGCTGGACTTTACCCGCAACGTCGCGACGCCGGCGCTGATCGGGTTTCTACTGGGCAGTCACGCGCTGGGCATCAACTTCGGCTATCCCGGCATGCCGCACGTGCTGGTCCGTTTCATGGCGCTCAAGGAACGCAAGCACGCGCGCGTCGGCGGCGTGATCGCGTTCGTCTGGGGCTTGTTCGTGTACTGGGGTGCCGTGACCGTCGGGCTGTTCGCCCGGGCGATGGCGGCCCAGCACGCCGCTGACGTCGAGGCCGGGCTGAACGCGGCGACCGGCCATTGGACGAGCGCCATCGTTGCCGACGGTGAAGTCGGTCTGGTGGTCTCGGCGATGCACCTCCTGCCCGGCGTGCTCTCGGGATTCGTGCTGGCTGCCGTTTTGGCCGCGATTTGCTCGACGGCCGACAGTCAGTTGGTCGTGGCCGCGAGTTCCGCCGCCAACGACCTCTACGTGCGTTTCGTACGCAAAGGCGAGCCCGGTGCTCACCCTTGGGTCAACCGGGCGTTCGTCGCCGCGCTCGGCATCGTCGCCGTGCTGCTGGTCTTCGAGAACCGCGTCAATGTTTACAAGACCGTGCTGACCTACGGGTGGGCGATGCTCGGGGCGGCGTTCGGCCCGCAGGTGATTCTGGCCCTGCTCTGGAGACGTGCGTCGTGGGCCGGCTGCGTGGCCGGGATGCTCGTCGGATTTCTCATCGTCATCATCTGGCCGAGCGTCTACAGCGCGAGCGTGCTTGGAGAGGTGTGGCCGAGCTGGTTTGAAAACGGTCAGCCGATCGTCGAGATCTACAACCTGCCGCTGGCGTTTGTGCTCGCGCTGATCGTCAATGTTGTTGTAAGCCTGCTGTGGCCGCGGTCGGCGACCTCCGCCGCCCAAGCGCCACCGGCAGCGGACCAGCAAGCGTAGTGTTCCGTCAGCCATCGATTGACGGGTAGTGCGGGCGTCTCGCCCGCAGTGAGGAAACCATTCAAGCGGGCGAGACGCCCGCACTACCCAGCGTTTGATGGTTGACGGGGTAGTAGCCCCGTGCTCGCTGATTGCGGGGTCGAAGGCACTTGTAGTATCATATTCCACCGGAACGGCTTGACCTGAACTAGGCCCGGCAGAGGACCTGCGCGAGGCCGATGAGCAAGAAAACCTACACCACGGCCCTCGTGCTGATCCCGCCGGAGGACTGCTGGGAGCCCATTCAGAAGATACGCCGGCTGCACGACCGCAAGCTCCGCCGCTGGATGCCACACATCATGCTGATCTACCCGTTCCGACCGCGGGAAACCTTCGACGAGCTGGCCCCGCGGATGGCGGAGGTCTGCCGGCCTTTCGCCCCCATCGACCTGCGTCTGGCAGAGTTCCGGTACTTCCACCACCGCGGGCCGAGCTACACCGTCTGGCTGCTCCCCGAACCCGCGGAGGCGTTGGTGCAACTCCAGGCGGCGTTGCAGAACGTCGTCCCGGATTGCGACGAGGTCTCCCATTACACCCACGGCTTCACGCCGCACCTGAGCGTCGGCCAGGCCCGCGGGTACGAAACCATGTCGGCCCTGAAGCGGACGCTTCAGGTATACTGGGAACCGCTTTCGTTCGCGGCCCGCGAGATCAGCCTGCTCTGGCGCGGCGAGCCGCCGGACGACGTGTTCCGGGTGGACCGCACCATCGCTTTGGAGGGACAGTCAGGCGGGCCAGACCCAGACCACGCGTCATGAACCGCTACGAAACAGCCGCCATCTTCGATCTGGACGGGGTCCTCACCGACACCGCCGAGCTGCACTATCAGAGTTGGCAGTGGATCGCCGACGAGCTAGGGCTGCCCTTCGGTCGGCAGGCGAATGAGGCGTTGCGGGGACTAAGCCGCGAGGAGAGCCTCGTGCGGGTGCTGGGGGCGCGGGCCGGTGATTTCACCGACGAGCAGCAACACGAGATTGCCGAGCGCAAGAACTCCGATTACTGCCGCCGGGTCGCGCGGATGACCCCGGCCGACTTGTTCCCCGGTGCGCGCGAGCTGTTGGAGCAGTTGCGTGCGCGCGGCGTCGGGATCGCGGTGGCCTCTTCCAGCCGCAACGCGCGTACTGTGGTGGATCGGCTGCAAATCCGCCCGTTGCTGGACGTCTTGGTGGACGGCAACGACGCACCGCGCTCGAAGCCGGATCCGCAGGTGTTTCTGCTGGCGGCCGAGCGCTTGGGCGTTCCCGCGGCGCGCTGTGTGGTGGTGGAAGACGCCGCCAGCGGGATAGAGGCCGCCCGTGCCGCCGGCATGAGAGTCATCGGCATCGGCCCGCCGGAGCGCGTCGGCCACGCGCACTGTGTGACTGGGCAACTCGCGGACCTGAACGCCGACGTGCTCATCGCGCTGCTGAACGGCTAGACCGCATCTCCTCTCGGATCCCCATCTGTCATCGCATCCCCACCAAGAGCGGTCGGAACTGCACCTTGGGGGACGGCCCCGGCTCCCATAGCCGACAGATTCAAGAAAGCGCGTGAACTGCCGGCAGCGTTGTCACCTTAGACCTTGCCGGGCCGTGTGGCTCGGTCGCTTGTTCGAGGCGGCCACCGCCGGCCGAGGAGCCGTTGTGGCTCCACGGGGCGGGGCGCCCCGGCAGGCGGAATGACAGCCTCACTACTAATTGCCTGGAGGAAGTGAAATGTTTACGCGACAAATGCCGGCCGGACCAGTCCAAGGCACCATCCGTCTGCGGGTGAGATTTGTTCACTGGGCTTGCGTGCTCGGCGTCCTGGGCGCGGCTGCGTCCGCCCGGGGGGACAACCATCCACCGGGCCTGGATAATGTAACCGCTTCACAACGTTGGGGTCCGCCCGGCCTCGTAGATGTGTACTACGATCTGACGGACGTCGAGGGGGACCCGTGCACGGTGACGATCGCCGTCAGCGACGACGGCGGGAGCACCTGGTCGATCGATCCGTTTGCCGTTTGGGGCGATGTCGGCGAGGACATCGAGCCGGGCGCGAACAAGCACATCGTATGGAACCCAGCCGCGGACATCCCCGGCCAAACGGGCGACGACTTCGTCGTGCGCGTCACCGCGGATGACGGCCAGGGCTGGGACAGCACCACGCGAGTCAGCTACACCTCCAGCGGTGGTCAGCCCAACGGCCCCTGTATCTACCCTGCCATCTCGGCGGACGGGCACTACGTGGTCTTCCAAAGCAGTGCTTCCAACATCGTGCCGGGCGGCAGCTACGGGCAGGACATTTTCCTCCGCGACCTGTGGACCGAGCAGACGACACAGGTGAGCGTCAATTCGTCCGGCGATCCGGGGAACAGCTCCAGTGTGGGTCCGGCGATCTCGGCCGACGGCCAGACCATCGGGTTCTCGAGTGTCGCCACTAATCTGGTCGAAGGCGATACGAATGAGATGATGGACGTGTTTGTCCACGAGCCCGCCTCTGGCGAGACGCTGCGCGTCAGCGTGAGTTCGTCGGGCGCCCAGGGCAACAAACACAGTAGCTGGGTTTCGAACTATAACGTTCGCACGATTTCCGCGGACGGGCGCTTCGTGGCGTTCGAGAGCTGCGCCACCAACCTGGTCGATGGCGACACAAACTACCACAACGACATCTTCGTCCACGACCGGACGACCGGCGAAACCACGCGTGTCAGCGTCTCCTCGGACGGAGAGCAGGCCAACTGTTATTCCCACACGCCTTCCATCTCGGCGGACGGATGGCACGTGGCGTTCACTAGCATGGCTGACAACCTGGTTCCGAATGACACGAACGTCCATATGGACATCTTTGTTCACGACCGGGCCACGGGCGAGACCGTGCGGGTCAACGTCACCTCAGACGGCGAAGAGGCCAACTTCCAGGGCGAGGCGCCCTCCATCTCAGCAGACGGGCGTTTCGTGGCGTTCCACAGCGACGCCACCAATCTGGTGCCCGGGGATACAAACGAGAAGCGCGATGTCTTCGTTCACGACCGGGCGACCGGCGAAACCACGCGTGTCAGCGTCAGCTCGACGGGCGAACAGGCTAATGCGGGCGCCTCCTTCCCCGCAATCTCGGGCGATGGGCGTTACGTGGCGTTCGACAGCGTTGCCGACAACCTCGTACCGGACGACGAGTGCTGCGTGGACGTATTCGTCCACGACCGTCTGACCGGTGAAACTATAAGGGTCAGTGTCAATTCGGCTGGCGAAGGGGGTACCGGCGGGCACAGCCGTCACCCGTGCATTACTCCCGACGGGCGCTTCGTGGCCTACCACAGCCTCGCGACCAACCTGGTCCCGGACGACACGAACGACACGACGGATGTTTTCCTCTATGACCGCCTGGCCTGGCATATTGTCAGCGGTGACTCGAACCTGTTCACCATCGCCAGCCGCAGCACCGGTGTAGGTGCCGAAGCCGAACCGATCGGTCTGCAGCCGGTTCCGGCGCCGTAACCAGCCCGCGGCCTATCGCACGGCACGGGTGCCCCATTCCTTTCGAAGAAAGGGGTGGGGTATTCCCGCGCGTTGATGAATCGGCACCCGTGCGTCCACTTGTCGAGCGCCCCTGTCGGACTTGGACTTGCCGGCTGAGGCTCTATAATCCGGCCATGTTTCGCGCTCGTCGGCTGAAGAGCCTGCCTGGGATCGGCCTCGCGTGCCTGCTCGCGGTGTCGCTGGTGGCGTGTCAGTCTTCCTCGCGCAAGGAGCTTGCCTCGCCCAACCCGCTGGAGCGAGCGCTGGCGGCGGTCCGGCTGGCCGAGGCGGGCGACGCCGGCGCCGTGCACGAGCTCGTCGGTCTGCTCGAGGATTCCGACCGGGCGGTACGCATGTACGCCATCCTGGCCTTGGCGCGCCTGACTGGCGAGGATTACGGTTACAAGTACTATGGCGGTGACCTGGAGCGGGCGGTGGCGGTTCGCCGCTGGCGCGACGCCTTGCGAACCGGGGAGGTCGTCGTCCAGCCCCGGGCGACGGTACCGGAAGGCGAGCCCGACACCCCCGAGCCGAACGATCCGGCGGTCAGCGCGCCGACGGCCGCCGATCAGGAGAGGGCAAGCGGTTCGCCATGAGTGAGTCTGGCGCCCTGGAACTTGAACTGCCCAGCGACCCGGAGATGCTCCCCGAGGTTCGCGAGCAGTTTCGCCAATGGGCCCTGCCCCACGGCTGGACCGAAGACCAGGTCGCCGACATGGTCCTGGCCATCGACGAGGCCTTGACGAACGTGATCCGGCACGGTTACGGCGGCGAGGCCGGTCACATGATCCTCGTATCCGTCCGGGCGTTGGACGACCCCGTCCGTGGCCCCGGGCTGGAGGTGCGGATCCGCGATCGCGGCAAGCAAGTGGATCCCGGGACGATCCGCGGTCGCGACCTGGAGGACATGCGCCCCGGCGGACTCGGCGTCCACATCATCCAGAGCGTGATGGACTCGGCGGAGTACTCTTGCGTCCCCGGTGGCGGAATGCAGTTGGTTATGCGAAAGTACCAGCAACCGCCACCGGCGACCGGCACTGACTCACGAAATGAGCAATCATGAGGGACGAAAGCCCCACACTCGAGATCAGCACCATCCCCGATGAGCGTTGCCCCGTGGTCCGGCTCAAGGGCGACGTCGATCTGCGTACCTCCCCCGATCTGCGTGAACGCCTGCTCCAACTTGTCGAGCAACGCCCGGAACGCGTGATCCTCGATTTGGCCGGCGTGGGTTACATGGATTCTTCCGGCGTGGGCACCATGGTGGAGTTCAAGCGGCACCTCGAGCGTCGCGACGGACAGCTCGTGCTGGCCGGCTTGCAGCCCCGCGTGCGCAGCCTGCTCGAGATCACACGCCTCGACCAGTTCTTCACCATTGCCGCCAATGTCGACGAGGCTCGCGGGGGATGAGCGGCTCTCCGGGCGAGTCAAGTTCGGCCGGCTGGCGGCGACTCCCGGAGGCACTTGGCGCGGGCATTCGCGGTCAACTATCGGGATTGCATCACGCCGTCGTTTACGTGGGGGGGATAGTCGGCCTGTTGGGAGCGGTCGGGCAACGCGCGGGGCGCGCCCTGCTCGGGCGCGGCGGCCGCATCCGGGCCGAGTCGCTGGTCCAGCAGATGGTCCGCGTCGGCGTCCGCAGCATCCCGATCGTGATGCTCGTTCAGGTGTTCATCGGCGTGATCCTGGCGCTGAACCTGGCCCCCACGCTCGAGACCTACGGGCAGCTCGAGCGCGTGGCCGACGTGGTCGCCATCGCCGTCTTCCGCGAGCTCGGCCCGCTGATCACCGCCATCCTGCTGAGCGGGTTTGCCGGGGCCTCGATCGCCGCCGAGCTGGGGGCGATGGTCGAGGGCGAGGAGATCAAAGCCCTGCGGGCCCACGCGCTTGACCCGATTCGCTTCCTGGTGGTGCCGCGCGTCGTCGCGACCGCCACCATGATGGTCGGCCTGACGGTGCTGGCCGACGTGATCGGGGCGCTGGGTGGGTTGCTGACCGCGGTGTTCGTGCTCGATATCAGTGCCTTCACCTACATCGACCTGACGCGTGAGGCAATCGGCCCGGCCGACTACCTCACGGGGCTGGTCAAGGCCGCCGTCTTCGGAACCATCATCGCCAGCCTGGCCTGCTACGAGGGCCTGAACGTGCGCGGTGGGGCCGAAGGGGTGGGCCGCGCGACCACCGTAACCGTGGTCAAGAGCATCGTGGCGCTGATCGCGGCGGACTGCTGCTTTACGGCGGCGTTCTACGTACTGGGGTGGTGACGTGCCGCTGCTGGTCGGCATCGACGAGGCCGGCTACGGCCCGACGCTGGGCCCGCTGGTCGTGGGGGCCACGCTCTGGCGTGTCCAGCCCCGCTGCCTGAAGACCGATTTCTGGGAGCTGCTGCACGAGTGCGTCGCCCGCCGGCTGCGCCAACGTGCACGCGGAAAAACGTCGGACTCGGAGGTCCGACGCTACGGCAACTCACGTGCTAGCAGCTCCCGCGGCAGGAATCCGCCGGGCGGGTCGCGGCTGACCGTCGGCGATTCCAAGACCGTTTTCAATCGTAAGAGCGGACTGCACACCCTCGAACGCCCCGTCCTCGCTTTTGCGAGCGCCGCCGGGGTGAAATGCGACTCGTTGGCCGATTTGCTCGACGGGCTCGGCGTGCAACCGACGCTCGCCGCGGCGGAGGTTCCCTGGTACGGCGACCTGCGTCGTCGCTTGCCGGTCGATCCGGTCCGCTCGAAGGTCCAGTCCGTCGCCGAGCGTCTCAAGTCGCGCCTGCCCGTAGTCGGGATCGCCGGTTGCGACCTGATGGCACAGGTCGTCAGCGAGGACCGCTTCAACCATCGCGTCGCCACCACCCGCAACAAGGCCGCCGTCCTGGTGGAGCACGTGTTATGTTTGCTCCAGCGGGCCGGCGAGCGGGCCGGCGACAGCGACCTGCACGTGTTCGTGGACCGGCTCGGCGGACGCAGCAACTACCGGTCGCTGCTGCTGGCGGCCTTCCCCGAGCGGCACTTGCACGTTCTGGAAGTGTCGGCTCAACGCAGCCGCTATCGACTCGCCTCCGCCCACAACGACTGGTACCTCGAGTTCGCCGTGGACGCCGACCAGCAGCACCTCCCGGTCGCTCTGGCGAGCATGTTAGCCAAGTATGTGCGCGAGTTGCTGATGGAGCGGTTCAACGAGTATTGGCGGCGTTGGCTGCCCGACTTGCGTCCGACGGCGGGGTATTACACCGACGCACGGCGTTTCCTGGCCGACATCCGCTCGGTCGTGGCCCAGGCGGGCATTCCGGCCGAGCGCTTCGTCCGTTCCCGCTGACGGCGGTCCCCGTCCTTGCCGGGAATCCGTAGAATGACTATCAGGAATGAGGTGCCGCGGTTCTCATGGAATCCAGCGTGTCGGTGCCGCGCCCGGACGACGGCGTTCGCAGCGCGTACCGGAGGAAGCGAATGAATCGGTGTCGGCGGTTCGCTCTGGTGGTGCTTGTGGGGGTGTTTGTGCCGACCGCCGCCGCGAACGCACCCTCCGACTGGCCGCCGGAACTGCATGCCGCTCTGGAAACCTATCGCATGGGTGACTACGCGGAGGCGCAGGGTCTGTGTGCGGCGTTGATGTCCGGCACGCGGGACGAGCGTCTCCGTCGCGAAGCCGCGGCCTTGCACGCCATCGCGACCATGCGCATGCCGGCGCGCAACGACCGGCTCGATGGGCGTGCGCGGCTGGCCCAGTTGGCGCGGGAAGACCCGACGCTGTTG
>Ga0114919_10002904_pt1 | contig 13863 bp, 13 predicted proteins | sample BlataG_FD_88682 | JGI IMG/M metagenome (GOLD analysis project Ga0114919, IMG submission 88682) | Deep subsurface microbial communities from Black Sea to uncover new lineages of life (NeLLi) - Black_00105 metaG | ecosystem: Environmental > Aquatic > Marine > Oceanic > Sediment | place: Atlantic... | reverse complement strand
ACTAGTCTAACCCAGGAGTTAAGATCATTAATCGTATTGGCTAAATTTTTAACCGTTCTTAATGAAATTGCTGGAGATTTATCACAGATTTTGTTTAATAATGTTAAAGTATCATAAATTAGTTCTTTATCAGAATTGGCTGGTTGTTCAATAATTCCAAATAATTCACCAGCTGCTTTTTCGTAGCTACCACTTAAAATCAAATCTTCAACTTTTTTCGGGTCTAGAGTTATAAAGGTCAATTTTCAGGGCCTACAATATTGTATTTCTATTATTAAAACAATTATCTTTTTGTTGTTAATGCTTAAAAATGTTTTTCAATATTAACATAAAATTCTGCTATTTTAAAATTAATGAGAAGAGTAATAAAAAAATTAGAATAAATAATTATATTTTTAAGGAAGAGTTTTCATTCATGCAGCTCAATTATGGCAGTTCCGGGTGTAGAAATTCTTTCGCGATATGTGAGAATCCCCTCTGGAACTTCCTTTGTTTTAACTAGCCCTCTTTCGATGTCTTTTTCGGATATATATCCTCTCTCGCCTGCTTCGAATTGCTTTACAATATTCCCATTCATATCTTTAACATCTACTTTTGTTATTGTTCGTTGCTCAACATCAAAAAACACCCTTTTTCCTTCGACTTTATTAACAATAGCTTCAGTGATGATTAAATCTCCACATCTTACCATTCCACGCATTTCTATATTGATCTCAATTAATTTTCCTACTTCTCCTTGCTCTAAGTGGTCTTCAAATAACTTAGTAATTAAGCCTGTTGAGAATAAACCGTGCGCTATTATGCCTTTTAACCCTGCTCGCTCAGCTACAGCATCATTGGTATGGATCGGATTTGTATCACCGGAAGTTTTAGCGTAAGTCCTCAATAATTCCCGAGTGACTCCCTCAAATTGATCTTTTATTACATAACCAACATTATAATCAGAAATTTTTACCATTTTAATACCCTCCTTTTCTAACCCCCGCAGTAATTACGACTTTGCACACGGGTTCTTCATTTTGATTTTTTACGTTTACTAAGAATTTATAGAATAACATCATGTTTTTCTCATTTAGCCATGCATCTTCACATGAACCAGTCAATGATAATTTATCACCAGGTTTGACATCTACACACCCTTCCCAATTATAGATGTTTCCAGTATGCAATAAATACCCTGGATCGAGCATTATTGATCTCGGTTCACCATCTTGCTCTACTCTAAAACCTATAAGTAATTTGTAAACTGCTTTGATTGTGAAATGGTTGGCAAATCCATGGCAGGCTATTACGCCATCTTCTTCAGGGCCTATAAATTTTGGGTCCGTTATTCCATATACTTCAGCAAAGTTCACTAAAGGTTTGTATCTAATAGTAACTTTAACAACTCCAGGAATATCTATTCCCTTAACATTTTTAATCAAAAACTCAGCATTTTTTTTCATTTCTTCGATATCCATGATAAGATCCCATTCTTTTTTCGATCTAGAATTTTTATTATTTTTATTTTAATTTTGAGTAAATTATACTACTATTTGAGGTTATTCATAACGATTGAATTCCTCTCATCTAATTATTTTTGTAAATGTTTTCGTTTCGTATTGGATGTTTGAATCAAAATACTCAATTATTCTTTCGCTGTTAAAGCTACCATTTAATAAATAACAAGGAATTCCGGTTTGGTCAATTAAAGTTAATAAATAAGAATCAATTGGTTTTGATTTTTTAAAAATAGGTTGGTCTAGTCCAATTTTAGTCAATTTCTTGCTTTCTATTAATTTGGAATATTGGAATGTGGTAAGAATTTTAATTAATTCCTCATCACTATTATAGATTCCATCTATATCCTTAACCAAGAAACATTGGTTAAATTGTAATTGATCTGCTACATAATATGCAATTGAATCAGAGGTAACATCCCAATTATGTGGAAGATTATCGTTATTACGGAGATAATTATATGGTAAAAAGATGGAGAAATTTTTATTAGAATCTTGAAATTCTTTTAAATCTTCTATACATTCTAATTCGGGAAATTTTCTTTTTAATTCTATTCCATTCTGGTTCATAGAATAAATAGCCATCCAATGGCTAAGGTCGTCTCCAAGTTTTAATTCATCATCTATTCTTCTAATAAAATTTGCGTATGAACCCCCACCAGGAACAATAATAATTTTCTGTAGAACTTTTTCCTCATATAACTGAGTGAGTTGGGATATGGTAGATTCAATATTAGTTGAATTTTCCAAGATTTTTCCGCCAATTTTGAAAATAGCTTGCTTTTTTTGCATATTGAGCAATCCAATTATAATTGAAAATAAAAAGCTCCCGCCACAGCGAAAGCAGAAGAACTAATATGATCAGGAATCTTTGTTATCTTCTCATAATTTAAAATATTGCTAAATCCCAATTTTAGTAATACTTTTTTTACGAGGAAATCAGCAGATAATCCTGTAAGAACAAAAATAGGGTCGTCGTTAAACTCGGGTAACCGTTTAGTTAGGGCATTTAAGAATTCTTGAATATCATTAGAAATTATTCCAATCTGTTTATCATAAATATATTGTGCGAGTAAATCTAAATTTTTTAATGAAATCGAGTCTAAATCCATACATATCACTCTAGCCAAACGAGCGTAACAATCGTTTAAAGATTTTGAGCGATTATCAGCAGTATTGTTAATATATTCTGTTTCAGAAATGTTCTTTAACACTCTATGAACATCAGAGACAAGCGCAAACTTTTCAAAAGAAATCCTAACCATCTTATCTTTATATGGTACAAAATGCGTGATTGAGGGTATTGTTGCTCTAAGACCCCCTGTATAAATTAATTCGTGGTTAATGAGTCTTTCTACATCGTTCTTTCCCTTAGCAATAGGTTTTGAATTTAGAATAGGTATAATGTCAATAGTAGTTGAACCTGCATCAATTAAGATGCAGTTAGGAACGAAATTACCTAAAAATAATGAGGTCGATACCCAATTCGCTGCTGCTACTGAAATTGGGTTAGATTTAACTTGATCAAAATTGATAAATTCATTTGTGTTATTGATAAAGAACATTTTTTCTTTCTCAAAAACTTGTTCTAGCGCATTAAATATAGTAGAGAGACCTTCTCGCTTAGTCTGAAATGCATCTGAGAGCTCAGCAGTGATTGTTACGGAAATAAAGTCAATGTATTCTAATTTAAAACGGTTCTTTACTAGAAGATTATTGTTTATTCTTCTAAACATATTAGGAATATCAATTATGGTTTTTTCCCAAAATGGGAAGTATTCTATAATTGAATACGATTCGGAAATTACTGAGCCTTTAAACTTGATTAAGGCAGCTTTAGTATTTGCTCCTCCAATATCGAGCCCTAATATATTTATGACGTCCATAATTGCAGTTTAAGCGATTTGAAATTTCTAATAAAAAATTATTCACAAGAGGATAAAAAATGAAATTGTAATTATTGTGTTTTCTTTCTTCTCATTCTAGTTTCTTGAATTTCAAGGAGCATTCCTAACGTTTCTTCAGTATCAAAATAAGCGTAGACTTGTTTTCCAATTGATCCGTAATATATCATCTCTAATCCTTGGTTTTCAAAATGCTTGATATATTCTTCAATATTTTCAATATATAGACTTATATGGTGAAATCCTTCTCTACCCTGATCTAAAAATTCTTTATAGATACATTCTCCACTGATATGTTGGATCAATTCAATTTGTATATTAAATTGTCTACTTATAGCTATTTTGGTGTTAACTTCCCCATCTTTCCCTCTAAATTTAACAATATCAGTAGTTTCTGGTAAAACCGCAAATTTAGGTATATTAAATAATGATTCGAATATCTTTGCTTGTTTTTCAATATCTTTGTACACAAATCCTAATTGGTCGACTTTTAAATTCCCCAAGTTAATCTTAAATTCTTCCATAATTTATTTTCTTTGTAAAAACATTTAAAAATTTCTATTTAGAATAAGTTTAACTTTTATTTACTAGAACTATAACGTTTTGTTATAAATTCTCCTAACAACTCTAAATTCTCTCCAGATAGAGCGTTTATTAGAAAATACTCGGTTTCAGTTATATTTAATTTATCTCTAAGGTACTTAATCTCGTCTGAACTGGCTAAATCCATTTTATTGAATATGATTACTATCTGAATTTCTCCTTCTTTCGTAAAATTATTTTTAACCTCATAATACAGGTCCAGCTGAGAATCTACTGAATAACCACTTGCGGGAGTGGGGTCAAACACAAAAAATATTAGATCTGATATTAGTCTTAATGCGAGTATCGCTTGTAATTCAATATTGTTCCTCTTAGCCATAGGGCGATCTAAAATTCCTGGCGTATCTAGAAATTGTATTTTGATTTTATCAAATCGTCTTTCTATATCAAAATGCCCCATTATCAGCTTTTTGGTTGTAAAGGGGTATTCTTGAACTTCAATTTTTTTGTTAGTTGAAATTTGTTTTACAAAGCTGCTTTTACCTACGTTAGGATATCCCGCTACTACAATACAATGCAGGGTGTCATCAATTGAAGGGATTTCTTTTAATTTCCCTCTAATACTATTTAAATACTCGAGGTTATTATTTTGTTTATCTATTATTGAAGAAATTCTTCCGAATGCAGACCTTCTTACTCGATCAGCGTCTTTTGGAGCTTCGATCTGGCTTAATTTTTTTGAAGATTCTCTTCCTATTTTATGGAGGATTGGTAAAATTCCGTTAAGTCTGCCTAGAGTTAGTTTCAGTTCATCAACATCTACCAATAACGAGGCTAGTTCTCTATAAAAATCTGGTAGATCGTCGATTATTGGCACTTTCTTAATGATAATTAATATCCTATCCACTAACTCCTCGATAGCTACTTTGATTCTTTTAGATTCCTTTTTTTTTGCCTTTAGCAGAATTGGAGCGTTCTTTGAGACTTGAGCACTACTTTTCATAGCTCTTTTGAATGCTATATCCAAAAGACCTTTAGAATTGGGAACGTGAGAAAAAGACAAAAATGGATTCTTCATGTAAAATCAAAATTATGTTTATTAGTTTTAAAAAAGAAGCGTAAAATATTACAATTTCGCTTTTAAATCCAAAATCTTTTGTTCCACATCTGAGATTTGCTCAGACAAATCAATGACATCTTTTGGAATAGAATTATACAACGAAAGGATATATTGGTACCTGGCTAAAACTCTAGAGAAATTGTTCATACTTTCTTCTTTATCTGCTTTAGCACGAATAAGATCCACCTTCTCCAGATTGCTTTTTATTTCGGGAGGTAATGCTCTTTGTCTTTCTTGTTGCTTAGCTTGGAATTTTTGTTTTTCGTTTAAAACGTCTGAAACTCTCTTTTGAAAGTCTTGTTCTTCTTTAATTTTACCATTTGATGACTTTTTGATTTTCAATTCTTCTTCTTTTTCATATAAATCGATATTATGTAATTCTTTTCTCAGAATTGCTATTTGATCGTACCAACCAATTTGCGTAAATAATTCAATTGCTTGATTATACAAGTTTTTAGCCTCATTATAATCTTTTTGTTTAAGTTTTTGGTTACCCATTTCTAAGATTTCTTGTCCCTTACTAATCAGTTCATCTTCTTGCCTTTTCTTTTCTCGTAACAATTGAATTTTTTCTTGTTTCTCTTGCATTTTAGATTTTCTTTGCTCTTGTTGCTCCATAACATTTGAATATGTTTGTTTTTTTAGCTGATCGTCCCTTTGCTCGCTCGCTTTCATTTGTTCAAACAACTTATGTGGAGTTTTTGTAGGTTCACTTGGTTTTTTTGGTCTTGTTCCTGCAATTTCTATGGGAGCTTTTTTTACTCCTAAACCTTTTTGTATTTTTTGGCGCCTTTTTTCGGCAGAAGCCAAAGCTACAATATCTCTTACATTGAGCTGAATTCCTTTAGATTTTCGTAATTGTGCCCATCTCTGATAATCTCTAATATCATTTATCTGCAATAATATTTGTTTGCATTCATAATCGTAGTTTAGATGCCTGAAGAGGTTATAAGCTTCGTTATAACATTTCATAGCTTCTTCGTATTTATCTTCAACTGCAAGAGCCCGAGCGTTTTCCAAAATTTGGTATCCATTCGCTTCAGATATAGAAGTATCTTCAGATTTACTTTCTTTAATTTTGTCAAGACTTATTTTAAATTGAGACCGTTCCTCAAGAACATTTTTCTTTTCTTTAGTTAAGGTTAATGAAACGTCCCCATCTCGAGCTAAATTTTTCAGTCTAACAATTTCTTTTATTGTTATCGAGACTTGTCCAGTTAAACCAATTTTTGTATAATTATCCTTTGCTTTCATTAAAGCTTGAATAGCTAAACCGTAATTTCTATCTCTAATTGCTCGTTTTGATTGATTTTCAAAATCTTCTGCTTCTTTTAATAATTCTGTTTCTCGATTTAGCATGGTTTTCACATCTGGTTTTAACTTATTACTATAATTTAGCTAAAATAATTTAATAAAATTATTCAACAATTACTCACTATATAGGTTAAAAAAATAATATAAACTCAAATTAATATGTCTTCGGATAAAATTAAAATTGGAATTTTGGGAGCAACGGGTATCGTTGGGCAAAATTATATTAATCTTTTAGTGGGACATCCATGGTTTGAAATTGCTGATGTTGCAGCGTCACCTCGTTCTGCAGGTAAATCCTACGCAGATGCTGTTAAGGGAAAATGGCAGATGTCAATAGAAATTCCGGAAAATATAAGAGATTTAATTGTAAGAGACGTTCAAGATTTTTCATCGCTTAAATCTAATATTAGTTTCGTATTTTCAGCTATGGATTTACCAAAAAAGGAAGATACAAAAGCTATCGAATTTAAATATGCTGAAAAAGGTATCCCCGTCATAAGCAATAGTTCAGCGAATCGCTGGACTCCAGATGTTCCAATGATTATTCCTGAAATTAACCATAATCATATAGATATAATCCCTATTCAACAAAAAAATAGAGGATTCTCACAAGGGTTTGTCACGGTTAAACCTAACTGCTCTATTCAGAGTTACATGACCCCAATTTATGCTCTTGAGAATAAAGGATACAAAGTAGAAAAAATGATTGTCACCACACTTCAAGCTATTTCTGGAGCGGGGTATCCAGGAGTACCCTCTTTAGATGTTGTGGATAATATTATTCCATACATAGGTGGTGAAGAAGAAAAATCGGAACAGGAACCTTTAAAAATATTAGGAAAAGTTGGAGAAAATGGAATAATTAACGACGATTCAATACAAATAAGCGCAACCTGTACTAGAGTTCCAGTTTCAGACGGTCATACAGCGTGTGTGAATATTAAATTTAAAAATAAAATTCCGAGCATTGAAGAAGTTATTAAAATTTGGAAAGAATTCAAATCAATTCCTCAAGAATTAGATTTACCGTTCGCGCCTAGGCATCCGATCATTTACTTAGAAAATGTTGATAGACCCCAACCAAATAAAGATAGGGACAACGACAAAGGAATGGCAGTTACTATTGGTCGATTAAGAAATGACAATGTTTTTGATTACAAATTTGTCGCGTTAAGCCATAATACAATTAGGGGCGCTGCAGGAGGCGCAATCTTAAACGCTGAGCTATTAAAAACTAAAGGATTTTTGAGTTAACTGATTACTTTAAAAATCGTGCTTATCTATAACAATTGACATCAAATCTTTCAAAAAACAGATACTTCTTTTCTTTTTTAGCAATGTATAGGGAGGTATTTCAGGATATAGTTGAAAATACCGTGGATTCTTCAGCAGTTTAATAATTTTTAAGAGTGAAAATATCGAAATTCTATGAAAGTTAATAAGAAAAGTGTTTAGTATCGTTTTAATTAAGTGCTTATCCACCAATAGAACAGTTGATATAAAACCAAACTTTTCAGATAGAACTATTCTTACTGATTCAAGCGGTTTTAGTTTGATTTTAATAAGTAATTCTGGGTTGTTAATATATTCGAGTTTTGTTATAGAGCCATTTTCAATTCTAAAGAGAATTAATTCGGTTGAAGTGTGTTTTGAACTATTTTTACTTTTATCGGTTAAAACCAACAAAAGATTTGCATTCAAACCGATATAAGTAGCCCCCAGATCGAATAAAAAGTCAGGAATTGCCCAATGGGAGAGTTTTTTCAGGTTCAAATTTATTCCGAAAAGACGAATTAAAAATCTAAGTACAAAATTATTTATATTTGGCTTGGGAAACATGTTCCAATTAAGATCGTAACTTCTGATTCCATATAGAGCCTTTTGAAATAATAATTTTAATTTTTCCTTGTCAGCGGGTATTTCTGTTTCAAATAATTCCGAAAAGAAAAGGAGAAATGGATTTTGATTTAAGATTACTATTTTATCAACCTTGAAATCTGATTGAATAAGTTTGAAATCTGTTTCATGAGATTTACTATTTAGTTTATATTTCTCCCCATCAAACAACGTTAATTTGATATCTATTTCAGAGTTGCTTGACTTTTCATTCTTTTTTATAAGTTTTAGGGCAATTGGTAAACGACGGGAATTTAAAATTAATAATGTGTTAAACACTGTGAAAAAACTACCAAAATAAGCAAAAATTTTCGATAAACTTATACCATTGAGAGAAGCAATACAATTTTTATAAAATCTTAGAAAATTAGGTTCTGGATGAATAGAGAACAAATCGTTCTCAAGAGAAATTTGAATCAAATTCAGAATACTTATAACAAATTCGTAAGTGGTCAACTTGTTTAATTTTTGGCAGTGACTATTAATTAAATCAATTCCTCTTTTTCTTATTATTTTCATGCACGAAATTTTAATACCTTGCTCCTTTAGAATTATAGCTTGTAGTGTATTAAATAACTCCTCCCTATTGTCTAAATCTTCTTTTTTGACCACAATTGTGTCTTTTGGTAATTTTTTAACAGCGCTATGAATTCCAGGTTTAGTCGTTTCATACAAGTATAACCCAAATACAATATTGTCAAGGTCGAAATCTGAGACAATCATATCAAGAATGTTTTGCTGGTCGTTTACAAATCGAGGATATAAAAGGTCAAAAAGGTGATATAAAAGAAAGGCCTCAATTTCAATCGGAGTAAAAGGGATCCTAACTAATTCCTTCAACTCTTTTGGATTTTCAACTAAAGGTACATTTGAGTTAAATCTTAGGATTTTTAGCCAGTTTTCCTTGAAGGAGTCGTTTATCATTGTTAATCACTTGCGGACTTTTTAGGTTTCGATGGTTGTTCATAATAAGTTTTTATTAGATTATTATAAAATGTTAAATTTGGTGTTAGAGATTTCCCATAATATTTATGAATAGATATTATACTTTCATATAAATTTGGAGGACAACCGGGAATTTCAATTATAGATTTATTAACTTTTTCCTTAACCTTTGGTATTTTTTGAGATTTGTAATCTTTTTTTATCTTGCCCTTAACACTCTCTATGTAGTTTCTGTCAAAGGATGATCGAATTTTTCTAAACTTCCTATCTTTAGTACTATTAATCGCACATTCTCCAAAAACAATGATGTGATCTGAAGATTCGGGTTCTGGAGGATTTTCACCCATCAAAAAGTGTTGTTTTTTGATGTACTTTAAATCCTTTGGCATATGAGTAATTATGAAATTCAATAAATGATATGCTTCTTTAAAGCATCCTGAGCAAATTCGTCCAGCTTTGATAGTCGTATTTTTTATGTTAATATCATCTAACCTATAGATAGAAAAATTTACTTTCAAATTGATGTTATCGACACTTTCCCCAATAATTGTTATATTTGACATATCCGTAACTCCTAATTTTCTATTTTTTGCTTCTAAAAGAATATCACTACTCAACAAATCAATATCAATCAATTTTAAAGTAATAAGATCTACTGCGACTGCGTCTCGTCCCATAATACTTAATCCTGGGGATATTAGATTAGAATCTCTGTATACAAAAGGACCTGCTCCTTCCAAAAAATAAGACATATCGTTAATAACTAAATCTGGTTTTTTGATACTGTAAATATCAAGTATGTTTGAGATCAAATCTTGTTTGTATTGATCCAAAAGCAAATAATCCTTTCCACTTCTTACTAATTTTTCAATTCTTTGATATTTATTCGGCACTAAAGAATAAGAATTAAGTAGAGATAGTGTAATCTTAAAAAGAGGGTCCACACTCACTTGATTTAATATTATCAATTTATCTGATTCAAGTATTATTTCGGGTATTTTAATGATTTTATCTTTTATTTCAAGATCTGTTAGAGGATAAATATTTGAATCCTCTAAAAATAATAGTTCTGCTCCAAGATTTTCTAAATAGGATTGAATCCCCAAAATGTTTGCAATAGATTGAGTTTTCATCCCATTACTTGGGAAATCACCAATAAGAATTTGTTTTGCTCCAGTAATTTTGCATAAACTAATAATATCTCGGAGGGAATCAAAGTTAACATTGACAGGAAATCCATATGGCGCTCTTAGATCAATTTTAATGAAAACCTGATCTCCTTTTTCTATAAATGCTGAGATTCCGCCAAGTTTTTCTATTCCTGTTGTTATTAATTTATTTGAGATAGTACTTTTAATAATAGCAACTTCAGTACTATTTATTTTAGAGTTCTCATTCATTACAAAATATTAAAATTAAAGAATCAAATAAATCTTTTTTAAAATATTTCGGGTTGATAAGAATTTCAGAGAAAAATACCGTTAAAATTCAGTTAGAAAGTACGAAAGGTAAAATCCCCCTTGAAACTTTAGGGATAGATATTGGTCAGAGCCTTACGAAGATTGCTTATTCGGATGGGAACGAAGTTATACTTACAATGAACCAAACAAGCTCTGACTTTAGTGAAATAAGCAAATTTATAGAAATCAATAAAAATCAGTATAAAAAGATTAATTTTACGGGTGGAAAAGCTTTTATTCTCAATGAAAAGTTTTCTACTGAATTCGAGACCAACTTGATCAATGAATTTGATGCCAATATACTGGGAGTAGAAATTCTGTATGAACACAATAAAAACAAGCCTATACCCTCCTCAATTGTAGTAACCTTAGGAACGGGAACATCTATAATCTTGAAAACGGATTCTATTAAACACCTAGGAGGTTCTGCAATGGGAGGAGGTTTTTTCATGGGATTAATCAGGTTGATTTTCCAAGAATCCGATGTAACTTTTTCAGAAGCAGTTAATTATGCTATTAAGGGCAATAGATATAAAGTGGATTTGAAAGTAGGCGATATTTATAATATTGAAGATAATAGAGTAGATAAATTATTCAGAGAATTTACAGCAGCAGCACTAGGTAAGATTAATAGAAATTCGGATGTTAATTCTGCTAAAAAGGAGGACATTATTATATCACTCATTGGAAGCATTGGAGAAAATATCGGAACAATTGCTACGCTAATGGCAGAGAACCACGAAGTAAAGCATGTCATATTTTGTGGAGGTTTTCTTATAGGAAATAAGCCATTAAAACAGACATTATCATTACTTTGTAAATATAAGAGATTAAAACCAATATTCTTAGATAATTCAGTGTTCGCTGGAGCAATTGGTGCTCTTAATTTTAACACGAACGGATAAGTAAACAATTCAAAATATAAAAAAAGCGTGCCCATGGGAGATATCTATTCATAGAAATTTAGTTGTGAAACTGCTCTCATAGATACACTATAATGGGCACAAAGAATGTAGGTAACAATAATTTATATAGTTTTAAGTTATTAAATTAAAAATTCGAATTAAATAAAGTAATTTAAATAGTTTCAGAATGTTTTCTTAACATATCTGCATTTGTCTTTCCCATTTTGATTGCTAATTCAGCAATAATTGCATCCAAATATACAAAAGCCGCGATCTCGAACATAGTCCCTTCGGGAGTAAGAATTGCTGTATCATCATGAAGATCAACTTTATCTCTTTTGGATCTTCCTTTCAATCTTATGGTAATATCCCCAACCCGCCCTATTATAGTTTCAGGGTGAGATGTAATAGAGACTATTCCAAAAGGCTTTGCAGTGTTCACATAATTTTTTAGAAGGCTTACAACGATCGAAGTTGTACCTGATCCTGATAAGACTATTAAGATATCATCATTTGAGAGAGCAGGGATAGAACCAAGGTTGGTAACCATAAATACATCTGCACCAAGATGAACTAATCTTGTAGCAAAACACTGTAGAATAAAAGCTGAACGACCACTTGCTAACAGGAAAAATTTACGCTTTTTTCTTAATCCGTCATAAACCAAATCTATGAATTTTTGGGTGTGCTCGAAATGCTTAGTTTTACCTAGGTGTTCCATGTTTTCTTGAAGGTTTTGCAGGATAACATCCATGGATTGGAACAAAATCTGTCTTTCTTTTCCATTTAGTCTATATTCATTATTAACTTTATCAGCCATATCTAATCAGAATAAATTTGTTTTAGATATAAGTAACTTAAGATAGGATTTAAGAAATACATTTTGGTTCATAATATTTTTAATTGGAATATTATAAATCCCTATTATCAAGGGAGTGATTTACTAACAGTATCTTCAAATTCTAATTAAAAATATTTTAATTCTAGAGAGTAAAAAATATATAAATAAATAACAATATTGTACAAAAGTCAATATAAAAATACTTTGAGATCAATCTTGAAAGAAATATTATTGGAACATTTAAAAGAACAATTTGAAAGTAGTGAACTTAACCTCCTTCCTGAAAAATATGGAGGTGGAAAAATTTTCTCTCAACCTTTAATTGGCGTTGCTCAAGGTAATGACCCTATCTTTTTTAAATTTAAAGAAATTGTAGGATCTGAACATTATACACCCTTGGAAATGTGGTTAGCAAGCGGTCAAAAACAATTACCCGCATCAAATCTTAATATTGTTTCTATAGCATATCCCTTTACTGATGAGATTAGAAAGAAAAGCATTACTCCAATTAAATTACCTAAAATTATATTGCCCGCAGAAGTATATTCTATTGCTAGGAATTTTGCTAAGGGTTTTAGGAATTATATAATGGAGCAAACTGTTGAATTTTTACAAAATAAAGGGTATAATGCTATTTCTGGAAAACTTAGTGAGGCTTACACTTTGGTTGCAAAAAAAGATTTTTATTCTACTTGGTCTGAAAACCATGTTGCATTTGCTGCGGGATTAGGGACATTTGGATTACATGAAGGCTTGATTACTGATCTAGGGTGCAATATTCGATTAGCTTCGGTGATTACAAATGCACCGCTTAAAGTTACACCGAGAAAAAGTGATGAGCCTTATGCTAATTGTCTATATTACGCTAAAGCTACTTGTAGAGATTGTGCAAAAAACTGTCCTGCTAATGCTATTACTGAAAAAGGTTATGATAAAACAAAATGCAATAAATATCGCAATAAAGTCGCAAGAGATATGGTTCCACGCCTTAAACCAATTCTAAAAGCATACAACCGTCGAATTAATTGGAAATACAAAGCACAAAATTATCCTGTGGGTTGTGAATTATGTCAATTTGGAGTTAGTTGCATGGATAAAAATCCAATGATCAGGTATGATTTAGATTTCGATTGAACTTTTAAATCTTTAATGGATCTCTACTAATTGGACTTAAATTTAAGTTTTCTCCACTCTAACAACCACTCTCTAAATTCTTCGATGGTTTGAAAAGGAATATTAGGCTGTATTTGAACTTCGCCAATATCTATATTTTCGTCTAATAACAAATTTTCAATTTGTTGTATAACTGTAGTTTCATCGTTAACTGAAAACCATTTCTTTACGCGATTAAATGTCATGTCAAAAAAATCATCGTCGCAACTACAGCCAGGATAGCAATCATTTGTAGATAACATTAAATCCCATAATGGAGATTT
>Ga0114919_10002903_pt1 | contig 13865 bp, 12 predicted proteins | sample BlataG_FD_88682 | JGI IMG/M metagenome (GOLD analysis project Ga0114919, IMG submission 88682) | Deep subsurface microbial communities from Black Sea to uncover new lineages of life (NeLLi) - Black_00105 metaG | ecosystem: Environmental > Aquatic > Marine > Oceanic > Sediment | place: Atlantic... | reverse complement strand
CTATCTTCTGAAATGTTGCATCAGCGGATAATATCTCATAGTATTCAAATGTATAGTTCGCAGGATTTGTAGGGTCGTCAAATCTCATAGCCAACAACTGTAGTCCTATGGTTGTAGATGTTGGAGATGAGAATATAGCTATATCTCCTTGTACTGACGCAGAAGGTGTTATGGAAGTACCAATATTACTTACACTCTTGTTCAGACCATCCAATGTCTGAGGTATAACACAGTTAAAGTCATCGGTAAATGTAACGCCATTACACGCATTTGTTACGGGCTCTACTCCATTGAGTGATATATCTCCAATCCTATTCCTAAAGTCTGCACTATTTGCAAGCTCATCAACACTGTTAAAGTTTTGTGTTAGCACGTATTGAAGGCTTATTGTAATATCTTCAGTGGTCTGTGTAGGTGTAACGGTGCCTGTAAAGCTGTGGTGCGTAAACTGTAATGTAAGCTCAATTGATGAGCCTGCCACTAAGTCTATACCCGCAAAGTCAATGTCTACCCTACAATTAGAGACAACATAATTTGGATTTCCGCTGTCAACAAAATAGTTATCATCTGATAGTGTTTCAGTTAAACTCTCTGCACCAACATCTTCTGAAACTAATGCTGTAACGTAATCTATTTTTGTGGGCTGTCCTAATGCATCTATTAAGTCATACTGCTCTAAGTAGTTACCATAGAAAAGTCTGCCCCCCATAATAGTCTGTGCTTTAGCAAGACGAGGTACATTATCATACAATCTAAGTATCTCAGATGATGGAAGTACCGTATATATCTTGCTATTATTAAATGTATAGTCATACATTGTATTATCTACAAGACCTAACTTTTGCTTATCTAACTTTTCAATAACACGAATAATCCCATTGGTCATATCCTTCCACAGTAAATCTATGCCAACCACTAATGGACCACCCGACATATACTCTATCTTCGCCTGCTGTGCTAAGTTTAGCATACCATCATTTAGCCCTGTACCATAATTATAGTCAAATGGGCTTGGTATAAATGCAGGCGGTGAGAACTGTGATGTCGCTGAGTATTGACCATCAGCGTATCTATATCTATATGCAAAGCATATAAATCTATCTTCAATAAAATTATTCTGAGTTGTCGTAATCTGAGGCGTTACATTAGGCGATGTCAGTGGTGGCTTTTTTATTACAAGTAATGCTTCTGCACTTACACCATCTACCCCTGCCGATGGATTATCATAGTTCCTATCTATATTTATACACCTCGGTGGATTTATGTCGTCTGTAAAGAATAATAGCTTTTCATCTACAAGGTTTACTCCTGTGATAAGATATGTAGGATTAAAGTTTAGTGTGGTATTAGAGCCACCCCCATCATTAATACTAATAACGTGATACGTCAGTGTATTAACCTGTACATTAAATGATACGATAAGGTCTAATTTTCCTGTCGGGCTTGATGCAAAATTTGAGTCGTGGATAAACCAATATATTGTTTCGTTTGCTCCGTCTTCATATGCACCAATACATCGAGCGTTATCACTTAGTGATGTGCCATCATACTGTAGGTCTGTTAGCTGTGTGTTCCCCTTGGTGTTTTCTAATGAACCAATGTCAGAATTCTCAGTAGAACCTAATCGTATATTTAATGCATCAACATATTCTCCCGCAGGTAAAAGTCTCTCATCGATACTTTTATTCATTATCCCACGTATAAAATTTCTTTCTATATTAGCCATACTACTTCAGCCATTTATTTTGTCCTCTAAGATTCATTAATAACCTTCCCGGATGTATATTGCTTATTCTTATCTTAGCATTTCTTAATAGAGAAGACTTACGTCTTCGTGCCCTTGCAATCACATACTCTTGTACGTTTAGCTTAGAACTTAATATAGCGTACTCTATCGCAGCATATATATAATCTTCAAACATTTTATTGACAGTAATCAGCGAGTTATCTCCGCCTTCCATTCCATCAGATACATATTCAAGTACCACACTTTGGTTTGCCATGTCAGAACTAAAGTTTATAACACCACCTTTCTTGTCTATACTAAACGTAGGATTAGCATTTGCTGTCTCTGTATTTAATCCAAATCGTGCACCTATGTGATAATCAAAATACCACTGCCCATCGCAGTAATATCCCTCACATCCATTGAATGGATTAGCTGAGTTTAGATATATAGACTTCTTAGAGCCTTTTATTCTATCTAAATCTAAATTAGAATACTCAGGGCTTAGTGCATTGCCTTCTGCATCAAATAGAATATTACAGTTATTGTCTTGTAGATATGCACTACTCCAATTTGTCTGTATGTTTTCTGTCAGTGGATATAGCATCCCATCCTTATACACAGAGATTCGAACCCAATTCACATAGTCAGATGGCAATACATACCTTAGCGTGTTACATACCGTTAGCTGCAATATCTTAATCTCTTTGAATGCATCATAGTTAAGTTCTTGTATCGCACGTTTGGCATGAAATAGTACCTTAAATCGCTCTTCATTGTTTACAAGGTTGTGATTCCCTGCATACATCAACATAAAATTATTGACTATGTCCTGTAGTGATACATACTGATATGACCCCCAATTAGCATCCTGAGGGCTATTACCATTATTGTCGTAGTATTCATATTGTGAAATATATGCCATAGTCTATTATTTTTCGTCTTGGTCTTCCTTTTGTTCTAATCCCTGTCCAAACTGAACTGCTGAAACTTCTCTAATTGACATCCCTGCGTACTGTAGTATCTTTAATACTAATGTAGGCTCATCTGAAATTGGTAACTCAAAGTCCTGAAAGTCAGGTTGAGATTGGTCAAATGAAGGCTCTCCTCCAATCAATGTGATATACGTCCACTTAGGGTCTTTTGGGTATCTTATGTACTGACACTGAACTGCACCTATCGTATTTATACTTGCAGGGAACAGTGTTATGTTTGGCTCTTGATGTGTATATGCAGGGAACAGTGTCGATGGTGATGTCAGCAGTGAATTGTTCAACATAGTAATCTTACTATGAGATACCTTCTCTGCCTCACTCACTACACCACTATCGTATATAACGTACCCTTCCGGGAATGCCTGAAATATATCTGCAGGATTCCCACTGCCATCTGTCAATACAAGTGTATCTGTCCCAACAATAGACTCAACATACGCTGTCTCATTTGTTGTCGTATTGCCTACAATACTACCCACCTGCACACCTGCTGCAACAAAGTTAGTTGTATTGTCAACCAATGATGATACTACAACAGATGTATTGCTTCCACTCGCCAACAGTCTTGTGTATGCCAATACTTTATTTAGTAGATAATAATTATCATTTGTAGTTGTTGGGCTTGGTGTAAAAAACTTATTAGATACATTGTGAGATAAAAAGTTATCTACTGAGAATGCATCAATAACTTCCTCGTATCCCTTTCTAATATCGGCATATCCTGTACCCGATGTCCTTGCATTCTCCTTGTTTATCTGATAGTTATACTCATAAAAATAATCTTCAAATATATCTAACTGTGCCTGCTTTGCAAACAAGTTGAAATCAGATGGTGAGATGTATCCGTAATTATTTTTATTAAGTATAGATAATACTGTGTTCCTAACCGAGTTTATCATTTTAAATACTTTGATACAAAGATACACAAAAAAAAAAGACCCCTTAAATATAAGAGGTCTTGTCTTTGTAATTATTGTATTGCTACATTTGTTTTTCTAAGAATGCCAATATCTCTACTCCATCATCAGATTGAAACCAATCAGTAAGATACTGATACGGGTCCACTCCAAATGGGATAGTAGTCAATCGTTTTTTATTATTCTCTAAATTAAAATATACCTCTCGCTGCTTATTTCTAAATGCGATAAGCTTATTGTCAAAAAACTGTTGTACAGTTGACTGCAATTTTAACTTAGGGTCAGATACTATATTTAAGAATGTTGTAGGATTCTGTCTTGCAAATATCAATACATCTCTCTTCAGTTCAGCAGTTGTTATCTTAGATACATCTTTATTGAATACTACACGAGCAATATTCTCAAGCTGTTCTATGCTAAGAGACTTAGCCTGAATCAACGCATCAACCTCTATGTTAAGCTGTTCTACTTCAGTTTCAGCATCTTTGCCATAGTCAACTTCTACAAACTTCTTTCCATTCAATGGATGATAGTGTAAGAACTCTTGAAGGATAGGATTCGTTTTAGATACCCTAAGCATACCATCTTCAAATATAATAGGAGTGACAACAACATTGCCATCTTGTTCATCTTCAAAGCAACTCTTTTGATTTATAGAATATCGTAACGCTCTATTGACTCCCTGCTCTTCGTCAAAGTATAGAAGTGCTGCATTACGAGAGCTTCTTGATGGGATAATGCAGGACAGTGGTGCCCTGTTTCTTGTGAGCTTATAGACTCTGTCTTTTAATTCTAATTTCATTTTAATTTCATTTTAATTTAAAAAATATAAAAAAGGTTTGGGAGTGCCACGTATGACACTCCCGTCCCTTATTTCAATATTAATCTTCGAATAATACGAAGTTGTTAGCACCTAAAGTACAAACAGCTCTCTCAGAAAGGAAGTGTACTTCCATTGCATCAAGGTCGCTGTTCATAGCTCCACCTGCAGAACCTGTAATCCAAGTCTTGTAACGTCTGTCTTCAGTCTCAGAAGCTCGGTAACGCACGTGTAAGAATGGACGCTTGGCGTTCTTTCCTAAGATTTGGTCATACACAGATGTTGAACCTGCAGGAACTAATAGACCGTTAATAGAACCTGAGCCACCAACACCTACTGCACCAAGGGCTAAACCTCCACGCATAGTTGGGTCATTCAAGTATTTCCAATCAGTCTTGTAGAAGTCATATCCTCTACGGAATCCTGTGAATCCTAAGTTCAATGCCATCTCTTTGTCATTGTCGAACAATCCGTAAGATGTTCCACCTGCACCGTAAGAGTTTTGAGCAGCTAACATATCGTCAATTGCAAATCCAAAATCTCTATCTAAGAAGATAACATTCTCTTCGATTGCACCCTGTGCATCAAGACGACCAACGATAGTGTCGAAGTCAGCTAATGTAGCAGGAACTCCACCGGTCCATAGGTTACCTCGTGTGCCTACAGTAAAGAAGATTCCTTGAGAACCTTTGTTACCATATGTAGGGTTGGTTGCTGCAGTAGCTGCACCTGAACCCGCTTCAGCAGGAACTGCCTCTACCATTGCAGTCTCTAAATAGTCATCGAAACGTAGACGAGTCTCGTGCTCAGACTTCATGTACCAAAGGTATCCTGTAGCACCATTCTCAGTAGTTACCTCAACCCATCCGATTTGAGCCATGTCAGAGCCTGACACTGCATACTTATCTTTGATGATGATTGGTGAATTTTCAAAGATTAGGTCATCAGACTCTAAAGAGCCTTCCATACCTGAAGTACCTTTTCTAAATTCAGAACCATAGATGAATACAGTAACGTCTGCGTTGCCAACAGCTGTACCTGCTGTAACAAGTCCACCTGCCTCATAGAAGGCAACTGTGAATGTTACAGGAGACGCTGTCAAGTCAACATCTGTAACGATACCCTTGTTCTCACCTGTACCATTATTTTGATGTACTACAACAGTTTGACCTTCTCGCAATGCGATACCGCTCGTAGCACTAAAAGCATTCGCTGTACTATTTGCTGCATTAGGGTCATCGTTTACTTGAAATACTGCCTCATCGTCACCTGCCAATGCAGCGGTACCCACGTTTGTATATTTAACGTGAAGTCGCCCCTGCTCAGCCCACTTGATAAGGTCTGAATTGGAAGGCATCTCTGCGCCTACCATTCGTAAAAATGAACTAATTGTTCTGTTTCCGTAACGCTCGAATTCTTTTTCATATGTATCAGGAAGATACTGATTCAAGAAATCAAAGTTTGTAATGTAATTTGTTGCCAAAGGCACTTGTTGTGCGGATGGCTGTAGGTCGAAACCCGGTCCTGTAAACGGCATAATTTCTAATTTTTAAATGTTTAAAATCTTTTTTACTTTTTACTCTTAATTGTTAAGCCCTTTCCGCTTGGTGCAGATATAGACCTAATTTGCAATCCATCCTTACGATTTGATACCTGAGGTGCAACACGTTCTGTCATGTCAATATTTTTCATCTTGCGTGTAACATTCTCAGTTGCATCAGCTTTGCCTTGCTCATAAAAGAACGAAGCAAATTTGTTTGGATTCATTGCTACAGCTAACGCTCTGTGATAACCTTCAGCATCGCTCAGCATCCCTGTGTCCGCATCAATATACTTCTTAACGAAGCCTTGATAGTCCATGTGCTGCTCTTTGATTCTGTCAGTTTCACCCGGCTTAAAAGTAAAAGTGTTGTCTCCAATCTTGAAATCAAAACCTTTGAAATCATTAAAGACTTCGTCTGTCTTTTGGACAAACCAATCTCTTTTTCTTTTAATTTCCTCTTGAGCTGTATTAGCCTCTGCTAAATATCGCTTATACTCCTCAAACTCTTGAAGCTCTTCATTGGGGATTCCAACCGTACTTGACTCAAGTGGCTGCTTGTACATCTCCTTTTGTTCTTCAAAAAAGCTTTTAGCTTTAGCGACAGCTTTTTTCTTTTTTAACTTAATTTTCTTTATATCTTTTTCTTCGTCTAAGTCTTCATCATATCTGTAGTCATCCAATATAATGTCTACGTCATCTGAATCAATAGCCTCACCTGAAGCAATAAGATACTCAGATAATAGTTCGTCTTCTTCCATAGAAGAGAAATCTCTGTTTAGTTTTACGTAATCTTCAATCCCTCTGCCTGTGGTCTTCTTATATTCAAAATAACCTTTTACATCTTCAGGCAACTCTTCATTAGTATCTCTCTGTTCGAAAAGTTGGTCTATAGATGAAATGTCTTTTTCATATCTATTTCTAATAAATGAAAGAACGTCTTCTTCTCTTAATCCTTCTGTGGCAATTTCAGTCTCAATATTTGTTTCAACTTGTTCACCACTTTCCTCAGTAATATGCTCAGTAGTATCAGTGTCATTATTCTTTTCTTCATGTGTTTTTAATAATTCACTTTCTATCTCCTGAACAGACTTCTGCTCACCTCCACTAATTTCTCTTACTTTAAATTCCATTTGATTAATTTTTTACAAAGTTATAAAAAAAAATATTAATTTTTTAGACCCTACATATAAGGATTACTTTTTATATTTTTAGTTTTCCTGTAAGCCTTCATTGCTTCTCTTTTATCTTTACCTTTCTTCCAACTTCCTGCAGCAAACTTTTCTGCTTTTTTTTTCTTTTTAAACTCATAAACTTCTCCTGCTTCAACTGCTTGTCTATATGTCTGTGGTTTAACTTTACCTTTTCCATCAAACGTAATACTTGGATTTACATGATATACTTCTTTACCTTTTTTGTTTTCAGATTGACCCCATTCCATTCTATGTGTTTCAACCTTCCCATTTTGTAACTTGTTACCAACACCTTGTCTTATACTTCTTGCGTGCTTTTTTCTTTGTTTTTTAATTGGTCCATTCATATCAATATATTTTTTATATTTTATACTACCGAGGAGAGAACTCAGCCAAATCAAATCCATCCAAACTGTCCTCATTAGACTCAAAGTTTAATGGCGGTAGATTGTTCTTTCTTTGATTGATTAGCTTACTCTGCTCTGTATTCTGCTGACTGATACGCTTAGCCTTTGCATCTTCACGCTCCGTCTCTCTATTTTGTAGTGACATCTCTCTAAGATTATGAAGCTGCATATTATAGTCAAACTCTTCTTTCATTAGCAATGACTTCAGCTTGGCTTCATTATTCATCTTCTCAATTTCAAATGCAGCCTTAGCCTGCTCGATTTGCATCTTGCTCTGAGACTCCATCTGTATCTTTTGTGCAGCCACTTGTGCAGCCATTTGTTGAGATTGCATATTGATTTGGCTTTGCATCGCCTGCTGCTGCATAGCCATCTGCTCTTCTCTGTCCTGTTTCTGCTTACGTTTTAATTTAAGCAATTGATTGGCAAGCTTCACATTCTTAAGCTCTCTGATGTCTATCGCATCTTCAAGATTAATGTCACCCTTAGATAAAGCCATCTGAACATTCTGCTCAAGCTGAGCTTTCTGCTCTTCATCAGGAGATATTTCTATGAAGATTCCAAAGTCATACACATACAAGTCACTTATCTCATTGAGGATAGACACATTATACTTTCCAATCTTATTCGCAAAGTCATCTTTGAAATCAGCATACTCAAGTATGTCAGCAATACGATATGTTAATGCTTCTGCAATAGACCTGTACACATATAGGCTTCCATCAAGTACGTGTCGAGTCGCTACATTTGAATTTAATGCAGCAAGCTTCTGTAGCCCTACCAATGAATTAGGGTCAATATCACTACCATCTCTCGCCTCGTTTAATCCTGTGACAGTTCTAATCATGTTCAGATAATGATTATAGTTTCCTATAAGCATCTGTGTTTTAGAGGCACCTGAGTTAGATGTAAGCTGTTGGATAGGAATCTTGCCTTGGTTATACTCTCCATCCTGTGTGTATGAACGCCCAATCACACTACCCGTTTGGAAGTATAATCTCAATGCATCTTCAGGATTGTATGCTGCTCCTGTACCAAGGTCTACCTCGTTTAATCCATCTGCATCTATATATACCCCATCAGGTACAACCCTTGAGATTACCTGCTGTAGTTTTAGATGCGTCATCTGTATCAAGTCGGCAAATGGTATCATACGTCTGACCAAAGACTCTAATCTTCCCTTGTACATTCGAGGTGCAACAGCAACATAGTTTGGTAGTGCGTGTTGAGATGTTGACTTAGGTCTCACCATATTCTTTGCAAGCTCCCACTTCAATATAATATTTGTACCCATCACCATTACTCCGTCATACCACACGTCAATCGTCTTCTCAAACTTTTCAAAGTTACCTTCCTCCATTATATCTTCAGGTGGATTAAATTGGTCATCCTTCTCGATAACCTTACTTCCGCCTGTTGCTGTAATCTTTTTCTTATAGACCATCTTTTGTGTGGTCTTGTAATTGAAGTATAGCAATGTTGCAGTGTCTCTATAGAACATATCATTCTCATAGAATTGTGCGACATTGTAGTAGTCATACCAAGACTGACTATACTTGCTTATCTCTTCTAAGTCTTCTTTGGTGAGTGATGGGTCTATCTTCATTAGCTCCGTTATAGGAAGCGTCTTCACCTCACCCCAATAAAAACAATCTTTAAAGTGCGGGTCTTCTGTATAGCTATACACCACATTTGCAGGGTCTACATAAGATATTTTTACACCTGAGCCTTTTAAAAACTCATGCTTCAATACTCCAATCCCCAATGTAGTTATGTCGTAGTCTACTCTCTTGCGTAAGTCTATATAGTGATTCTCATCAAGTATGGTATTAATAGCTTCTTCTTCAGCTATCTCAATGGCAGGCTTATAATTAAGCTGCATATATAATGCCATCTCCTCATCATCACGAGGTAAAGAATCTTCAGGCATCATGAAAGGGTCATATCCTGACATCTCTTTTACTATAGATAGCTGCTCTTTTGCTGCCATCTGTCCTTCTATCATGTCCTGATACTTGCTTCTCTTTGCCTGAGACATTGCATCCTGTGCATAGGCATTAACCCTAAATAGTCTATCAGACATTCCGTTAACTACGATGTCTACAAATTTAGGTATGATAGGTATAGGTGTCCAATCTAAGTTAAGATAAGATAGGTCGCCATCAATGGCTAACTCATTTTTGTATTTTGCAACAGACTGCTCGCCTCTTGAATATAACCTTAGCTTATGGAACTCTCTCCATTGGTCATAGAACCTACAGCTATTACCATCTTTTTTGAACCATTCATATTGAATGGCTTGACCTATCATCAGACCATATTCGTCTGTTGCCTTCTCGGCATCAGAAACAAACTGACTTGGAAACCCTACTGATGAAATATTAATCTTTATGTCCTTCATCTAATTATTTGACTTATATTCCCGGTGTTAGTATACCTTGCAAAGGTAACCTTTATTTTTGATTCTTTTTTTTCAGGCTGATACATATGCTTTTGGCACGCCATAACAGCCAACCCCGAACTAATTGATGCATCAAACTTAGTCCTGTTTGTAATATCAAACCTTGCCCAATCTTCGAGAGTCTTGTTAAATGGCATAGATGACATATCTCCATCAGATTTCATACCGACATGATTCTCTATGTATGACTCTATAGCTGCTGCGTGTGCCTGCTTTACAGCCTCACTTGAGTTGGGTATACCCCCAAGCTCTTTCTCTGTCTTAGATAGCTTTGTAAATGTCTTGTCAGGTCTATTCATGCAGTATCCCCTGTACCCCCTATTCTTGAAGTGGTATAATAGCCTTGGCTTGTTGTTCTCTATAAGTATTGGCATACCATAAAACACACACGCCATGAGCACATCTTCAAAAAATATCTCAGCAGTCTGAGGTCTTGCTATGTACTCCAAGAAGAACTCATTAGATGGAGCCTCTTCCATATTAAACTTTGTTAGCCCATGCAGTGCACCATTAGAGCCTACGCCACCTACAGTCCCACTGATGTCGTATGAGTCACATCCAAATGCTCCTATGTGCTCATTGCCCGGATACATAATCCCATTCCTTTTTACAGAATTGTTTTGTAAGCTTTTATTAGGAACCCATGTAATTAGAAACCTCCCTCTATTGTCAGGATTAAATACTACAGTAGTATCCTGTATTCCATTCTTCCAACTGAATGAGCCACGTGTAACATATTGCTCTGTTATCATAGCATCATTGTAGTCTATCTGTTGGTATATCTTTGTCAGATTAAATAGCGACTGCTTGCTCTCATCTCTAAATGCATGAGACTCGGTCCGTGGAAACTGACGATAATACTCGTTTAATGCATCAGGGTCATGCTTTAGTGATTCAACTTCATTGTCCCAATAGTCTAATGCGCCATGTGTTATCCACTCTCCATCAATCCCCTTAATCTTTTGCCCATCATTCTGCATGACAGGCATACCATACCTATCAATAAATCCCTCCATGTTCCACTCCATAGGTATAAACAGGCTATACAGCCCACTCTTTGTCTGACCGTTTGCATTCCTCTTTGTTATATCTGAGTCGTAGTATAACTTTTTAAAGTTGTCTCCTCCCTTGTCTAATGCATTAGATGTAGAACCCATCATGCACTTCCCAATAATCTTACTACCTAACCTTAGACACGTCTTAGTCACTAACCAATTGTTAAGTATGTTATTGGGCTTTACCCATTTTCCACTCTCGTCATGTACCAACAGCAAGAGCTTCTCACCATCGTAGCTGTTGTCATCTGTGTTCTTCCAATCTATGGTAGTATCCAACCCCTCAATCACATCATCCTCAGAGTCAAACATATTCTTCTTCGTAATCTTAGATGCGGGCACACGATATGCTAACTCAGTCTTAGGCTTGTCCATACCATCCATGATAGGCTTGAAGAAGAATGGCAGCCTGCTGTTTATTGGCACAACCTTATCCGTAAACATCTTCTTTGCATCACTACCCGTCTTTGATAGTATCCCAACTCGTGCATCTTTTGCAAGTGTTGCTGTGTGGATACACTCAGATGATGACATAAACGAGAATCCTGAACGTCTAATCTTTAAGTAGACCATGCCAAAACTTCTCTTGTCAGCCTTACACGCCTCCCAAAAAATATATAGCAATCTATTAGCCTCCCTATAGTCCGGGTATCCCACATCAATAGATGTCCACTGTAAGTACATATAATGTGAGCCTGTGATGTATGTTGGCTTCCCGTTATTCATGAACCAAAAGCCATAGTCTCTATTGTCGAATTCAGATTCAATGTAGTCTACCCAACGAGACTTAAATTCTGTAGGCATCTCATTCCATTGGAATATGGACTGTATTTTTGAAAGTTCTTTTGGTAGCTCTCTACGCTCCCAATACTGCTCGTCTTTATTCTTGTGTCGTTGATAGAATTCTTTTGGAGGCTTAGGTAATGCTATCTTAAGTCCTGATATTTCAATGACTTCTCCTATCTCGCCTGTCTTTGATATGACTACAACATCATACTTCTCATTGTACCCATATAGCCAAGACTTATTGCGATTCTTATTCACATATACGCTATTAGGAATGTGCTCACGTACTACCCTATATATACTATTTTGACCTTCTTTCTGCAAAACCTTGTCTTGTATCTACCTTACTTGGACCCTTATCTAATGACTCGATAGCCTCCCTTTCAGATTCTATCCTATTTAATATCTCAAAGGCATCAAAGATTGCAAGCTTCTTTGTAGCTGCAGCATTCTTCAACCTGTCTGCCGATAGCTCATCCTCAGGGTCATGCTTGATAATATCTTCCTTGGCAACCTTTATAAGTTGCTCGACAGCCCTGTGACCCGCCTCAATAATCTTTAGTTTAATATCCTTTGAGTTCATATCTTCAATGTTATTGAATGGTCATACATCCTCCACAATATCTCGCCATCTACATTAAACTCATATTCCTGTGATGGCTTGTAACATATCATGTCACCAACCTGCAGCCCTTGAGCTTTCAAGCTATCATTAAGTATAGCAATCGTACCCATCAGAGGCTCATTTGTTATTGGCTTAAATATATAACTATCTTTTACAGGCGTAGGTTTTATAAAACAGTATCTGTCATATCCATGCCACACACCATCTTTTTTATACGCAAAGAATTGGTCGTAGTCTATAAAAAATATATTCTCTTTAAAGAAACTCTTCCCACTCTTGCGTCTGCCTTTCATATCATTGTAGAACTTAAACACATTGTGATGTACCAACAAGATGTCTCCTTTTTCTATTGGACCACTATAGTCTAATGGGGTCTCTATTACCACAGCCTCTCTATTAGATGCAGACACATCTTCTTCAGATGTGCTGATAATAAAGTCCATGCCTGCTATTGTCTTTGTGTTATTATATCTTTTATTATTTACAGGCTCTACTATGAACTGATATATAGACTTCATTAAAAGTTTATATTATATTCTATTGCAATAGGCATATCCGATGTGAACTCTTTCCATAGCAGTATCTCATTAGATTCGTTCTCTATCCATATCTTTATAGATTGAGTCTTATCATAATACTTTATGAGGTGTATGGTATGTGTATTACCTAACACCTCCTGCCCTACTATGTAGTGCATAGCTCCTGACTTATAGTCGGGTCCAACACTTATCTTACGAATGTCCATGTCGACTATTTACCTTTTTGTTGAACCTCTCCTGTCTGAATGTTTATGATAGATTCTTCGCCATACTTCTCGATAAGTTTCTTCTCGTGTTGTGCGAACTTCATTTTAATAGCAGCTATCTCAGATATGATACTACTCCTTTGGATTTCTAAGTCACCAAGACTAATCTTCATTTTGGTGAACTCAGTATTTAGCTGTTGCAACTGTTCCAATTCTTCTTTATGTAATTTTGCCATTTTATTTGATTTTTGGTAAATATTTGCCATTTTATTTTATTTTTGGCAAATATAAGTAATTATTCTTTATTATCCCGCTTCTTGCGTTTATCACGACCAAATGTGAACGTATCCATCATCTTCTCGCCTGTCCTACCTATAACGTATCCACCGATACCTAACTGCAACAAATTCCAAAACTCATTCTCTAATGGTGGTATAGTAAGCCCAAACAGTGGGGCTAAGAACTTAACATATATAACAATGAATCCAAAGGCTAACATAAGGATAGGTCTCCAACTTCTCTGAAGGAAGTTACCCTTAGCCTCCTCAACAATGATGTCTGTCTGCATCTTCTGCAGCTCCAACTCTTTCTGTAT
>Ga0114919_10002902_pt1 | contig 13866 bp, 22 predicted proteins | sample BlataG_FD_88682 | JGI IMG/M metagenome (GOLD analysis project Ga0114919, IMG submission 88682) | Deep subsurface microbial communities from Black Sea to uncover new lineages of life (NeLLi) - Black_00105 metaG | ecosystem: Environmental > Aquatic > Marine > Oceanic > Sediment | place: Atlantic... | reverse complement strand
CAGTCGAGAGCGCAATGGCCGAAGCATTGCGCAAAGCAAGACTAGCATGAGCAAAAAGAGCGATGGAAAACACACAGGATCGCATTTTGCCACAGGTCACTGTTCAGCCTGCATCTCGCAACACCGAGATGCTAGTCAACGTTTTTGAGCGCGCCACATATTTCGTGTGCCAAGTTTGCGGCACGGCGACGGTGGCGAAAAAACATAGAAAAAGAGAATAACATGGCCCGCCGGGATTCACCTCCCGGCACACGCTCCCGATTTTTCACCTTTGCGTGGTGGGAGCATACACCGGAATTTTCCGGGCAGATGAAAAAAGGAGAAATGAAATGTTAGAGTTTGATGATTTAATATGGGATGAACCGCAAGCAATAAAATTCTACAGCGAGGTAAAAGACGGCGAGATCGTCGCCGTCTGGCGAATCAATAATGGTACTGCATTTCGAACCAAAGATGGTTGGGATTTCGCTTTCAGGATCACAGACAAAACGAGCGAAATGTATCAGCTTTTCAACGATGGACAACTTTATTATCGTTGCAAAAACGAAAACGATTGCAACGATCTCGCCATCTGGGGTGCGCGTGCCCGCTTCGTCAAAATCGAGATGGCGGAGAAAAAAGGCCGTGGATACAGCGGCGGGCATAATACCGCTGTTCGCAAAGGCTGGAGCACGTACGAGCCGAAGGCGGAAGCGGGCAGCGTGATGTGGATTGATATCACACGTCAGGGCAGATTCACGGGGTACTATCCGGCGACGCGGATGTACAAGTTAGTAACTGCTAGCTAATCTGAAAATGTCTCTCGTAGACAAAAAGGAGAAAATGAAATGAAGTTAGTAAGATTGACCAGGCACGATGCAAGCAAAGAACAGGGAAAAGAGATTAACAGATTGTTTCCTGGTAGTCAGGTTGTTAAGGTGAGCGAAACGCTTCCAAGCAATAGCAGAGAAGCTGTAGCTCGTTTTGACGAAATCGTCCAAGATGCTGAAGTTGTTGAGGCTGTGCTTCCGGTAAATTTACTGGAAGCAGTTATCAAGTTTAGCAATTTCGTGAAACGTGGCGGCAAGGTTATCCGCGCCGTTACGAATCGTAAACTTGATGAGGATGGCAATGCGGTTTTCGAATTTGACCACTACGAGCAAGTGGTCAATGTGGAAGTGGTAACAGTTAGACTTTAATAATTCAATAGCTTGGTTATTCGTGACAAAATGGCTATAGGCAAATGGCTGAATAGCTTGACGGTAACTAAAGCAAAAATGCTATCAGGTGAGATGGCAGTGATATCTTAAACTCATAATGAGACGACCTAGCGGGATGGTGTGCGTATGGCAAAGCTATCAAAATTTAGACGAAAGGAAAGGTATAGTGATGGAATTTAATGAATTTACGACAAAGTTGATAGGCTATTAGCTTGGGGTTAGAATAGCAAAAATGTGAACGCCAATAGCTCAATAGGTGAGAGCAATACTCTTATAAGGTATAGGCTTCTGGTTCAAGTCCAGATTGGCGTATAGATAGGAAATAGAATTTTAGTTAGTAGTATGGTGATAGTAGTTTAGTGGAAAAACTCCACACTGTGAATGTGGTATCTTGAGTTCGAATCTCAACTATCACCCTAAGTCCCTGTAGGCCAATTGGTAGAGTCGCTTGCTTTAGGAGCAAGATGTTGGTGGTTCAAATCCACTCAGGGACATTATGAGCAAGTAGCATAGTGGCGAATGCATCAGACTGTAGACCTGACACCTTAAAGGCAAACACCGTAGGTTCGAGTCCTGCCTTGCTCACAAGCCCATATAGGCCAATTGGCAGAGTCGTTACACTTAAAATGTAAATGTTCCCGGTTCGAATCCGGGTATGGGCATAGCTCCCGTAGGCCAACGGCAGAGTCGTTCGGTTCAAAACCGAAATGTTCCAAGTTCGAATCTTGGCGGGAGCACAATGGAGCGTTGACAGAATCAGGTAATGTGCCAGTTTGCTAAACTGAGGCTGTCCGAAAGGATATGAACGTTCAAATCGTTCACGCTCCGCTATTTGATAAATTTTAGTACGAAAGGATAAACAATGAAAACTTTGATTAAGATTGTACTTGTAATTCTACTCGTATCTATTTGTTCAATTGCATTTGCACAGAGTGAATGCCCTGGAAGCAGATGTCCAGAGGAATCACCGCAAGCGCCAACGTGCCTATCATTTCAGACATTGGCATCTGTAGTTGCGGTGCTCTATATTGTTAGAAAGAAAGGCTAGATAAATTGAATGCTACTGAAAAAGTTATCAAATCACTTATCGGAGAAAAGATCCATTTGCTAGAAAAGACGACCATTGAAGGTGAACTGTGTTACGATGGGACATATAGTGTTAATGGATGTACATTTAACCCATCTGAAGTTCTAAGAATCGTGGTTGCAAGTATGCAAATGTATGTGCCTATTGTAGTATTGAGATAAAGAGAAAGGTTAGATAAAATGGAATTGACACAGATTGAAAAATCACAGATTGTATGTGAACATTATGAGGAATGGATTGCTAAATGGGAACAGCTAGGTTATATTAAGGAATATAACCGGGAAAGGGAATCATATGAGAAATTCAAAAAAGCAATGATTTCCGACTTGGGTGATGTGGCTGAAAGGTGGCTGAATGAGCGAATTCAATCGACTTGAGTTTATCAAGTCCCAACGACCAAAGGAGCCATTTACAGACTGGCGCGTATATTCATTGCTTGCGCCGTCTGTTTTTAGCGCTCTTGGCTTTTTGATTTTTACTACATTGGGTTATTCTTTTACTGAGTTTTCATCTATATCTGATAATGTTCGGCTTGTGCTTGTACTTGGGGGTGGTATATTTTTAGCTATTGGTGGAGAATTAGGGACACTCTTTACCACTATCGAGATCGGTCGAAAGCATAAACTTGATGATGTGAACGTGTGGGACTGGATTGCAATGGGGTTTTCACTTGCTACTACACTAGGGGGATTTACACTTGCACTTGCTACGCTGCTAGGTGAATTTGCAGTTTGGTCACGACCTGTACAAGTGTATGGTTCTATAGTTGTTGGTGCTCTTGCTGGTGTTGATGCTTATTTTGGATTTTGGGAAACCGGATATTTGTTTGCTGATTACACAAAACGTGTTAAGTCGTGGTTTCTCGAAATTGAACAAGAGCAAAATGTAAAGTCTCCCGCAGACTTTCAAAACACTATTAACAGTTTGCATAGCAAGTTTTCCGACTTTCAAAAAGCAATTACTGATTTGCAAAAATCAAATGCCAATTTGCAAAACGACATTGCATACTTGCAATATCCAAAAGCCGACTTGCAATGGTTCAAGACACAGTTGCAAGGCGCTAATGGTTCTCTTGCAAAGTATCAAGCTATGGATGTAGTGGAAAGTGTCCACGCTATATGCCGGGATGGCGGGCGACGTTTTGCATTGTCGGATAGAACAGCGCACACGTGGAGAAAGGAATTTGAAAAGTGAGATGTGTATTAGGATTGGCGTCGCTTGCAGTAACTATCATATTGCTTGCAATTCAGCAAGCACAAGATGCAAAGTGGCATTACATTGAAAGCACTTTATATGATGTGATTGCAAGAAAGGATAAAAACGATGGCAAGTATCACAGAACAAATTGACTCTTGGGCGAAAACAGCACAGATATGGTCTATCTGGCTTTTAACTTTCCTTACTACAGTATTAGCTATTGCTGGAGTTATCTTTTTCTTCTTTGACGTGCAAACGTCATATCGAGGATGGGGAAAACTTGCAGAAACTCATACCAGTATCGGTGAAAATAGTTTTGCGCTTGCACTAGCTATTTCATTGTTGCCTACATTGTTTCAAGCCGCTTGGGTTGTGGCGAAAACAAGCGGCGTGAAATTTGTCAGTGACCACAAGATATTATCCGGTATCACGTTAGTTATGTTCGTGTTTGATACTGGGTTGGATACATACCAACTTTATGATGCTGAGAAAGGGATTGCATCATTGCTCGTATCATTTGTAATTTCATTTGTAATCTTTGGTATGTGTAGTGAGTTTCTATTATCATTCTTTTTGCCTATTGCAGTAACGTTATGGCAAAACGTTTTTGTTGACGTGAATTGGGATTTTGTGTCTGCAATGTCGCCAAATGCAACCACAGATACAAACGTGGTGAATGAGCAAGAGGAGCAGAGCAGAGAACAACGAAGGCAATTGAGAATGGAACGACAAAGAACGCTGAGAAACCAGGAGTGAGTTATGTTAACACCAAATGACATTATTCAAATCTATACGATTGTGTCACCTATTCTATTGGCAATCGCGTTTGTTTTATATGTCAAAATAGAGAAACCAAACGTGACTGTCAACTTTCCTAAAATTCTACTTTGTGGCAAAACAGACAATTTAGGCACGACGATAGACATTCAAGGTAATGGTATGTTGGCTGTTCACGGCACAACGTTACCTGGAAATAAATATGTCCTAATACTTGAGATGACAAATGGTTAGACGCGGAGGTGGTTTTTCTGCACCAGGGACTAGGGTTTCCAAGATCCAAACAGAAAAAGGCGAATACCGAACATACATAATTCAAGCTGCTATTGCTGCTGTGTCGTGTGACATTGTTCTGTTTGGATTAATTGTTATTCTGTTGTCTGTTGGATGGCCGGTTTTATTTATTGCTTCACTCTTCATAGCGTATTACGGAACACTGGCTACAATTTCTATCTATGAAAAGTTCTCCGGTAGGGTACTAGCCTATCAAGCAAGTATGCGGCTTGCGTGGGCTTTTGTATTCTCGATTGCGTTTTCAGATTTCTTTTTCATCTCTGGTTGGTGGGAATGGATAATCGCCAAAGAGATGATTTTGATATTTGTTATCGAGACTTTTTCACCTTTGAATTTGCCAAGTTGGATATATTTTTCGTTAACTGGCTTGTGGTTTATTGGAGCATTGAAAAAGTGGGGCAAGATTACACTGACTCTAATTGTCATATGTCTTACAATATGGACTGTTTCACAAATTGACTATAGCAATATTGATTTTTCTATCATATGGTCAAGGATACGCTACTTTTCTGCAACTCTAATTGTGCCTTGGATTATGGCGGGATTGATTCTAACGATATCTATGATTAAGGAAATGGTTGCTCCGAATATGAACTTTGTACTTGAGACTATACCGTGGTCAGACTACAAACAGGCTGGCGGGTTTCTAGGTTTGCTTTTCCCAAAGCTGATTGAATGGAAAGAACAAATCGGCAATCGAGTAGCCTACAATGTATCTATTCAAAGTAAACTTGAGAATGGACATTCAGTTCAACAAAAACGGAGAACGCTGTTTGCTCCCGCCAAAGATGCTGAAGGGTTAGCTAATTATGCACAAGCAATTTTTGATGGGCGTGCTACATTTAGCGAAAAGGGAACACGTGATGGTAGTAAAAAAGGGGCTACCTCATTTGGCTATACCCAATCTGAATATAGTGAACTTAGAATGACAATGCATCAACTAGGAATGCTAGATAAAAAAGGAAATAATTATACATTAAATGAATTAGGTATTGAATCATTGCAGGGAGTTATAGATAGAACTCCCCTACCCTAATAAACGCTCTTGATGTTCTAAAATACGTTCTACGGGCACGAACGAACACACAAACGAACGAAAGGAAAGAAATGGCTTTCGATGTTTACTTTAATGAGGATTTAGCACGAACACTTGCCTTGCTTGATGAATTAAATACCAGGCACAAGGAAAGCAATCCGTCAGAATATGCACAAGGATATCACCAGGCGCTAACCGACTTCGGCGCTGCTTATGGACTGGTAAAAGTCTCAACTGTATTTCTGCCAACGAAACGAGAAATTGGATCTTGATGCAAGTCTGCCGTAGACATTGCAAACAAAAACACCTACCCTGCAAATAGGATAGGTGTTTTTACATCTGTGTTTTTAGTTGTGCAAATGCGTTATGTCATTATGCAAATCGTTTACATAATGCTGCAAATGCATAATTCATTTGTGCAAGTCTGCCGCAGACATTTGCAAATCAAAATTTATTTATGCAAATGGTGTTATGAGAAGTGCAAGTCTGCCGCAGACATTTGCAAGTCGTGTTACCGTTTGGAAACTTTAATCACTTGCCTAATTATGTCTTGCCCGGCATATGCAAGTGCTACAATTTGAATGAAACCCATTTGCAAGAGCGATGCAAATGCGCCTGGCATTGTTGCAAGTGCTAATGCATATGCAATAACTGCTAACCCTAATGCACCAAGATATGACACTTCAAACGATGGCCACGGCTTGTTTTCCTGCAAGTCCTGAAAGCCACGCACAACATACGGCAGCAATGTACGCAAGGCACAACCGAGTAGTAACGCTCCGATAGCAACTAGAACTTGATTCATTGAAACCCTCCTATGAGTTTTGAAAATTGATTAAAATTTTTGAAATTGGGTCTTGACAAACTGCAAGAGATGTGATATAATAAATCTAATGAGTTGATAAAATCTAGTGAAAGGAAAATTGAGATGGAAGACTACGTTTTTTGGGATGACGGAATTAAAACAGCTGAAGAACTAGAATATGAATACAGACAGACAAGAAAAGAATTGATGGATGCGCCGATTCAATCATTTGATAAGGTAGCATCTGATTTTTGCAAAGGTGTTTATTGCGGTGATTTGAATGACTTTATGAGAAATCTACACTGATAAAGGATAAAAAATGGAACTCGAAATCAGACCGGAAAATGGTAATCAGTCCGTCGCAACCAGCATCTAAAACAATAGCACAAATCTTTCTCGAAAACGATACTATCAAAGTTCGTTTTCCTGAAAGACTTGATGAGTTTAATGCACTTGTCAAAAAACACGGCTTCTATTGGCAATGGCCTTTGTGGATTAGAGATGTATCAGGTTTAGCATTGCCAGCTAGAGAGCGATGTGTTGAACTGTGCTATAATCTCATAGATGTTGGTTTCATCGTTGATATTCCAGATGATTTGGTTCAAGATGTAGTTGATTGTAATTTTGAGCCAGAACAGAAACGATGGATTAAACGAAAGACCAAGAGCGCAACCCATTTGGATTGGTTCGTGATTACGTGGCCTTATGGTGATTCATTCTATGATGAGTCAAAGCGAATCACCGGCAGTGAGTATAGCAAACCATATGTTGTTGTGCCAAAAGAACATTATGATGAGGTATTAGATTTTGCCAATATCCACGGTTTCAAATTGTCCAAAGCGGCTTTGGAATTAGTTGAATTAGCAAAATCGGAACAGGACAACATCTTGGTTGTAAATTTGAAACCACGGAAAAAACGAGAACGAAAACAAGATGATAATAATGAGATACTAGATGACCTTTTGGACAAAGACTGATTTATATCCTCACCAGCGAACAGCAGTAAATAAATTATTGCCTGTTCGTGTTGGTGGTTTGTTTATGGAGATGGGGACAGGCAAAACGCTTTCAGCTATTGAGCTTGTCTCTCGTAGACAATACAAAATCAGTAACGTTATCTGGTTTTGTCCTGTCGGGTTAAAGTCAACGATTGATTTTGAAATCAGAAAGCACACTGACTGCAAGTCAATCTATATCTTTGATGATAAAACAAATATGCAAAATGTACCAGACTCATTGTGGTACATCGTTGGCATAGAATCTATGTCGTCAAGCAATCGGATGGTATTGACTGCTAATGCCTTGATAAATGAAAATTCATTTGTCATTGTGGATGAATCATCATATATCAAAGGCCACGATTCATTACGAACAAAACGCATAACGCTAATGTCAGAACGGGCTAAATACAGATTGATATTGACTGGTACTCCGATGACGCAAGGCGTAGTTGATTTATATGCGCAAATGAGATTTTTATCACCAAAGATTTTAGGCTACAATTCATTCTACTCATTTGCGCATAATCATCTTGAATACTCTGAAAAATATCCAGGATTGATTGTCAGAGCGCACAACACAAAATTGCTTGCGTCGAAAATCCAGCCATACATTTATCAGGTTACAAAAGAAGAATGTCTAGATTTACCTGATAAATTGTTTGATTCACGATATTTTGATATGACATACGAGCAATCGCAATTCTACCAGCAAGCAAAAGATGAAATCTTGCTTGACATAAAAGACGGTGAAATTGATAGCTATATCATTTTTCGTCTATTTACGGCTCTGCAACAAATCACAAGCGGATACTGGAATCATCCCGGCTTTAGATATGAATTTGAGCATTTGCGCCTTGAGACATTATGTGATATAATCAAGTCAATACCTCAAGACAAAAAAATAATCATTTGGTGCAAATTCATTTATAGCATAGAACATATCATCAAAAGGTTGCGTGATGAGTTTGGATACGATTCTGTATCCTGCTACTACGGTAAGCTTGGAGAAAAAGAGCGCGATAAAGAGATTGAGAAATTCAGAAATGAAGCCAGATTTTTTATTGCCACAATGCAGACTGGCGGCCACGGCTTGACGTTGAATGAATCTCATTATGTAATTTTCTACGAGAATACATTCAAATACGCAGATAGGTTGCAAGCCGAAGACCGATGTCATAGAATAGGACAATCAATGCCGGTAACATACATTGATATAGTGTGTCGTGCCGGAATTGAGAGACGTATTCAAGAATCTATGGCAAAAAAGTCAAATGTGATACAGGATTTTAAAGAAAAAGTTGATAACGTTAAGGATATGAGTAAAAAATCTCTTGAAAGGTTTGTGAATGAATTATGATGATGTAATGAAAAAAGTAGATGAAATATGTGAAATGATTTCAGATATGCCAGTAAATGAAAAAGTAAGCGTCTTAAATGATATTCGTGCAAAACTGCACGAATATAGCCCATTCAAAGACGAGCCAACGGATTGTGTTCTTTGGCTCAAAGGGGATGAAATAAAGCCAAACAACTATAACCCGAACTATGTAGCAAGTCCTGAAATGACGTTGCTAACACACTCTATTCAAAAATATCATTATGCAATGCCAATTGTTGCATTTAACAATGATGATAGAATTATTGTCGTTGATGGCGAGCATAGACATATCATCGGCACAACTAATACAGAGATATCTAATAGGCTATATGGCTATTTGCCTATCTCATTACTAGATGAAAACTCAACCCAAGGCGATTTAGTTGCTGCGACCATAGATTTTAATCGTGCTCGTGGAGAGCACAAGGTTATGTCAATGGGGGATATCGTTAAAATTCTGCTTGATAATGAATGGGAAGATGACAAGATAGCCAAAGAGCTTGGTATGAGTGTAGAGGAGCTTTTACGACTAAAACAAATTAAAGGAATTGCTGCAAGTCTTGCTAATAAGGAATATGCTAAATCTTGGATAATGACACCGTGAAAATAATACTGAGAACTTGTGCCGGGCGTGAGGTATGGAGAGATTGTCTAATTACCAATATACCAGAGTTGATTGTAGTTCAAGATAAAACAAATAATGCAATGGACACGTTTTTAACTGCAATGTCAATTGCCGGCAATGACGCTGCTGTACATATAGAAGACGACATAATCATTACATCTGATTTTTGCGCTAAATTATATGCTGTAATTGCAAAAATACCAGACACAGTTATCCAGTTTTTCTCTATGAGGAAAGATGACTTGACAATCGGCAGTAGGCTTGATTATGGCAGAACATTTATGATGAATCAATGTTTTTATTTGCCTCAAGATTATTCAAGAATGATTCTAGAATACTACCCAGTTTGGCCACAAAGAGAAAGACATAAAACAGGATATGATATTCTCATAGCTGATTGGTTGAAATCTAGAAAAGAAAAATATTGGATACACGTTCCATCTTTAGTGCAACATAGAAAGTGTAAAAGTTTAATCAACTCAAGACGACCAAACAACAGGCAATCCATTACATTTGAGGAGTAATATGGAATATAAAATTTTTCATAATCCAGAAAAAAATGATAAAGAATTTTGGGGTTTGACGGGATGGTTTTTCGCTTCTCGCCAAGTTGAAAAAGAGCTAGGGGCGCCAATTCACCACGATGATGGTATGATTTGGGTGATTGCAGTTGAACAGAATAAAGCCGTAGGAATTTCAGCTATTGAGATAAAGAAAAATGGAACAGGATACCTCAAACACGCATATGTAATTTCTGAGTATCGACATAAAGGTATCTACACAACTATGGTTAAGAAGAGACTTGTTATCTTGGATAAAACGGAAACAATACGCTCAACATGTACCGACAAAAGTTTGCCGATATTGCTCAAAATGGGCTTTAGGGAATATGGGACAAGAGGAAAGTACACCTTGGTAGAATATGAATGGTAGAGTTGTATTTACTAATTCTATAGATGATATGCTAAAAGAAATAGCTATTTCTCGTGTTAACTATAGGTATTTGTATTATATCTATAGTAAAAACGATATCGACACAAATATAATGAAGATGCTTTTACCTGAATTTGTCTTTATCTCGTATGATGAGATACGAGATAGGCATAGCGATATCACAGATGGGGATACTACACTTTACATCGTCAAAAATATGCGTATTACAAAAGTGCCAGACCCGCGACTTGGCTTTCTACAACGTTCTGACGGCTACAAACTAGTCATTGACAATCATCCATTTTCAGAGAATGGCAAAACGTATCACCTCTATTTCAATTACAGCTTGATTGCTAAAAGCATTTTGGGCTACCCACACTGCTATGCATTTGACGGAGCACACGAAACAGAAATGCATAGACCATATAATCCTGTTATGCTTGCCGAAAAAGTCAAGCCATATACCACGTGTTATCTTGACGAAATATACAACAGCATAGTATACCAAAAAGTACTTTTGACTGATAGTCAAATGAAAGAATATGAAAAATTGAGAGATTATTTATTTGACGAAACAGAGGATGGGTTTCACTCAATAATCAGAAAGTTAAGAAAGTACACACGGCAGTTTTTAGGAAAAGGATTTAGCTTATTGAATCTTAGCAATGTATATAGGCAGTATCAAAAAGGTGTAAGAACATCCTATATTACAGATGCAAAAGTTGACTTATACCTCAAGTCGGAATTTGAGCGCCATATTAACGATGTAAATACATTCATAAGGACATTAAATGGTTAAGATATTCCTAGAACAAAATGTACTTGATGCTGCAAGAGAACGTATCTCTATGGTATTTGATAACTTTGAAAATATCATTGTGTCTATTAGCGGTGGCAAAGATAGCACTGCTTTGTACTGGTTAGCGATGGAAGCGGCAGAAAAACGCCAAAAGCCAATCGGTATATTTTTTCTCGACCAAGAAGCAGAATATCAAGCCACGATTGACCAAATTGAAAGTCTTATGCATCATCCTCTAGCCATCCCGATGTGGTATCAAGTGCCAATCCGTATGACAAATGCCACATCTTTTCAAAAGGATATGCTTTACGCTTGGGGGAAAGGCGAAAACTGGATACGGGAGAAACATCCTATGGCTATTCATAGTATAAAAGGAAAATATCCTAAGCGATTCTATGACTTTTTTCATTGGCTTGAAAGCACGACAAAAGATACTGCATTTCTGATTGGGTTACGTGCTGAAGAAGGCATCAATCGAGTAAGAGCCGCAATTAAAAATCCAGGATGGAATAACATTATGTGGAGCAAGAAAACAAAATCGCCGTCAACATTTCGCTTCTATCCTATCTATGACTGGGGAATGGGGGATGTGTGGAAATACATCTATGAAAATGGATTTGATTATAATGCTATTTACGATAAAATGTACTCTGCTAACCACGGCGTATACAATACAATGAGAGTGTCAAATCTGATTCACGAAAAGAGTTTTTATTGCCTCGCCGACCTGCAAACACTTGAGCCAGAGACATATGAAAAAATGCTAAAACGTCTTGATGGTATTCATTGCGCCGCACACTATGCCGATAGAGAGTATATTTATGACACGTCTACTTTACCTGAATCATTCAATACCTGGAAAGAATATCGAGATTATCTATTGCTTTCTACTCCATATGAGATGCAACATAGATTTGTAAATAGATTTGCAAAACAACCTGAAACAGAATATGTATTTAGACAGCAAGTAAAGCAGTTGCTTATCAATGATTGGGAAAACAATGTCCCAATCAAAAAGAAACCAGATAGGCGAGAACTACTTGAAAAATGGAGAGAAATTCTGTAAAAGAGAAGCCGTCAATCTAGACGGCTTTTTTTATTGGTATTAAACTCCTCACAATACGCCCACATAACACGCCTATACCCACACCAAGGAAAGATAAAAACCAAACAGATTCAAAATCCTGACCTTTTATTATTCTATGTTTTGCTATTGGATATGTTTCCATAACACCAAAAGCATAACTTGCCAAATCAGGGAAAGGCAAAGTTTGGAGTAAATCATACACTCCAAAATGTGATGCAAAACCGATTAAAAAACTAAGAGCAAATATCATAACTTATATCCTCTTTTGTGTTCCTCGTTTTTAGGTATAACTGTTTCGAGCTTTTCTGGAGGATCGGGATAAGTTATACCTCTTTTCCTCAAGTCAACAGATACCGCTTTTGCCCAACTTAGCAACAATGCATAATCTTCTTTTAGTCTATCGTTCGATACTTTTATCTTTGCATAATTAGCCTTCATTATCTCGTGGTCTGCTTTTAATTCAGCATATGCCTTTCTCAATTCCTCATAATCCATTTTGAGCATTTTTATTTTGTTTTCAAGACCAAGCATATGTTCTGCATTTTTTTCATCTGTCTTTTTAATGAGAGACTGAAAACCAGATATGATATCACTAACAGCATTGGATAAAGTGTTAGCGGCTTGCGCTTCTAGATTTTTTGCCTCTGCAAGTTTTGCTTTTGCTTCGGCCTCAATCTTAGCCGTTTCTGCTTTAGTTTTGTTTCTGTAGACCAAAAAGCCAACTAATGAAACTAATCCACCCCCACCAAAGAACGTCAAAATTGCAAGCAAAACTTGCTGTGTTGTCATCATTGAACCCTCATTATGAATGCTAAAGAATAATATGGTGGTAGAATATCTTGTGTTGCGCTTCCACCAGAATCAGTTACACCAGCGTCAATGGCGTGGTCGTGTGCGCTTCCTGTTCCTGTTGTACCAGCATTAACAGCGTGGTCGTGCGTGTCGTCATCTGTGGCATAGGTGCCGGAGTCGTGGCGGTGGCTGGAGCCGGTGCCGCTGGTACCGGTGACGTCGTGGGTGTGGCTGGTGATGGTGACGCCGGTGGCTCCGCCCAAGGGGACGATGGCGCCCGCGCCCTGGGCGGCGCCGGTGGCGTAGGAGCCATCGCCGTGGGTGTGGGATGATTCATAGCCGGTGTATCCGGTGACGTCGTGATGATGTGTATCACTATCTGTATCTAACGACCCCGGTCCGTGCGTATGCGCCGCTTCCGTATCCGTCTCTAATGAACCTGGCCCGTGTGTATGTGATAAATCTTTTGTCGCCGTGCCGCCACTATCCCCTATGGCATAGGTAGAACCTGCACCTATGATAAAACTATCTCGCAAATCTGGTGTTCCATTTGTGCCATCGCAAAGATTCCATCCTGTTGGTATCGCTGAAATTGCTCTATACCATCCGATTATGCCACCTATTTCTATGTTTCCATTATACACATACGTGATATTTGCTCCCTCGTGTTGCCCTTGCTCGATTGGAGAAAGTCGCTCTTGTAGCATACGGATATGCCATTCCATTTTGCGCATTTTAGTTACAAGATTTTCGGTTAAAATATCAATCGCAGTAAATGATGCCATTATACCTCCTCCACGATAAGAGAACAAAAACCATCATATGCTTGATAATCACGTCCCATTACCCTGACTGT